>Ga0131853_10003712_pt1 | contig 27424 bp, 22 predicted proteins | sample TergutLab28metaG_FD_92764 | JGI IMG/M metagenome (GOLD analysis project Ga0131853, IMG submission 92764) | Labiotermes labralis P1 segment gut microbial communities from Petit-Saut dam, French Guiana - Lab288 P1 (version 2) (version 2) | ecosystem: Host-associated > Arthropoda: Insects >...
AGGTTTTATTGAGGTTGCGGATGGATATCATGTGGTGTTGTTTTGCTTTATTGGTGTATTAGTTTTATAGGGCACTGCAAAGGTAAGTATGTTTTTTATATCTGCAAATTTTTTTGAAAAAAAATCTACACGTAATAAAGACGCACAAGACTAAAAAATGTTACATCTTCAATTCAACAACCTTACCTCAACATCTTCATCACTTCTTCGATTCCCCTGTCCAACTGCGGGTCGCGCCCCAGCAGACGGTCTTCAAAGGTGTTTCTGATATAGATATCCGGCGCCACGCCCACAAGCTCCATATCCTCGCCCTTGAGGTTATAGCATCCCCATGCGGGCATACGGGAGGAGGAGCCATCCACCAAGGAGACGCTTGATGTAAAGATGACCCAGCGGTAGGTTTCGGTGCCAATGAGGGGAGCAATTCCCAAGCTCTTGATTCCGTTGGAAGTAACTTCTGCATCGCTGAGGCTGCGCTCGTTAATCAATACCACGATGGGCTTGTCGGCAGGGGTAACGCCCGGATGGGTGCTGCGGGGCTGGTCGCGGTAGCTCCATGTAAAGTAGCGCTTCTGCATCAGAAATTCCAACACCTCGTTGTGTACGTTACCGCCGTTGTTAAAGCGCAGGTCAAGGATGAGCGCGTCTTTATGAATAGCGTCCCGATTCATCTCGCTAAGGAATCTGTTCAGCGACCCTGTACTCATGTCGGTCATATGGAGGTAGGCGACCCTGCCTTGGGTTTGGGCGTCCACTACAGACCTCCTTCCGTCCACCCAATCGTTATACAGCGCGTTGCGTAGATTTGCCGTGCGGAAGGTGTGGAGGTTATATGTGCGGTTTCTCCCGTCTCGGGCAAAAGTGAGGGCGATTTCCGGTTTGGGGTCGGCGGCGCTAAAGTATCTTTCGCGGTTCTCCTTTTCGTCCACCGGAACTCCGTTTACAGCCACCAACCGGTCTCCTTTACGGATATCCACCTCCCTTTTATCGGCGGGCGACCCTTCCACAACGGATGCGACAATATACGGACGCGCATTATCAAAGAGGATGCCCGTTTCGGCGCTTTGGATAGAGGTGGCGGAACGCTCTTCCCGTCCCGTAGAGGAGAAGCCCAAGTGCGAGGAGTTAAGTTCCCCAAGCATATCGTTAATCAAGGTTCTAAGGTCGGCCCGATTCTTTACGTGGGGCAGGAAAGAGGCGTAATACTCTTGGGTTGCTTTCCAGTCCACGCCGTGGTAATCAACGTCGTAAAAGTTTTGCGCCAGCTGCGCCCACACTTCGTAAAACATCTGTTGAAACTCGTCCGCGTTATTCTTGTTAAATCCGTGCCTGACAGTCAAATCAGTAACAGAGCCTGCGGCCAAGTCCACCTTGTATATTCTTCCGCCGCCCAAGGCAAACAGGTCTTTGCCGTTGTAACTAAATCTCGATAAGGTGTTCCCGCCTCTTACTTCTTCGGCAGGTTTTTGGTCAAAGTCCAAAAGTTCCTGTTTATAGAGTTTGCGCGTTCCTTCGTGGGTGGAATGATAGAGCAGCCACGTCCTGTTGTTTTGGACAAAGATTTGGGGGTTGGACTGCGACCCGTTTGGGGCAAGTTGTTCCCACCTGTCGTAGATTCTATGGGGATTGATGGTGATGGGCGCTCTGGCCGGCGTCCTTCTGGTGGTGTCCCTGTTGAACAAATCGCTAAACTTATCGGCGGCAAAGGGGGCGCTGTATTTATCCAAAGCCATGCGGTAGAGCTGGGTAGTTACGCCGCGGGGGAAGGAACCGGTAAGAGGATTCGCTGTAAAATAGATATACTTGCCGTCTGCCGACCATACGGGAGCGCTCTCAATGGATACGCTGTTGGTGAGGTTGATAAGCTCTTTGGTACTGAGTTTGCACACATAAATGTCCTGCTCAAAATGGTTCATGGCGGTAAATGTTACCCATTCGTCGTCTTTGGAAAAGTGGATGGGAGGAACCCTAAAAGCCCATAAGTCAATAGTGGCTAAGGTGCTAACGCTCTCTGTGCCGGTACTTAGCAGCTCTAATTTATCGTTTCCCGTAAAGAAGACGAGCTTGCTGTGGTCATGGCTTGCCGTGAGCGACTGCACAAAAGCGTCCGGAGTGTAGACAGCCCGCTCTTTACCTGCGCCGTCTGCGCCTATCTTATAGAGGTTGAACCATCCCATACGGCTGCGGGTGAGGTAAAGATTTTTACTATCCTTATCCCAAACCACATCTACCACCCGCTCTTTGGGGTCGGTGGGCAACTCTTTGGCAAATTTTCCTTTGGCGTCGCTCACAAAGAGGCGTCCACGGGAGACAAAGGCCAGCTTGAGTCCGTCCGGAGAGATGGCCATGTTGGTGATGGTGTTCTCTACGTTGTACAAATGCTCGATTTTTGTCTCGTTGTTGGCGGCTAAGGCAATGACCGGCTTGGAGAATGAACCGGAGGCAACATCAAAAACCTCTATCTGATAGTCCCTAAGGTAGACAATCTTTTGGCCGTTAAAACTGATTTGCGGATAGAGGATGGCTTCTTTAAAGTTGGTGAGAATCTGCGGTTTTCCGTTTTTAAGCACGGCAATGTTGTAGACGTCGTTAATCGAATCACAGGCCCAGTAGAGCGTTCCGTTTTTGTCTACCATCGGCCAAACGTCCTTGCCTTTATAGGTGGTCAACTCTGTATATTTCATGCTTTTGGGGTCCCAGTTTACAATCTGCGGACAATTATCGCCCTTATAGCGTTTGCGGGTGAGATAGTTGTAACTTTCTGCGGATTCGTTAAAATAAAAACTGCCGTTTACCGGATTTTCGACCAAGTTGGCAATGGTATTGTAATAATCGCCAAAAAGACGCTCCGGAGTGCCTCCCTCGATGGATACGCGGTACGCGCTGATGGAGTTGTAACGATTTGACTCAAAGTATATATACTTGCTATCTGCCGACCACGATGTAACGCGGTCGTAGGCGTCGTGGAAGGTGAGGCGGCGAATCGGCCCTCCGTCTACAGATACCACATAGACGTCGTCGTTGCCCTGTTCATTAGAAGTGAAGGCCAACCATTTGCCGTCCGGAGAAATGCGCGGACGAATTTCATAGCCGGTCATAGCGGTTACGCGCAGCGCCTGACCGCCGGAAACAGCCACCTTCCAAATATCGCCTTCGTAGCAAAAATAGAGGGTTTGGGCATCGGGCGAAAGGGTGGGATGGGCGGCAAAATAGAGGGGGGGAGGGGTAGCGGCGTTATTTTGCGCCTGAATCGGTAGCGTGAGGGTCAGCGTCAAGAGCATGAATGTACACAGTGTTTTCATAAGAAAATAGGTTGATTAGTGTGGTAAAGGTATAATATTTTTTACCTTTGTTACCCAATTAACCTAAAGATATAAAAAAACCAACTACTAAACAACAGATTAGAAAATCATGAAGAATAGAGAAAAATCATTTACAAGGATGATTTTGTGCGTCCTCCTTGCCGCTTTGTCGCCTGCGCTCAAGGGACAGGAGGCTCGCTTGCTCATCCTGCCCGGCGCTTTTCCGGATTCCATTGCACACATGGTCAAATTTGATACCGATTTTGAATCGGGCTCCCTGCAAAAAGTAGAGTTGTTAGACGCCGCCTTGATAAAAACCAGCGTTAGGGATTCCGTTTGGCATCTTTCTTACAATATTTATTCGCAGCCGGACCCGATTAACCCTGTGGATACCGCCTTGGCGCCCAGCGCCCGGTGGTTTTACTTTCGGATGACGGGGGTAAAAGACAAACAACTGTATCTGAACTTTTTTCAGACTGACCCTGTGCGTCCGATGTACTCTTTTGATGGATTGCATTTTGAGCGTATGGCTGCCCACGAATGTTTTGTGGAGCCGCGGCGGCAGGGACAAGCCGGACGGCGGCAGGTGGCGGCAAAATTCAATAGAGACACCGTCTATATGGCTTACTTTGTCCCCTACACCATGGACTATCTGCAACAACGCTTTGCCGATTGGAAGGCCACCGGCAACGTGATTTCCTTAGATACCATCGGTTACTCTTACCGCGGACTTCCCATGCAGATGATGACCGTTACAGACCCCTCGGTTCCGGATACGCATAAAAAACGGGTATATATCCACGGCCGTACCCACACCAGCGAGACGCCTTCCAGTTGGCACTTGGACGGCATGATTGACGCCATTACCGCCAATACGCCGCATGCGGCAGCCTATCGCCGGCAGATGGTATTTTACATCCTCCCCTACAGCAATCCCGATGGGGTGGTAGAAGGACTTTCCCGCTCCGGCGCCCACGGAGTCAATTTGGAAGTCAACTACGACCGTCCCGATTCCTTAACCGTGGTAGAAGTGCGGGCTATTAAAAAAACTTTGGAACGCCTTACGGCTGAACGTCCTTTGGATATGATTCTGAACATGCACTCTCAAGTGGAACCTGTGGCCATCTATTGGGTGCATACGGCCGAATCTACGTCCATGCCCTATTTCCGCGACCTATTGCTCTTGTCCAACCTCACCATGTTTCAAAATCCGTGGTTTGGCAAAAGCGACCTCAGATTTTCTGCCGGAGGGGCTTCGGGGGCGCGTTATGTAGAGGGGTGGATATGGAATAAATCTCAAGGCAGGACCTTGGCTGTCACCTATGAAACGCCCTATACCTACTATCAGTTGCAACCCGATGGAGATTGGGTAACCATAGAAAACCTCAGAGAAAAGGGGCGGCTGATGCTGAATGCCGTGGGCGACTACTTCTCCCTTTCTACCCCCAACCGCGTAATCGTACAGGCTCAAAAACCCAGAAATGTCAGACAATGGGAATTTCTCACGCCTGAGGATATGCCTTTTATCGGAGAGGGTTTTTATGAAGCCAAACGGAATAATGCAAGAATCACCTATCTTTCCCCGATTCTTCCCGCGGGGCATTACCGCGTTTACCGCTGGGTTCCCGGAAAGGCTGTGGAAGTGAGTCCCCAAGGAACCAACGATTGGGTCTTTATGGAAGAATTTGTGCAAACAAGGGAAGGAGCCTACAAAAAAGAAATGAGGGCTTCTATGGGCGCGCAAGAGAATGCCCTACTGATTTTTCCGGTTGAGAAATAGGAATTAGGATGGAAAAGACATTTGATTGTTTGAAAATGAAAGAAGAGGTTCAAGCAAGAGTATATGAAAGGACAAAAGATATGACTTTTGCCGAATTACGCGCCTATTTGGACCAAAGTTTAGCGCATGATGCTTTGTGGCAGCGGTTGGTAAACCACAATACGGCGCAAAAGGAAAACCGTCGCAACCTGTCATAAATTCCGGAAGAATTATTTAATCCGCCGGATTTTATACCCGATGGCGGTTCTGTATATCCACCATCGTTGGAATACATAAATACCTTTGATGATGTAGAGGAACGTGTTTACAGTATATCAGATTGGGCAGGTGGAGTCGTAACCTCATATCTTTGTTGCGAACCGTCCTCAGCAATTACTGTATACCTCTTAGTCTTGCCCACCTCTGAAAAATCCTGTGTAGCTCCAGATTCAGGAATTACAGTAGCCTTATCGGAGACCAAAATAACGGGAGCCAGTGCAGATCTATCAGTTTCTAGAGGCAAAAAAACTTGAATGAGTCGGACTCCACTACTATTAACATAAATTTGTCCTTCCACTCCATTAATTTGGAAAGAAAGGATTTCCTTTTCGGAACTTAGTTTGGGTTCTTTATCACAGGAAAAACCACCTGCCACAAAGAGTACAGCGATTATAAAGTTTAATATTTTTTTCATTTTGTTTTTGTTTTAGTAAATATATACAGAAAGGCTATATTTATCACACTGCTCCCGCCTATTGTTCGGGAGCCCGTGTTTAATACCATCTCTTGGCGCACATAAATTATTGTTCATGATATTTTCTCTGACTTGGCTTGGACGCAAAAATAGTCAAAAGGTTTACATCAGCAGGTTTATATCAGCCTTAAAAGGCTTGGATATGGCCTATATGCAACAAGGGAATTTCCTTCGGCGAGTTCGCAAGCTCGGTTAGCATAGGGCGAGGGCGTAATATCCCGACACTTGTTGGGTAAAAGTTCAAAAATAATTATTTAATCCGCCGGATTTTATACCCGATGGCTGCAATAAGAATGGTGATAAAGGGGGTAATCAAGTTGAAAAAGCAGTAGGGCAGGTAGCTGAGGGTGGCAACTTGCAGCACGCTGGCTTGTACAATGCCGCAGGTGTTCCAAGGTACCAATACCGATGTAACGGTGCCCGAATCCCCAAGGGTACGGCTAAGTAATTCGGGCTCAAAGCCTTTTTTCTTGTAGGTATCTAAAAACATCTTTCCGGGCAGTACGATGGACATGTATTGGTCCGACAGGGTCAAGTTAAAGAAAATGCAGGTGCCTACGGTAGAGCCGACTAAACTAACGGCGTTGCGCATGACAAGGGCCATTTTTTCTGTAATCACTTGAATCATGCCGCTGGCGTCCATGGCGCCGCCAAAAGTAACCACGCAGAGGATGAGCCATACGGTGTTAAGCATTCCCGCCATGCCGCGGGTGGCGGTGAGGGTATTGAGCATCTCGTTGCCGGTCTCTATCTGTACGTTTCCCGACAACATGAGCAAGCCCGCTTCGAGCGCCTGCATCACGCTGCCGGAATCCTTTGTAAGTTGCAGCATTTGACGGCACAGTTCGGGTTGAAACAACACGGCGACCACCGCCCCCAGCAGAGCCGATAAAAGGAGGGTGATGAAGGGGGATACTTTTTTAATAATCAGAAAAATAGTAAATGCAGGAACCAACAACAGCCAAGGCGAAAGGCGAAAGGCGTGTTGGAGCGCTTCGCTTTGCGCGCTGATATCAATGGTAGAGGCGGTGGGAATCATAAAACCGGCAACGCCAAAGAAGATGATGGACAACAGACCGGCGGGAATGGCTGTATATAATTGATAACGAACATGCTTATAGAGGCTGATGCCTGTAGAAGAAGCGCAAAGGTTCACCGTGTCGGAGAGGGGGGAGCATTTATCTCCCAAATAAGCCCCCGAAATAATCGCTCCGGCCAACCAAGGGGCAGAGAAGCCTAAAAACTGTCCGGCGGTCAGCATGGCTACCCCAACGGTTCCGATGGTAGTCCAAGAGCTGCCTGCCGTTAGGGAAACAACAGCAGTAAGGATAAAGGTTGCCATGAGAAATACAGAAGGATGAATCAACTTCATGCCGTAGTAAATCATGGTAGGCACCACGCCGCTTTGCATCCACGAACCGGTTAAGGCGCCAATCATCAGTAATATAAAGATGGCCGACCCTGTTTTGGCAAGTTGGTCGAGCATGGAAGCCTCAATCTTTTCCCATGACACTTTTAAAAAGAGGATGGATATAAGCGAAGTAACCAAGGCTGCGCTCAAAAGGGCAATCTGCGCGGGTCCTGAGGTTATATCATCGCCAAAGAGGGGAACCAAGGTGGCAATAAGGGTGACTAAGAACATTAAAGGAAAAAGGGAGAGGAGCAGGCTGGGGCGTTTCATGGTTAAGGTGTAAAAGGGTTAAGAATTATATTCCGCTAAAAGATATGTTTTCAAAAGCTAAGGAAGGAATCCTTTGGGAGGAGCAGAGGCGGGCGTCTTGGGCAACGCCTACCAATTGCATCCACAGGTCGAGCATGTTTCCGCTGATAAGCATTTCGCTTATGGGCGCTCCCTGCTTGCCGCGCTCAATCATAAAACCTTCGATTCCGTAAGAAAAGTCGCCGGTGGAGCTGTTGCAATTGCCGCCGTTGAATCCGGTAACCAGCACGCCGCGGTCTACTTGAGACAGCAAATCAGACAGCTTGCCTTTGCCGCCTCCCCATTCGAGGAGGGAAGGGCTTCCGATGGTAGGCGACATCTGTAGCTTGTTGGCGTGGTAGGTGTCTATAAAGTAGTGGTGGAGCGTTCCCTGTTCAAAAATAGTCCGAGATTGAGTGGCTACGCCTTCGGCATCAAAGAACCGAGCGCCGGACTGGCCGACGAGCAGGGGCCGGTCGTGCAGACAAAGGAGGGCAGAACCGACTTGCGTCCCCGATTTGTTCATCAAGAAGGAATTGTTTTGCTGTATGGCCGGACCGCTGAGGGCGGAGAGCAGGGGAGCAAGCAATTGAGCGGCCACCATCGTGTCTACCACCATATGGTAATGGCCCGAAAGGAGTTTGCCGGGGTTTAATTTGGCCAAAGCTCGGTCCAAGGCTTTTTGGGCGCATCCTGCGGCGGGAAGCTCTTTTTTAAAGAGCGCCGCTTCGTACCACCAGCCGGCGGGACGGGCGTCTCCCAGATCGCGCAAGACAACCTCTGCGCTCAGGTTGTAGAAGGTTTGGCGATTATATCCTTCAAATCCGTTGGAATCAATCAGATAAGATTCTACATAACCATCGCTAAATTCTGTTTCCACAGATACCATACGGGAATCGCTGCCCCAGACTTCAAGGGCGGATTCCAAAGCTATGGCGCGTTTCTCCTCGGAGCCGATGAGCGCCTGTTGGGAATCGTACTGCTGCATATCTCCCGCTCCCTTGTAATAACGCTCCGGATGGGGCAGGCTTCTGGCCGGGTCGGGGGTTAAAAGACGGGTTTTGGCCGCAATCTCTTTGATAAATTTATGTAATTCTGTGGACTCTAATCGGTTGGTGGAATAGCTGCCGTAGCGACCTTCTACAAATAATTGCAATCCCAAGCTGCTTCCTGCCGCTTGATGTACCTTTTCCAAGAGTCGGTTTCGTGCAGAAAAGGCGCTCTGTACGCCTCTGCCCAATTCTACACGTGCGGCCTCGCATCCCTGCTTTAAAGCAAATTCCAGCGCATTCCGGGCAATATCAAGATGCATCATTAATGGGTTCCTCCTACCGTTAATTTCTTAATCAACACGCTGGGCATACCGCAGGAAACCGGACAGGTTTGTCCTTTGCCGCAGGTCCAAGTACCGTTGTCCATGCGTCCGTTGTTGGCTACTAAGCTTATATCGGCAAGGGCTTGGGGACCGTTGCCAATGATGTTTATGTCTTTAACAGGTTGGGTCAGCCTGCCGTTTTCTATCAGATAACCCGATTTTACATAAAAAGTAAAATCCCCTTCTCCGATTTGTACCTGTCCGTTGGAGAAGTTTTCTACAAATACGCCCCGCTTGACTTGGGCAATCAAATCGGCTTCGGAAGCTGTTCCGTTTTCCATATAGGTAGCCCGCATACGGGGTATGGGCATATGGCGAAACGACTCCCTGCGGCCATTGCCTGTTGGAGCGGTTTTATAAAAATCGGCGCTCATCCGGTCGTGCAGATAGCTGTTCAACACTCCGTCTTTTACCATATAAGTCTTTTGACCCGCCACGCCCTCGTCGTCCATGTTTACGGCGCCGCGGCTGTGGGACAGGGTTCCGTCGTCTGCCACATTAATGCTTGGATGGCATATTTGTTTGTGCAACTTGTCCGAAAAAATAGAAACATTCTTACGGTTAAAATCGGCTTCAAAGGCGTGGCCAATGGCTTCGTGCAGCAGGATTCCGGAGCCTCCGGCGCCCATGACCACCGGCATTTCTCCCCCTTTGGGCTGTATGGCGTCAAACAGGAAGGCGGTTCGGCCCACGACTTCCCGAGCCAGCGCACCCACGAGTTCGGCTTGCAAAAATTCGGCCCCCATACGAAACGAGCGCGAGGCGGTGGCGTTTTCTGTGCGTCCTTGGTGCTGCATGATACAGGTTACGGAAAGGGCGCACATAGGGCGCATATCGCCGCAAAGTTCTCCCAAAGAGTTGAAGAATAAAATATGATTGGTGGCATGAGCCAATCGGGCCATCACTTTAATTACACGGGTATCGGCTGCATAAATCATTTGGTTTAAATCTTGAAGCCAAGGAATTTGCTGCTCTGTGGGGTAATCGTCCCAAGGCAATGCCATGGGGTAATATTGCGGGAGGGATAAAACGCGGGGGCTAACGGCGATTGTTTTTGGTTCGTGAGATACAATGGCCGCAGCGGTGCGGGCTGCCTGTTCCATTTCGGGCCATGCGACCCGCTCGGTATAGGCATAGCCCGACTGTTCTCCAAACAATACGCGCACGCCCATGCCGTAATCCACATGGGCGCCGGCTTGACTGACCGTGCCATCTCGGAGGCTAAGTTCGTGAAACGAGCTGTGTTCAAAGAACAAATCGGCATAACTTCCACCTTGGGAAAGGGCTGTTTGTATGAGTCGTTGCAACACCGGAAGATCTACTTCAAAATGTCGCATAAAGTGGTCTGTTGGGTTTTTCAATGAAATGACGTTATAAAATTGCTGCGAATGTAGGTATTTATTAGTAATTTTGCATCATCAGATAATTACAAAACCTATGAAGAAACTAATTTTTATGGCTTTGCTGGCGGTAGGACTGCCGGTAGTCGCACAAACTTATGCCCCCCTAAAGGGTATGAATGATGAAACCCTGTTCCGTACCATTACCCGCGAATTGTCGGACGACAGTTTTGGAGGGAGAAAGCCGCTGACGCCTTACGAGGCGCCCACCTTGGATTATATTGCCAACAGGTTTAAAGAGGTTGGATTAGAGCCGGCGGCGGGAGGCAGCTACCTGCAAAAAGTGCCTTTATTGGAGGTAAGGACGCACGTGAAAAATAACGAAGTGGTAGTGAGCGGGAACAGGGGAACGGTAAGGATGCGCTACTGGGACGACGTGGTGATTTGGACATTGCGTGCAGAGGAGAAGTTAAAGGTGGATGAGGCTGATTTTGTCTTTGTGGGCTTTGGGATTCGTGCGCCGGAGTATGGATGGGACGACTACGCGGGCGTTGACGTAAAAGGAAAAGTGGTGGTGATGTTGGTAAACGACCCGGGATTTTATGACGATAATTTGTTTAGAGGCAAGAATATGACCTATTACGGAAGATGGACTTACAAGTTTGAAGAGGCAGGAAAGCAGGGAGCGGCGGCAGCCCTCATTATCCACGATACCGAGCCTGCTTCCTACGGCTGGAGCGTAGTCCAAAATTCGCGTGCCACTTCCAGCCTTACCCTTTATTCTCAAGAAGAAAACAAGAAGTTAATCCCCTTTCAAGGCTGGATAACAGGAGCATCTGCCCAAAAATTGTTTGACGCGGCGGGCGTATCCTTAGAAGAATCGGTGGCAGCCGCCAAAAAGAAAGGATTCAAAAGTTTCCCGCTTGGGCTAAGGACTACAATAGAGTCGGTCAATGACGTTTCGTTTGGCGAATCGGCCAACGTGGCCGCCGTTCTTCCCGGAACATCGCTTAAAGATGAGTACATTATCTATACCGCACATTGGGACCACTTGGGTATTGGACAACCGGTGGCGGGCGACAGCATCTACAACGGAGCCAGCGACAATGCCACGGGCGTTGCGGCTTTGGTGATGATGGGCAGGCGCTTTAACGAACTGTCCGAACGTCCCAAACGCTCCATCCTCTTTTTGGCGGTTACTGCTGAGGAATCGGGGCTACTCGGCTCGGAATATTATGCTAAAAATCCGCTTTTCCCCTTGGATAAGACAGTGATATGCCTCAACATTGACAGTTTTGGCGATAATATGCGCACTTCGGACGTCATCCTGTCTGCGGCCGGACAATCGGAAACCGACCGCTACGTAATTGATGCGGCGGCGGCTCAAGGGCGGAACGTAGTCTTTTCCAACTACGACCCCGCCGGAGGGTATTACCGGTCCGACCACTTTCCCTTTGCCAAAGTGGGCGTCCCCGTAGCGTTGGCAAAAGGGGGAAGTAACTACCTTGACCCTCAAGCAGCTCAAGCGCACAGAGCTAAATACTACGGCGCAAGCACCTACCACCAGCCCTCTGACGAATATCATGAATGGTGGAATGTATCGGGTTCGCTCGAAGATATTTACCTCTACTACGCCATCGGTCTCCGCCTTGCCAACGACGGCTATTTTCCCAAGTGGTACGATGGAAAGGGGCATAAGTAGTATTTTATACCTTATCGTTCTTTGGCTGTTTACCCCCTGTTCTGTTGGGGCGCAAAGCCATCTCCACGCTTCGCTGCTTACTGCTCCCGTTTTGTCCCCGGTCGATAGCAACAGATTATCCTTGAGGGTGGATATGTCCGGATTTTTTAAGAATAACGAGTATTTCAGTCCGGTGGCCGTGGGGCAGACCCTCCCCGGCACGGCGTCCATTTACGCCTTGGGCTATCAAGTCTCCGACTTGTTCAAAGCCGAGTTGGGCGCCTACTTCGTCAAATATTCCGGACGCGACCCATTAGAAGATTTACAGGCTTTTATACGGCTTCAATATTCCATTACCCCTTACCTCCACATGGTATTGGGGGATTTGTACGGTGGCGTAAACCACAGGCTTATCGAACCCATCTACCAATGGGAGCGGCACTTTACGGCCAATCCCGAAAGCGGTTTTCAAATGGTGCTGCACACCGACCGTTGGTTTGCCGACCTGTGGGTGAATTGGCACCACTTTATTAAACGCGGAGATTCTGAGCTTGAAGCTCTTACTTTTGGCACATCGGTTTTGGGGCGGCTTACCGGAGGCGATAGCCGTATCAGCCTAAGCCTTCCCCTGCAATTGCTTATCCACCATCAAGGCGGGCAAATCAATACTTCTAACGAACCCATGGTTATGCTTAGTAATATAGCTACGGGTCTGTGTTCGCGTTTGGATATGAGTCATGGATGGGTCAAGTCGGTGGGCTTGGACGTGTATGTTGCCGGCTATTGGAGTCGGTACAGCAACGAGGCGTTTCGGCCTTACGACGAGGGATGGGGCGTATATCCGATGTTGTCTGTAGACGCATCGCCGCTTAGGTTTATGGCGGGATATTGGTACGCCCATAAATTTTATGCTTTTGAGGGTGAACCGCTTTTTGGCTCGTTTAATCCTTTCCGTCCGGAGCATCAATTACGCAAACGCAATCTGTTGACTTGTAAATTTATTTTTGAAAAACATCTATTCAAAGGCGTGGCTGTGGGCGCGCAAATGGAAACCTACAGCGACTTGAATCGCGGCAAAATAGACTACAGTTTTGGCGTACATTTAAGATTTCATCGACTGTTTACATTGATGGAATAAAAAATATTTTTTTGCCCCTCCATGCAACATTTGGCCCTTGAATTGCGTCTTGTATAGAGAGTATCATTTTTTGTACAGATTATGAAAAAAATATGTTTATTATTGATAGCCATGCCTATGCTTGGCTTGACGCCCTATCCCCCCGATTACGGAGTTTATATGCCGGTATTTATGAGTCGGGAGACTTTGGAACATTCGGTAAGGTATTTGGCCGGAGGGCAGGCCATGGTTCAAACGGGAAAAATCTATTACCGAGATTCTTATATTTATGTGAATGAGCGATATAAAGGAGTACACATCATCAACAACACCAATCCCGCCCATCCGGTCAATGAAGGCTTTATTTTGGCGCCCGGATGTATTGACATGGCTGTAAAAGGGAATATCCTTTATTTGGACAATGCGGTAGACTTGGTAAGTTTTGACTTGGAAAGCAGGCAGGTAACCCACCGCATCCGAGATGTTTTTCCGGAGCCTTTACCTCCGGATGATTTTAGTTATTACAGATTTAACCGTCCACAAGGGTATATATTGGTGGAATGGAAAAAGTACAACCAATAACCGGTCAAGCCATGAAAAATATCTTGAACTTTGTAGTTATTGCGCTCTTGCTTGGCTCTTGTATGAAAGACGGCTCCGGCGATTCGGGTGCATCTGCCGGTAAAGGCGGGTCCATGGCGCGTTTTGCCGTCAAAGGCGATATACTTTATACGGTCTCCACCTCTACCTTAAAACTTTTTAGTATCGAAGACGCCGCAAATCCCAAATATCACCCCGAAAGAGATGTACCTGTGGGCTTTGACATCGAAACTATATTTCCGATGGATTCCTTGTTGTTTATTGGCGCCCGAAGCGGCATGTATATATATGACATCAGCGAACCTCGCTTTCCGGTGCTTCTGTCTCAAGTTAGCCACCTCAGAAGTTGCGACCCTGTGGTGGCTCAAGGCAATTACGCCTATGTCACCCTCAATACCAACGCTTCCTTTTGCGGGGCAGTTGCCAATAATGTGCTGAACATCTACGACATTAGCAATATAACCATGCCGGTGCTCAAAAAAACGCAAGCCATGATTGGCCCCCAAGGTCTAAGCGTTGATGGCGACAAACTCTTTGTTTGCGACCGGGGGCTAAAGGTGTTCGATATTTCAGACCCGCTAAATATCAAACAAATAGATGACCTTGGCGAGATAGACGAGGTAGATATCCGCGGGGCATATGATGTGATACCTGTGGACGGGCTACTGATATTGGTAGCACAGGAAGGTCTGTTCCAGTTTGATTATACCGGCGACAGGTTGAAATTTGTGAGCAAAATAGAGATAAAGCGATGAGTATCACGAGAAAAATTGTGTGTGTATTCATATGGGCAGCCTGTTTTGCGGGACTGCAAGCACATGCCCAAAGTCCTGCCGAGGACAAGTCCGGTAAGAAATATACAGTAGCCATACAGCCCTTGCAGCTATTAAAAAACAGCCTAAGGATAGATGTTGAAATGCGTATAAACGATGGCCCGGGCTGGTTGCAATTTGGGCCGGCAGTGTATTATTACCCAAAGACCAACGAGCCGGATTACTACTACATAGGAAAACATTATCATTACACGTGGTATCACCGTATACACCTGTCCGAGCCTTGTTCGGGCATGTTTGGAGGCGGCTTGGACGTGAACTACAAGTGGTTTCTTGACCCCAAAAGGTCGGTCTACCTTTTAGGCGGCCTGTCTTTTGCCCATTTTAACATTAGGTATTGGGGATGGGCTTGGAGCGATTATTACCAAAACGAACTCCTGTACCACGAATACCTGCCGGACTACCGTCGCCAGCATATTAACCGGACGGGCATCAATTGGTTGTTTGGTTTTCAACCCCCTTCGCGCCACGCTTTTCTTTTTGATATGTTCGTGGGATTTTCTTACCGTCATTCCTTTTCGGACAAGAATAAGCCCTCTTTTGATACGAATATGTTCTCCTACGGATTTACCGGCCCTGTTTTTGTTACAGGTGTGCGGTTCGGAATCGGAATAAAAGATTGAAAACGGGGCCTTCGATTTAGGAAAAAATCCTACCTTTGCGCCTTGTAAGAATAAAGTTGATTATGGATTTATCTATTCCCTTAGCGTTGGTAGCCATAGGATTGCTGGTGTTCTTGGCCCATCTGTTTTCGTCCTTGTACGACAGAAAAATGGTTCCGGACGTCTTGTTGTTGATGCTGATAGGTATTATCATCGGCCCTGTACTCGGAATCGTTTCTCCCAGAAGTTTTGGCAGTTTTGGCCCGGTATTTACCTCCATAGCCCTTGTGGTGATTCTTTTTGAAGGAGGAACCACGCTTTCTATGTCCATGCTTAAATCGTCTTGGAAGAGTACGATGACCCTCACCTTTGCGGGCTTTATAGTTGCCTCATCGGTCGTGGCCGTGATGTCTGTGTTGATATTCAATTTTTCGCTGTTGAGCGCCATAGCCTTTGGAGGCATACTCGGAGGTACGGCATCGGCAGTGGTGATTCCGCTGGTAAAGCAGCTTGCGATAGGAGAAGAATCAAAAACTGCGTTGATTCTCGAATCCGCCTTGACCGATGTGCTCTCTTTTGTGGGCGTATTGGCGTGTATTCAGATTTTTTCCAGCGGCAGGGTAGATGTGGCCTACACCATAGGCTCCATAGTTTCCTCTTTTGTATTGGCTACCATCACCGGAGTATTGGGCGCATTAGTCTGGTCGAGGGTATTGACCTTGATTCGCCACATACAAAATTCCATTTTTACCACGCCCGCGTTTGTATTCGTCATCTACGGACTCTCAGAAGTGCTTGGTTTCAGTGGGGCTATGGCCGTACTCGCATTCGGCATCACGCTTGCCAACGTAGAGCTTTTTCAAGGTTTTTTAATGCGCAAGATACTCGGAGGCGCGGGACATAAGTTAAACCATACCGAGATTGTTTTTCTCAGCGAGATTACCTTCCTGCTCAAGACATTCTTCTTTGTATATATAGGCTTTTCCATCATCTACGACGATTTATGGTCTATTTTTTACGGGGTGCTGCTGACCGCGGCGCTCTATGTCGCAAGGCTCTTTGTGGCTAAGTTTGCCTCCCCCGGCAGCGCCACCGGTTTCGACAAGAGCATAATTTCTATAATGACTCCCAAAGGATTGGCCGCGGCTGTATTGGCCACCATCCCCGCTCAAGTGGGTATGCCGGAGGGGGATATGATTAGGAATATTACCTATTCGGTAATCCTTTTCTCCATCATCGCAACATCAATATTGATATTTCTCAACAGCAAATCGGGTGGTTTGCAAAATTTCTATAAGAGATTTTTTGGGAAGTAAAAGAGCGTATAACGTATAAAACAAGAGGCCGCCTAATGACTTTTTAGACGGCCTCTGTTTTTTAGGTGGAAAACTTTACTTTTTCTCCGCCCTAATGGTTGCTTGAGCGGCTGCCAAACGGGCAATAGGGAGGCGGAATGGCGAGCAGGAAACATAGTCAAGTCCGTGCTTATAGCAGAAGGAAACGGATGCGGGGTCTCCGCCTTGTTCGCCGCAAATACCCACTTTGAGTTTGGGTTTGGTGGCCCGTCCTCTTTCCACGGCCATTTGCATGAGTTGTCCCACTCCGCTTTGGTCAATGGTTTGGAATGGGTCGGCGGGAATCAGTTTCTTGTCGGTATAATCGTGGAGGAAGGTGCTGGCGTCGTCGCGGCTAAAGCCAAAGGTCATTTGGGTAAGGTCATTGGTACCAAAGGAGAAAAACTCGGAGCTTTCTGCCATTTTGTTGGCCAAAAGACAGGCTCTGGGGATTTCAATCATAGTGCCGTAGAGGTAGTTGATTTTCCTTATTTTCATCTTTTGGCAAACCTCGGCATATACCTTGTCTACAATTTTCTTGGTCAAGTCTAATTCCGATACGTCGCAGGTTACGGGTACCATAATTTCGGGCATGGGTTTTTTACCTTCGGCGGTCAGCTCTGCCGTAGCCTCAAAGATGGCGCGGATTTGCATCTCGCTTACTTCGGGATAGGTAACGCCCAAGCGCACGCCGCGGTGTCCCATCATGGGGTTGGTTTCGTGCAGGGCCTTGCCTCTGGCCACCACATCCGCTAATTGTAGCCCCATAGCATCGGCCAATTCCTGTTGTTTGGATTGTTCGGTGGGTACAAATTCGTGGAGGGGCGGGTCAAGCAGGCGGAAAGTTACCGGAAGTTTGTTCATCACTTCAAGGGTGGCCTTCATGTCGCGTTTTACAAAGGGATAGAGGTCCTCTAAGGCTTTGCGGCGCTCTGCTTCGGTATTGCTGAGAATCATTTTGCGCAGGTGGAATAGGGGCTCTTCCGAGCCTGTGCCGTAGAACATGTGTTCGGTACGGAACAATCCAATGCCTTCGGCTCCAAATTCGAGGGCTTGTTTAGCGTCTTCGGGGGTTTCTGCATTGGCGCGGACGCCCATTTCGCGAAGCCTGTCCACTATTTTCATAAATGCTTGGAGTCTTGGATTTTTAGAAGCGTCCATTAGCTCCACTTCATTGGTGTATACGTAGCCTTTGGTGCCGTTGAGGGTCAGTACGTCTCCTTCCTTAATCACAAAATCGGAATTTTTGATTTTGGCGATTTTCTTGGCTTCGTCCACTTCGAGGGCTCCGGCTCCTACAATACAGCACTTGCCCCATCCGCGGGCTACCAAGGCAGCATGGGAAGTCATTCCGCCCATAGAGGTCAGCAGACCGTCTGCGGCGCGCATACCGTCCACGTCTTCGGGATTGGTTTCTTTACGCAACAAAATCACTTTTTCTCCGTTGCGCGCCCAAGCAACAGCATCTTCGGCGGTAAACACTACTTTACCCACAGAAGCGCCGGGTCCTGCCGGCAATCCTTTTACCAAAGGAGTGATATGCTTTTCGGCTTCGGGATTCACAACGGGATGGAGCAATTCGTCCAATTGGGAGGGACTTACGCGGAGTACGGCAACTTTTTCGTTAATCAACCGCTCTTTGAGCATATCCATAGCTATGTTGAGGGCGGCGGTGCCGGTGCGTTTTCCGGTGCGGCATTGCAGCATATAAAGCGTTCCGTCTTGGATGGTAAACTCAATATCTTGCATCTCCTTGAAGTGTTTTTCGAGGGTTTGCCGAATCTTGCACAGTTCCTTATAGGTTTTGGGCATAGACTCTTCCATGGATTGGAGGTGTTTGTTTTGCTCGTTTTTGGTATCGTTGTTCAGCGGGTTGGGGGTGCGGAGTCCGGCCACCACGTCTTCGCCTTGGGCGTTAACCAACCACTCTCCGTAGAACAGGTTCGCGCCGGTGCCGGGGTCGCGGGTAAAGGCAACTCCGGTAGCGGAACCATCGCCCATATTGCCGAATACCATAGCCTGTACGTTTACGGCGGTGCCCCAATTGTCGGGAATACCTTCTATGCGGCGGTAAGAAATAGCTTTTTTCCCGTTCCAACTCTTGAATACCGCTTTGATTCCTCCAACCAATTGCTCTTTAGCATCGTCCGGAAAGGATTTTTTCAATACCCTCTTAACGGTTTTCTTGAAGGTGTCGGCCAATGTTTTCAAATCGTCTGCGGTCATATCCGTATCGGACAGATAGCCTTTTTGGTGCTTGTACTCATCCAACAATTCGTCTAATATCTTGCGAATACCTTTTCCTTCCGCAGGCTCTAAGCCTTCTGCCTTTTCCATAACCACGTCGGCATACATCATAATCAGCCGGCGGTAGGAGTCGTACACAAAGCGAGGGTTGTTGGTTTTTTTAATCAATCCGGGCATGGTGGCGGAACAAAGTCCAAGGTTCAATACCGTGTCCATCATACCGGGCATGGAATCGCGGGCGCCGGAACGGCAGGAAAGCAGCAGGGGCGAATCGGGGTCTCCGTATTTCATGCCCATGGCTTGCTCTACTTTTTTCATACCGTTCCATACCTGATCCATCAGGTCTTTAGGAAGTTCGCATTTGTTGGCGTAGTACGCCACACAGGTTTCTGTAGTAATGGTAAGTCCTGCGGGAACAGGAAGTCCCAGCCTACACATTTCTGCAAGGTTGGCGCCTTTTCCTCCTAAGAGGCTTTTCATGCTGCCGTCTCCGTCAGCGCTCTTGCCGCCAAAATAATACACTCTTTTAATTTCTGACATGTCGTAAAATATTGTTAGTTAATTAATTGTCATATTTTTCATAAAATATAAAAAGTAAGCGACAAAGATATAAAAAAACTTTCACATAGTTACAAAATATTTCCGGCTAATTCTGCCAATCTGCTGCGTTCGCCTTTTACCAAATTCACGTGGGCAAATACGTCCTGTCCCAACATTTTGTCGGTTAAATGGGCGAGTCCGTTGGAATACATGTCTAAATAGGGAGAATCAATCTGATGTATGTCTCCGGTAAACACTAATTTAGTGCCTTCGCCCGCACGGGTAATAATGGTTTTGACTTCATGCGGGGTAAGGTTTTGGGATTCGTCAATAATGAAAAAAGTGTTGGAAAGACTCCGGCCCCGAATATAGGCAAGGGGAGAAATCAACAGTTTTTCGGTTTTGAGCATTTCTTCTATCCGGATTACCTCTCGGGAAGAAGATTTAAAGACATTCTTGATGACGGTTAGATTATCAAACAGGGGCAGCATATAGGGGCCCAATTTCTCCTTAATGTCGCCGGGGAGAAATCCCAAATCTTGATTTTGCAGGGGTATTACCGGACGGGACAGCAAAATCTGTTTGTAATTCTGCTCTTGACTCAAGGCGGCGGCCAAGGCCAAGAGGGTTTTTCCGGTGCCGGCAATGCCGGTAAGGGATATCAAGCTAATTTCGGGACGAAGCAGGGCGTCCATGGCAAAGGTTTGTTCGGCGTTCCGAGCTTCAATACCATAAGCTCGTTGTTTTTCCACAGGCTTGATGCGCCTACTCTCCGGATTATAACGAGCCAAAATACTGCTGTTATGGCTCTTTAGTATAAAATATTGGTTGTTGTAGGGCTTTTTTATGTTCAAATCCTTAGGCAAAACCCCTTCTGAGCGCTGGTATAATTGGGCAATGGCGTTGTCGGTCAGTCCTTGGGCGTGTTTCACGCCCTTGCGCCACACGTCCACATGGTCGTCTTTTACCTTGTCGGTAAGATAGTCTTGAGCCGAAATCATCAGCGCCTTGGCTTTGATGCGCAGATTCACGTCCTTGGTTACCAAGATGACGGAGCGATGGGGGTTTTGTTCTTTGAGCCGAGCGGCAATAGCCAAAATACGGTGGTCGGGAATATCTTCGTACAGAGATTCGGCCATAGCATCGCTAAAGGGATGCCCCAGCTCCACCTTGAGGCTGCCTCGGCCTTTGCCTAAGGAAATCCCCTTATGGAACAGCAGGTCGCCGGTGATTTTGTCTAATTCGCGTACAAATTCTCTGGCGTTGTGGTTAATTTGGTTGTTCCCTTTTTTGAACTTGTCTAATTCTTCCAGCACCACAATGGGAATAACGATATCGTTTTCCTGAAAGTTATAAATCGAATGATGGTCATGCAGAATGACATTGGTATCGAATACAAAGATTTTGGGCATTTTTTCCATGAGTGTTTATTTTTAACATGTAAATATAGATAAAAAAATGGCAACTTTGTACGTTTATTGGATGATTTTTTATGGAAACCGAACAAAGATACCAAGCGATTCTCTCCTATTTATTCTCGCAATTTCCCCAATATCAGCGCATAGGCGCAGGGGCTTATAAGAGCGGATTAGAGGGCATATTGGCCCTCGACAAGCTGTTGGAGCAGCCGCATAAAAGATTCAAGACAATTCATGTGGCGGGAACCAACGGAAAAGGCTCGGTGTCCCACATGCTGGCGGCCGTATTGCAGCAGTCCGGATACAAGGTTGGCCTGTATACTTCTCCACATCTGATTGATTTTAGGGAGCGTATACGAATCAACGGGGCAATGATTCCCCAAAAAGGGGTATTGAAGTTTGTAGAGCGGCACAAGGCGTACTTGGATGAATATCGGCCGTCTTTTTTTGAAATTACCACCGCCATGGCCTTTGATTATTTTGCCGGACAAAAGGTAGATATGGCCGTAATCGAGACAGGCTTGGGCGGACGGCTCGACGCCACGAATGTCATTGAGCCGGTCTTGTCCATAATTACCAACATCGGCATGGACCACTGCGAATATTTGGGTAATACCCTTGCATCCATTGCCGCCGAAAAAGCGGGCATTATCAAAGCCCGTACCCCTGTGGTTATTGGAGAACGAGACCCGCAAACCGATTCGGTGTTTTTGCAAAAAGCAGAGGATTTGGCGGCGCCCATTTTCTTTGCCCAAGATGGTTTTAAGGTGCAAGAATCAATTCAAGAAGACGATTGTCAGCGTTTTATTGTGATTGAAGAGGGAGGGGAGCCTCAAGAATATTGCTCGGATTTAAGGGGATGGTATCAGCAAAAGAACCTGCCCGCCGTCTTGATGGCAGCCAAGCTACTCAAAATAAACAGCAAGGCCATCCGTGAAGGGATTAGGAATGCAGCGCAGACGACTCGGTTAAGGGGCCGCTGGGAATCTATTTCTCAAAAACCCGAAGTTATTGTAGATGCGGCCCACAATGCCCATGGGATGAAATGCGCCGTAGCCCAGTTGCACAAACGGGATTACCGCAGGCTTCATTTTATATTGGGCGTGGTGGTAGAGAAAGACTTGGATTCCATCTTAGCCCTCTTGCCCCAAGATGCCTTGTATTATTTTACCCAAGCCCAAATACCCCGCGCCTTGGACGCCCATATTTTAGCCGATTGTTGCCGCAAAGCAGGCCTCCATGGACAGGTGGTCGAACGGGTTCAAGAAGCTATAGCCGTGGCTAAAACCCGCGCCCATCCCCAAGATTTGGTATTTGTGGGCGGGAGTATTTTTGTGGCGGCAGAAGCGCTGGGGAGCGGGTAATTAGTGTGGACGGCTACGGCAGCATCCACTTGAGCACATAGGCCTGCAATACGGTGATTACACAGATTACCAGTAGCATGGCGATAGAATGTAACAAGGCAAAGCGGAACAGGTTGCCTTCTTTACCAATGAGGCCGGTTGCAGCCGTCGCCACGGAAATGGACTGAGGCGAAATCATTTTGCCGGTTACGCCGCCTGTGGCGTTGGCGGCAACGGTCAGGTTCGGGTCTACGCCCACGGCTTCGGCCGTTGTACGCTGCAAGCCGCCGAACAGGGCGTTGGAGGAAGTGTCGGAGCCGGTCAAGAACACGCCGAGCCAGCCGAGGACGGGCGCAAAGAAAGGAAAGAGCGCGCCGGTCTTGGTAAAAGCCAAACCAAGCGTGGAACTCATGCCGGAGTAGTTCATGATATAGGCCAAGCCAAGAATGGTGGCGATGGTTAGAATGGGAAAACGCAATTGGCGGCAGGTGCGAAAGAAACAGGCGCTTGCCTTGCCCAAGCTGTAATGAGGCATAATAAAGACAGACAAAATGCCGGAAAGAAGGATAGCGGTGCCCGCGGCAGAGACGATGTTGAAGTTGAAAGAGGCGCCATAGAGCGCCTTGGCAGTGCCGGCAACTTCCGGCGATACAATAGGAGCGGTCTTTGCCACAAGGTCGTTGAGCATGGGCCAAGCGAACCTAAAGCCGTCAATGGGCTTTATTAGGGTTTTAAAGGCCACCAACCCCCAAACGAAGACCATGGCGGCCAAGATGATGTAAGGAGACCAAGCGCGTAATACTTGGGCCTTGCTAAAGGTGAGGGCGGCGTTTTGCCTGTCGGGGACCTCGTCCGGAAAATGCCAAATTCTTTTCGGCTTCCAAAAACGCAGCAACACCACCATGCCCGCAATGGTAAAGAGGGCAGACATAATGTCCGGCAGATAGGGACCGTGATAGTTAGAGAAGACGAACTGCGTTCCGGCAAAGCAGAGGCCCGCCGTAAGCAGGGCGGGCACAACTTCCAGCGTACGCTTGAATCCGCACATGGTTACGCACAGCCAAACAGGTACCATAAAAGAAAGGAAGGGCAACTGACGCCCCGCGATGGAACTGATATGATTCACATCCAATCCGGAAACGTCTGCCGCAACGATAATGGGTACGCCAATGGCCCCAAAAGCCACAGGCGCTGTATTGGCAATGAGGCATATACCCGCCGCATAGAGGGGATTAAAGCCAAGCCCCGCCAGCATGGCGGCGGTGATGGCCACGGGGGTGCCAAAACCGGCCGTGCCTTCGATGAACGCCCCAAAGGCAAAGGCTATAAAAATGGCCTGCAAGCGGCGGTCGTTGGTAAGGGCGGCCAGCGATTCCTTGATGATTTCAAATGTTCCGGATTCTACCGTCATGTTGTAGACCCACACGGCGGTAATGACTATCCAAATGATGGGAAAGAGTCCAAAGAGCGCGCCGTAGGCCGTAGCGCTGACAGCTATAGGTACGGGCATGCCCCAAACGGTTATGGCCAACAATACGGCCGCCGCAGTGCCAACCAGCGCGGCTTTATACCCGGCGGTACGCTTGAACGCAAGCATATAGAACAAAAGATACAGCGGGATGCCGGCCACCAATGCAGACAAAAGATACTCCGGCATGGGCATCAGTTTCCCAAGCGGGTCATAGATTTGCGTCCATTTTTCCATAATGGAATCCCTAATTCTCCTGTCTGCTCGGTCGGATTAACTTGCGTTCTTTGAGGTCGTATTTTTGTCCCTGTCTCAAGAAAAAGAAGGGCTTGGACTCTGTGTCGTAAATGGCAACCATAGACCTGCCGATTACTTCCAATTCGTCCCGAATGACCACAATGGCCGTGGCTTCGTCTAAACCAATTCCGATAAAGTTGGGCGCCATTTTGACAAAGGCTTCAAGGTCAAACTGCCTGTTGCGGGCCAGCAGATGTTGGTCAATGACTGAATTGCGGAGGAAGCCCAACCCTTGGGTATGGTCTCCGATGAGTACATCGGGTCCGGAAGTATCCCCCCTCCAAAGAAAAGTTCCTTGAATCGTAGCTCCCGCCGAAGAACCCGATATCACGCCGCCGCGGTCTAAAATATTCCAAAATTCTTGATGGGCGAGGGTGTTGAGGTAGGCGTCGGCAATACGCCACTGGCGTCCTCCCGTAAAAAAAACTCCGGTCGCCTGCCTAAGGACTTCAAGGTTTTTTTCGTCATTGGCTTCCCGAATGGTGGTCAGGTGCATCTGCACAACCCGGTCTTCCCCGATGCGTTCCCGCAGCTCCCTCCCTTGATTGGCATAGAGGTGGGCAGAATCGCCGGACGCATTTGTTACCACCACAAAACGCGCTTTTTCGGGGCCGCCTGCCAGTTCTATAATCTTATCCCATATTTCATTGGTGGACCCGCCTCCGCCTATAATCACCAAAGCTCCTTTTTCGGGGCCGTGTCGGGTTTCAGACGGGTTTATCTTAATGGGATTCTGGGCATAGGCCTTGCTGCATAAAATGAGCAAAAGGACGATGGATAGTTTTTTGTAACTCGTTTTCATGATGTTCTGTTTATGCCGGCAAAGGTATACAAAAACGGGGGAATAACGGATATCTGTTTTGGTTGCTGTGTTCCAATGTCGTTATTGTCCTCCCCAACCGTTACCTTAAAACCAAAGTCAAGTTCCAATGTTTTGAAGCCGGAAGTTATACTCAATCCACATACCGTAATTTCATCTCCTTCCCAAAAATTTATCGAAACATCGCTAAAAGTTGACACCGGATAATCCTTAGGCTGATATTTTATCTCGCCTGTTTTTATAAACTGTCCTGTCGAATCTATCTGGTATATTTCATCTATGCGTTGGGCATTGATTGTAGTTAAAATCTCAGTGTTTGCCCCAAACATAATGGGAGTGGAAGAGGTCGGTATAAGTCTGTAAACGGTAACCTTCATGTCAGCATCTATTGTAAATTGCTTCACATGAAGCCATGGAACAGATTGTAAACCGTCAACCCAGTAACCTCCTGCAACGTTTATCTCCAAAGCGTCAATATATTCTCCGGTATTTGTGGCTGTTACCAACATTTTCTTTAAGTCATCTCCCAAGACTATGTCTACTATGCCCAAATAATAAGAGCCATTGGAAGGGGTAAATTTTCTGTATATTGCGCTAGAGTGAAAAAAATCGTTGGAATTTTTCTCTAACGGAATTGTTAAACCCAAATCTTTCCAAAGATTGACATTCAAACTGTTTCCCCAAATCGAAACAGGGAAATGATAACGACGTTGTGGCTCCAAAATCTGGTCAATTTTTATGCCGTAATAGGGCAAATTTACAGATGGTATTGCCCTGAAAGCTATTGATATATTATCGGTTTGAGCCAATAACTGATTGTATAAAAATACGATAAAAACTAATGTTGCGATTATTCGTTTCAATTTCGACTATTTGTTGTTTTGCAAATCATCTGCTTATTTCTTCTATCTTAAATATCTTTTATATCCCCTTCCAAAACGATGTTTTACAAAATCTTCAACAGTAGAAAATACTATTGGTTGGGAATTTGAAAATCCAACAAACTTCAAAGTTCTATTATCATCATAAAATCCGAAACCTAAAAATAGATGGTTGGGGGCATGAATATAGAAAGGGCTATCAGTGTAATTTAAAGCATATTCTATCAAAGGCGGGTCATTTCTTCTTCCTATTCTAATGGTCGTATCTACTCTTGTAGATTGTAATGTAAATAATAATAGGCTTTCATTGTAATAGTTACGCGCATAATCAACAGTTGTATTTTCGGAACGAATTACAGCCAACGCAGGAATTGTATCTAAAAATAATTTTATTCTATTTCTTTTTACGCTGATTATACATGTAGGCGCTCCTATTATGGATAAATTTTCTATGGCTTTAAGTTCTTCCTGCAAGTCTAAAGCGACCTGTTCTTCAATTTTCAATTTTCTTTCTTCTAACAATTGACTATTGGCTTCCTGCGAAAACACCACAGGACTGACAATAAAGAAACAGAAGAAAAGTAATATAGCTCTCTTTTTCATAGTCGTTAAAATGGTTTGTTTCTACGAATAGCTCTGTAAAATAAACCATGCGCGGAAACCTTTGGCGGCTTGATTTGTTTTCTCATAAATTTCACGTTCATTATTCATTGTAATTTCTTTTACCATAACCGTTACTACGCATGTAGTAGTGTCAAATTGAGCAGTAAGACCTGATATTCTTGGGTTTTTCTTAAAATACTTTATCGCAACCACATTCAATGTTGCCGCATCATCTATATTATTTTCTGTATTCGCCTGTTTATTAGGCTTTTGTGCACAGCTGTTCGCTATGAACGAGAGAATACTTAATATGAAAATTATTTTATTCATACATCTCTATTGTAAAATACTTACCATAATCGGTATATACCTGCCTTAAAATTAAATTATCTGACTGGTCATAAAGCTCGTAGATATAATTGTAAAAACTTGTTCTTGCTGTGTGGTCGTGATCTATAGAATAATCCAAAAATTGCTGTATTATATTTACATTTACTTCCTTGAAATCAGCTTTCAACTTTTTACCGGTAATATTACCATCATGCAACATTTCCTCAATTTGAAATGCAATTTCTACGCTCTTCGAACGACGATTAACTCTGATAAATTCATTGAATAGGCTTATAGAGTCATGACGAGAAAAGGTAAAAAAATGATGTTTTGATTCATAATTAATAAAATAAGCCGTACGGTCGAAACGAACATCTCTTTCTCTGGTCAGTATATATAGCGAGCCTTCGTGTTCGCCCACGAAATCAAAGAGATACTTTATGTAAAGATGCTTATCCTTAAAATTAGTGTATACAAAAAAATCAGCATTATAATGATAACCCCATTTACTATTATATATATTTTCTAAAGGATATATATATGGTTCTCTTTCGGCTTCCTCACGAATAGCAGTACAGATAACATATACAACATAAAGTATTCCAAAAAGAAAATATATGAATATGCCAGCTTTTTTCATTTTATGTTATTTGCTTTTTATTGGCAGTTATTCTATTTTCGGAAACATATCTAAAAAATTTTTAACGACACAAAGGTATGCGAAATTTCAAGTTGCACAATACTTTTGACGCGATGCCCCTCGAATTTCTCCAACGTCCGTCATTTCGGATAGGCAGGGTAAGTGTATTTTACCAAAAGCAGCCACATTTCTGTAACTGCTTCTTGTTTCTTTGTGGGAGTTGAGGGATTTGAACCCCCGACCCTCTGCTTGTAAGGCAGATGCTCTGAACCAACTGAGCTAAACTCCCGTTTGAGACTGCAAAAGTAGTGGAAATTTTAATATCTCCAAAAATATTTGGAAGAAATTTTGGATTGTAGACTCAACAACTGAATGCAACTTTAGGATTCAAATATCGGAAGAAAATTTCTTTAGGTGCGTAAAACATTAGATTTTTTCTTG
>Ga0131853_10003713_pt1 | contig 27424 bp, 21 predicted proteins | sample TergutLab28metaG_FD_92764 | JGI IMG/M metagenome (GOLD analysis project Ga0131853, IMG submission 92764) | Labiotermes labralis P1 segment gut microbial communities from Petit-Saut dam, French Guiana - Lab288 P1 (version 2) (version 2) | ecosystem: Host-associated > Arthropoda: Insects >...
GACGACGACGTGATCGCCTACTGCCGGATCGGTGAGCGGTCGAGCCACACGTGGTTCGTCCTGACCCACCTGCTCGGATATCCGAACGTCCGCAACTACGACGGATCGTGGACGGAGTGGGGCAACGTCGTGCGGGTTCCGATCGTCAAGGGCGACGAGCCCGGTGTCGTGCCGGGCACGGGCGAGGAAGCGGCTTCGTGAGCCTGCCGGAGAGCCTCGCCGAGATCGTCGACGACTTCGCCGCCGTCGACGGTCAGGACAAGCTGCAGCTGCTGCTCGAGTTCAGCCGTGAGCTGGCGCCGTTGCCGCCGGAGCTCGAGCAGGGCGCGATGGAGCCGGTTCCCGAGTGCCAGTCGCCGCTGTTCCTGTCCGTCGACAGCAGCGACCGGGACAAGGTTCGCCTGCACTTCAGCGCGCCGGCCGAGGCGCCGACGACTCGTGGTTTCGCATCGATCCTCCACCAGGGGCTCGACGGGCACAGCGCCGCAACGATTCTCGCGATTCCCGACGACTTCTACTCGGCACTGGGCCTGGCCGACGCGGTCAGCCCGCTGCGGTTGCGCGGTATGAGCGCGATGCTCGCACGTATCAAGCGGCACCTCCGCTGAGCGTGCATCCTTCTGCCCGAGAAAGCGTCCGAGACTGAGCCGGGGAGCGACCCTCCCCGACACGTTCACTGTGACGATGTTCACTGCCGCCACCGCGGTAGGACAAGAGACTGGATTCTCCACGATGGAATTCACCGAGCTCGCGGATTACGCGATCTCCCCCGGCATGCTGACCGAGTGGTTGCCGGAAGCGACGACCGGCTGGGTCGACGACGGTCGACCGGCGTCGTACATCCACGAGGCGCACCTGCGCCGTACCGCCGACAGCACCCACGACGACGGCCGCGAATCCTGGCTGGGTGCCGCCTTCCGGCTGCCGGGCGAGCTCGACCACGACGCGTTCCGCGCCGCGATCGGGATGTGGATCGAACGGCACGAGCCGTTGCGCACCCACGCTGCCCTCGGGCACGACGGGCGCATCACCCGTCGCACCATCGACCCGGCCGGGATCGAGCTCAACGAGGTTCGGCACGAGTACGAGTTCGACACGGACACCGTGTACGAGCGCGTGCACGACCTGTTCGACGAGCTCACATCGCCGCACCGCTGGCCGGCGTACTTGTTCGTGACGCTCGAGCACTCCGGTCCGGAACCGGAGTGCACCGTCTTCTTCGCGGCCGACCACTCGATCATCGACGGCCTGTCGGTGGTGCTGGTGGCGCACGAGATCACGAGCCTGTACACCGAGGCGATGGCCGGTCCGTCGGCGTTCCTCGTTCCCGCCGGTAGCTACATCGACTTCGGGGCCGAGGAGCGCGCCGCCGCGGCGGTCGTCGATCACGGGCATCCCGCGGTCGAGTGCTGGCGCTCGGCGTTCGTCCGCAGCAAGGGCCGGCTGTCCGACTTCCCGCTCGACCTGGGCCCGCGTCCGGTGGAGCGGGTGGCACAGCGCGCCTACTCGGAGTGGGTGCTCGACGCCGCCCAGGCCGCGGAGTTCAACGCGGTCTGTCACCGCGCGGGCCAGAATTTCTTCGCGGGCGTGCTGGCGTGCCTGGCGCAGGCGAGCGCGGAACTGACCGGCAACACGGTGTTCCGGACGGTGACGCCGGTCCACACCCGCAACGACCCGCACTGGGCGACGTCGCTGGGCTGGTTCGTCGGCCTGTCTCCGATCGAGTTCGACATCGCCGGGGCGGCCGACTTCACCGAGGCCGCGGGCCGCGCCGCCGAGGCGCTGTCGTCGACGAAGCCGGCGGCGAAGGTGCCGTTCGCTCGGGTCGAGGAAATCCTGTCGACGCCGATTCGGCCGCGTTTCGTCGTGTCGTTCATGGATGTCCGGTTCGTGCCGATGGCGCAGCAGTGGCCCGAGATCCAGGCCCGCGCTCTGCGGAGTCGCCACTACACGCACGACGTCTACGTCTGGGTGAACCGAACCCCGCACGGCGTCAACATCTCCGCACGGTTTCCGGGGACGCCGACCGCGACGGAGAACGTCCTGCGCTTCCTGGCGCGGACCCAGCAGGCGCTGTGCGACATCGTTCCGGCCAGGGAGACGGTCGACGCCTGAGCATCTGCCTCTACTGGTCAGTAGGGTTTGCGGCGCCGAATCGAGCACTTAATGTGTAAGCGCTATCCGGTTACATCGTCTATCGGATTGATGCATACACTCCGATGAGATGCCAACAAGACCCGCCGGTGACCCCACAGGTGAACCACGGGGACAGACCATGCGAAACACAGGAGGCTCAGTGCCCACTCATGCCAGCGCGCAGATCACGAAGGTGCTCGTCGCCAACCGCGGCGAGATCGCTGTGCGGGTCATCCGGGCCGCGAAGGATGCCGGCTACGGCAGCGTCGCTGTCTACGCCGAGCCGGATGCGGACGCACAGTTCGTGAAGCTGGCTGACGAAGCGTTCGCCCTCGGCGGCCAGACGTCGGCCGAGTCCTACCTGGTGTTCGACAAGATCCTCGACGCCGCCAAGAAGTCCGGCGCCGACGCGATCCACCCCGGCTACGGCTTCCTGTCCGAGAACGCCGACTTCGCGCAGGCCGTCATCGACGCGGGTCTGATCTGGATCGGCCCCTCGCCGCAGTCCATCCGCGACCTGGGCGACAAGGTCACCGCTCGCCACATCGCCGAGCGCGCCAACGCTCCGATGGCGGCCGGCACCAAGGATCCGGTCAAGAACGCCGACGAGGTCGTCGAGTTCGCCAAGCAGTACGGCGTCCCGGTCGCGATCAAGGCTGCCTTCGGTGGCGGCGGTCGCGGCATGAAGGTCGCGCAGACCATCGAGGAGATCCCCGAGCTGTTCGAGTCGGCCACCCGTGAGGCCATCGCGGCCTTCGGTCGCGGCGAGTGCTTCGTCGAGCAGTACCTGGACAAGGCCCGCCACGTCGAGGCCCAGGTCATCGCCGACCAGCACGGCAACGTCGTCGTCGCCGGCACCCGCGACTGCTCGCTGCAGCGCCGCTTCCAGAAGCTCGTCGAGGAGGCCCCCGCGCCGTTCCTGACCGACGACCAGCGCGCCCGCATCCACGCGTCCGCGAAGGCCATCTGCAAGGAGGCCGGCTACTACGGCGCCGGCACGGTCGAGTACCTGGTCCAGGGCGACACGGTCTCGTTCCTCGAGGTCAATACCCGCCTGCAGGTCGAGCACCCGGTCACCGAGGAGACCGCCGGCATCGACCTGGTTCGCCAGCAGTTCCTCATCGCCAACGGCGAAGAGCTCACCATCAAGGAAGACCCCACCCCGCGTGGCCACTCCTTCGAGTTCCGCATCAACGGCGAGGACGCCGGCCGTGGCTTCATGCCTGCCCCCGGCCCCATCACCGTTTACAAGGAGCCGACGGGCCCCGGCGTGCGCGTCGACTCGGGTGTCGTGCAGGGCGACGTCATCGGCGGCCAGTTCGACTCGATGCTCGCCAAGCTGATCGTCACCGGTGAGAACCGCGAGCAGGCGCTGCAGCGTGCCGCCCGCGCCCTCGCCGAGTTCGAGGTCGACGGTCTCGCCACCGTCATCCCGTTCCACCGCCACATCGTCGAGAACCCGGCGTTCATCGGCGACGGCGAGGGCTTCGAGGTCTACACCAAGTGGATCGAGACCGAGTGGGTCAACCCGATCGAGCCGTTCACCGGTTCGGGCGCTGCCGCGGACGACGAGGAGAACCTGCCCCGTCAGTCGGTCGTCGTCGAGGTCGGCGGCCGTCGCGTCGAGGTCTCGCTGCCCGGTTCGTTCTCGATCGGTACGAGCGGCGCTCCGGCCGGTGCCATCCGCAAGAAGCCGAAGGCGCGCAAGCGCGGCGGTGCCGGTGCGGGTGCCGCGTCGGGTGACGCCGTGACCGCCCCGATGCAGGGCACCGTCGTCAAGGTCGCCGTCGAGGAGGGCCAGGAGGTCGCCGAGGGCGATCTGATCGTCGTCCTCGAGGCCATGAAGATGGAGAACCCGGTCACCGCTCACAAGGCCGGTGTCGTCACGGGTCTGTCGGTCGAGGCCGGCGCCGCCATCACGCAGGGCACGGTTCTCGCCGAGCTGAAGTGACGTCCGGACAGCGATAGCTGTTCCCGGTGTGCGTTCCACTGTGCGCGCCTCGCGGTTTCGCGGGGCGCGCACAGTGCTGTTCGGCCAGACAGTGCTGTTCGGTCGGGATCTCAGTAAGCTTCGAGTCATGGCCGATGTTCCCGACATTCGTATCGGCACCGCGGAGCGCGAACAGGCTCTCGAGGCGTTGACGCAGCACTTCAGCGACGGTCGGCTCACTGTCAGCGAGTTCGACGAGCGCAGTGGGCAGATCACCGCCGCGACCACGCGCGGTCAGCTCGACAAGGTCTTCGCGGATCTGCCGTCGCTGACGCCGCCCGCGCCGGCGAAGACGTCACGGGAATCGCGACGCCACGAGGACGAGAAGAGCTGGCGCAACACCGTCATGGCGGTGATCCCGCTGGTGGCGATCGTGCTGTTCTTCGTGGTCCCGTTCGAGGCCCGGTGGTTGTTCTTCATGCTCATTCCGGCGACCGCGATTCTGTTGCGCGGCAAGAGAGGATGTGGCGGCTGCTGATGGAGCCGATCGAGATCAACGCGGGCGCCTGGTACCTGCGCGCGCTGCGGGCCGACGACCGTGTCGACGACCGCCCGGCGCTGCGCGGCGGCGGCATCGACGACCCGGAGTACGTCGCCGACCGCTCCCGGCAGTGGGCGACCGGGGAGCACTGTTCGTGGGCCGTGTGCGAGCCGACGACCGGCGAACTGCTCGCCGAGGTGGGTCTGACCCCCGACGGCTCCGACGGGGTCCTCAGCGGCTGGACGCGGCCGGGTCACGACGAGGCCCTCGCCACCGCCACCGACGCCGTCCGCCGCTTCGCGGAGGGCGCCCTCGGGCTGACCCTCGCCGAGCGCTGAGAGCGGGCACCGTGTTCGACAGGTTCGACAGGCGTTTCGTGCCGCTTGCGATCGCGACGCTCATCGTGCTCGTGATGCTGTTCTCCCCCGGGTCCACGGTCCCGAGCGGCCCGGAGAACAGCGACAAGGTCACCCATGCCCTGATGTTCGCCGCGCTGGCGATCACGTCGCGTTACGCCCGGATCGGCGTCGCGTGGACGGCGGTGTGGCTGCTGGCGTTCGCGGCGGCGTCGGAGGTGTTGCAGGGCGCACTCCCGATCCAGCGCAGCTGTTCGATCTGGGATGCGGCGGCGGACGCCGTGGGCATCGCGATCGGGCTGGTGCTGGCGCGGGTGCTCGCGCGGCCGCTGCGGATCTCGGCCTGAGCACCCGCGCCGACCGTCAGTCCTCCAGCAGGTGCGCCCGGATCGCGGCCTGGCCGGCGACGTCGATGCCGAGCCCGTCGCCGAAGTAGCCCTCGATCGAGCCGAAGCTCTCCCGCATCTGGGCCAGCGCCGCCTGCAGGTATTCCGGCCGGACGCCGAGCACCTGCTTCAGCAGTTCCGGGTCGCCGCCGGCCGCCGCGAACTTCTCGAACACTGACTCGAACGTGGGCAGCAGCTGCTCGTTGGTGAGCAGGTAGTCGTGGAAGACGTCGTCCTCGTCCACGCCGAGCAGGAGCAGCAGCGACGCGGTTGCCCACCCGGTGCGGTCCTTGCCGGTGGTGCAGTGCACGAGGGCCGGCAGGGTCGCACTGGCCGCGAGATCGGTGAACAGGGTGCGGTACGACGCGACCGCGCTGGGCAGGGTCACGAAGTCGCGGTAGCTGCCCAGGAAGTATTCGCTCGCGCGCCCGTCGCCGAGCATCGACATCGCGGACGCCGGGTCCGACATCATCGACTGCATCTGTGCGGGCACCGATCGCAGCGCCTTGTCGGCGAGGACGTCCAGCGGCACCTCCCGCGCCGACGGCGGCAGCCGGTCGGGTGCTGCTTCGCGCTCGGAGTGGGTGCGCAGGTCGAACACCGTGGCCAGGTCGAGGTCCGCGAGCCGCGGCGCGTCGTCGACGGTGATCTTGCTCAGGTCGGTCGAGCGGTAGTAACGCCCGAACCGGATGCTCGCGCCGTCGCGGGTGCGGTAGCCGCCGATGTCGCGCAGGTTGGGGACGGACAGGATCGGGATGCTCGAGCCGGGGATGGACGTCATGCGCCCGAATCTAGACGAGCCCGGCGGCCGAGGCTCGTGTGAGTCTCGGCCGCCGGGCTCGTGTCGGCGGAAGGCGGTCAGCCCAGCTTCTTCGACCGCAGTTCGTGGCCCTTGGACGTCTTGCAGCGTCCGGTCTCGAGGTCCCACTGCCATCCGTGCAGGTTGCACGTGAGGTTGGTGCCCTCGACGACGCCGAACTTCGACAGGTCGGCCTTGAGGTGCGGGCAGCGGCGCTGGATCTCGTAGCCGCCCGTCTCGATCGAGGCGCTGTCGTCGTGGGCCTCGGCGAACCAGCCGTCGGCGTAGGCGATGCGCTCGTCGGTGAGGCACTTGAAGAACGTGTAGAGGAACTCGTTGTAGCCGCCGACGCGCCACGCCTCGAACCGGGTGGACAGGAAGATCGTGTTGACCCAGTCCGGCTCGTCGTCGCGCAGGACGGTGCGGACCAGTTCGGGTGCGATGCGGAACCCGTAGCGGTACTTGCCGTCGCCCTCCTGCGGTTCGCGAACCGTGCGGTTGGGGAAGTCGAGCACGACGGTCTCGTCGCCCATCACCAGGCCGACGGGGTAGCCGATGCCGTCGCAGATGACGTCGGACTGCGCCATGATCGGCTCGAACTTGGCCTTGACGGCACCGAGCAACGGCTCGCCCTCGGCGGGCGCCCACGTCGCCTTCTCGGCCTCGATGACCGGCGCCATCCGCCGCGCCATGTCCTCGATGTAGGCGGCCTTGTCGGAGAAGATCTTGTCGACGTCGGCGTCCGGGATCGGGTGCGCGAGGGTGGCCTTCTCGCCGTGGATGTCGACGGTCGAGCCGGGGATCATCAGCAGGCCGCCGTCGTGGCCGTGGATGCGCATCTGCTCGAGGAAGACGATCTGGTCGGGGAAGATGTTGCCCTCGTCGCCGTGATCGTCGTTCAGGTCGCGCAGCGCGTCGTCGAGGAACACCGGCGGGCCGGCCGACGGCACGACCCAGGTGGCGCCCACCTGGTCGATGTAGCTGCGGCAGCGGTCCATGCCGCGCTGACGCTTCTGCTTGCCGAAGTTGCGCTTGGTGCCGGCCGGGATGTCGTAGACCATCGGGTACCAGATGGCGCCCGAGTACTGCAGCAGGTGGATGTCGATCTTGCCGAACGCCTCGAGCATCGGGTCCATGTCGACCGGGCGGGCGTCGTTCATGTTGAAGCAGACGGTCTCGCCGTCGGAGACGACCAGTCCGGAGTCGCCGATCGGACCGTCGGCCGGGGCGCGCAGCGCGACGATCATGACGTCCAGGTCGCCCTTGGGACCGGAGACCGTGTGCTTGACGGAGTCCTGAGTCTCGAAGAACTTGGTGAAGCCGAGCTTGCGGAGTTCGCGCTCGAGGTCCGGCACCGGGTAGTCCGGCAGCAGGACCGTCGCGTCCTTGTTGACGTGCTTCGTCAGCGTCTCGGGATCGAAGTGGTCCTTGTGCAGATGCGAGACGTACAGGTAGTCGACGTTGCCGAGGGTGTCCCAGTCCAGACCGGTGTTGTCCGGGAACGGGAACCACGACGCGAAGTACGCGGGATTCACCCACGGGTCGCAGAGAATCGACCCCGCTTCGGTCTGGATGTGGAATCCGGCGTGTCCGACGCTGGTGATCTGCACTCGTCTGCCTCCTCGATAGACCTCGACAATCGTAACGAGACCATGCGGTGCCGCTCCCCCGCGCATCGCCGATGTGGGCCGAAACACCCGGTATTCGGGACTTGATGCCCTACGGGCTCAGCTGGCGAGCACGCGGTCGAGCGCGTCGACGGCGGCGTCGAGTTCGGCGATGGTCACCGTCAGCGGTGGCCGGAACCGGATCCCGCGCTCGCCGGTGGCGAGGAACAGCACGTGCTCGCGCTCGCGCAGTTCCGTCACCACCTGGTCCCGGTAGTCGGCGGTGGGCAGCGTGAGCGCGCACATCAGCCCGCGCCCGCGCGGCTCGGTGACGGCATCGTGCCGTTCGGCGAGATCCTCGAGGCGGCCGAGGAGATGCGCGCCGCGCAGCCGGGCCCGGTCGATCAGCCGATCCTCCTCGATGACCTCGAGGATCCGCCGCGCGCGGACCATGTCGGTGAGGTTGCCGCCCCACGTCGAGTTGATGCGGGAGCTGACCTCGAAGACGTTGTCGTGGATCTGGTCGACGCGGCCGCCGGCCATGATGCCGCACACCTGGGTCTTCTTGCCGAACGCGATCACGTCGGGGGTGACGTCCAGCTGTTGGTACGCCCACGCGGTGCCGGTGAGTCCGCAGCCGGTCTGGACCTCGTCGAAGATCAGCAGCGCGTCGTGCTCGATGCACATCTCCTGCATGCGGTCGAAGAACTCCGGCCGGAAATGGTGGTCACCGCCCTCCCCCTGAATCGGCTCGGCGATGAAGCACGCGATGTCGTGGGGGTGCTCGGCGAACGCGCGGCGCGCCTGGGCCAGTGCCCGATCCTCGACGACCGCGATGTCCCGGCCCTCGGCGAGGTAGGGCGCGTCGATCCGCGGCCACGCGAACTTGGGGAACCGCGCGATCTTGGTGAGGTCGGTGTTGGTGAGTGACAGCGTGTACCCGCTGCGACCGTGGAACGCCTCGGTCAGGTGCAGCACACGGGTGCCGAGGGCCGGATCGCGCCCGGCCGCCTCGTTGCGGCGGCTCTTCCAGTCGAATGCGACCTTGAGCGCGTTCTCGACCGCGAGGGCGCCGCCGTCGACGAAGAACAGGTGCGGCAGCGCGGGATCGCCGAGGACGCGGGCGAACGTGTCGACGAACCGCGCCATCGGCACCGTGTACACGTCCGAGTTGCTCGGCTTGTTGATCGCGGCGGCCGCGAGTTCGTGGCGGAAGGGGCTGTCGTCGGCGAGGGCCGGGTGGTTCATGCCGAGCGCCGACGACGCGAAGAAACCGAACATGTCGAGGTACGTGGTGCCGTCGCGCAGGTCGACGACGTGGACGCCGCGGGACGTCTCGAGGTCGAGCACGAGGTCGAACCCGTCCGCGAGCATGTGCGCTCGCAGGACGTCGTGAACGCGCCCGGCCGGCAGGTCCGAGTCACCGGCCGCGGGGCGGACCGCGGTGCTCATATCCAAAGGCTACGTCAGCGTTCCGGCCCACGTCCGGGCATCGAGGCTCGTACGATCGAGGGGCGATGGCCGAAATCCACGAGCTACGGTCGAGATTCGCTGCGGCGCTGTCTCGCATGTACGGCCGCGAAGTTCCGGCGTACACGACGCTGGTGGAGGTCACCGAACAGGTCAATGCGGACTTCCTGGCGGCGCACCCGGACTCGGCGGAGCGACTGGGCAGCATCACGCGGGTGACCGCGGAACGGCACGGCGCCATCCGGGTGGGGACGCCGTCGGAGTTGCATGACGTCGCGGTCTTGTTCGCCGGGTTCGGCATGTACCCGGTGGGCTTCTACGACCTGCGCGAGGCGAACCCGCCGGTGCCGGTGGTGTCCACGGCGTTCCGTCCGATCGATCCCCACGAGCTGGCCCGCAACCCGTTCCGGGTGTTCACCTCGATGCTCACCACCACCGATCGCCGCTTCTTCGACGCCGATCTGCAGCACCGGCTCGAGTCGTTCCTCGAGCAGCGTCGGCTGTTCCCCGACGTGCTGCTCGCGTTGGCCCGCCGGTCGGCGGACGACGGCGGTCTCGACGAGTCACAGGCCGAGCGGTTCGTCTCTCTCGCGACGGCGGTGTTCGAGCTGTCCGGAGAACCGGTCGACCGCGCGTGGTACCGCGAACTGGAGGCGGTGTCGGCGGTGGCCGCGGACATCGGCGGGGTGTCGAGCACACACATCAACCACTTGACGCCACGGGTGCTCGACATCGACGACCTGTACGCGCGGATGTCGGCGCGCGGGATCACGATGATCGACCGGATCCAGGGGCCGCCGCGCTGGGCGGGGCCGGCGGTGCTGCTGCGACAGACGTCGTTCAGGGCGCTGGCCGAGCCGCGCAGTTTCGTCGAACCGGACGGCTCGATCACCGACGGTGAGCTGCGGGTGCGGTTCGGGGAGGTCGAGGCGCGTGGAATCGCGCTCACGCCGTCCGGTCGCGCCCTGTACGACGAGTTGATGGAGGCCGATCCGTCGAACGCGAACGGGCTGTGGGACAAGCGGTTCCCGTCGTGTGAGGACGATCTGGAGAAGCTCGGCACCGCCTACTTCACGTATCACGGCGGGGTGCGGGAGCCGATCGTCTACGAGGATTTCCTGCCGAAGTCCGCGGCGGGGATCTTCCGGTCGAACGTGGACGCGGACACGACGGCGGAGTCCGCCGCGACCGGGACGGCGTACGACCTCGGCACGCTCGCGGACGTGATCGGCCGCGAGGTGCACGACCCGTACGAGCTGTATCGGCGACAGCAGGAGCAGTCAGGAGGGAGACCGTCATGACGCTTCCCGGCACCGGAACGATGGCGGGCCACGCGATCGCCGCGCTCAGCAGTTGCGGCGCAACGCTTCCCGAGATCGTCGGGGATGCCGGGCCGGTTCCGCTGACGGCGCGGACCCCGATCGACGGCTCGGTGCTCGCGTTCCTGCACCCCAGCACGTCCGCCGATATCGACGCGGCGATCGGGCGCGCCCACGACGTGTTCGCGACCTGGCGCACGGTGCCGGCCCCGCGCCGCGGCGCGGTGGTGCGTCGCCTCGGGGAACTGCTCGCCGAGCACAAGGCTGATCTGGCCGACCTGGTGACGCTCGAGGCCGGGAAGATCCGGTCCGAGGCGCTCGGCGAGGTCCAGGAGATGATCGACGTCTGCGAGTTCGCGGTGGGCGTGTCCCGGCAGTTGTACGGCCGCACGATGGCGTCGGAGCGGCCCGGGCACCGACTGTCGGAGACGTGGCATCCGCTCGGGGTGGTGGCGGTGATCTCGGCGTTCAACTTCCCGGTGGCGGTGTGGGCGTGGAACACCGCGCTCGCGCTGGTGTGCGGCGACCCGGTGGTGTGGAAGCCGTCGGAGACGACCCCGCTGACCGCGCTGGCGTGTGACGCGCTGCTGCGGCGGGCGTCCGCCGAGTGCGGCGCCCCCGACGGTCTGCATCACGTGGTGCTCGGGACCGCGGTCGTGGGTGAGCAACTGGTGGACGATCCGCGGGTCGCGCTGGTGAGCGCGACCGGTTCGGTGCGGATGGGTCGGGCGGTGGCGCCGCGGGTGGCCGCGCGCTTCGGCCGGTGCCTGCTCGAACTGGGCGGGAACAACGCCGCGGTGGTGACGCCGTCCGCGGATCTGGATCTGACGGTGCGCGCGGTCGTGTTCGCGGGCGCAGGCACCGCGGGTCAGCGGTGCACGACGTTGCGTCGCCTGATCGTGCACCGCTCGATCGTCGACGACGTGACCAGCCGGGTCGCCGACGCGTACCGGCAGCTGAAGGTGGGCAACCCGTTCGACGACGGCGTCCTGGTGGGCCCGCTGATCGCCGGGGCGGCCTACCACGCGATGCACGGCGCCCTCGATACCGCGCGCGCCGACGGCGGGGTCGTGGTGACCGGCGGCGACCGGGTCGGCTCGGGTGCGTCGTTCTACGTGACGCCCGCGCTCGTGCGGATGCCGGCGCAGACCGCGATCGTGCGGGCCGAGACGTTCGCACCCATCCTCTACGTCCTCGCGTACGACACCTTCGACGAGGCGATCGAACTGCACAACGGTGTCCCGCAGGGACTCTCGTCGTCGATCTTCACCACCGATCAGCGCGAGGCCGAGCGGTTCCTCGCCGCCGACGGCTCCGACTGCGGCATCGCGAACGTCAACATCGGTACCTCCGGTGCCGAGATCGGCGGCGCCTTCGGCGGCGAGAAGGAGACCGGCGGTGGGCGCGAATCCGGTTCGGACGCATGGAAGTCGTACATGCGCCGCGCCACCAACACCGTCAACTACTCGGACGAACTCCCCCTCGCGCAGGGCGTCGAGTTCGGTTAGCCGGCCTGCTCGTCACGCCGCAACCGCGCGTCGTAGTCGGCCCGGGCCGTGGGGTCGACACCGGTGAGTGCCCGTTCGCCGCCGACCGTGCGTCGGATCAGCCGCATCAGCCGCTCCGGCGCCACCGCCAGTCCGAGGTCCAGTGCCGCGAGGTAGCCGGGGACCGGGGTCTCGGCGCGCCGGGTGTGGACGGTGCGCACGACGGCGGCGGCGATGTCCTCGGGGTCGACGGTCGGCAGCCCCTTCCCCAGCGGGATCCCGGACGTGAGCGTCGTGCGGACCGCGCTGGGCAGCACCGTGGACACGCTGACGCCGCGGTCGGCGAACTCGAGGCGCGCAGCGGCCGAGAGTCCCACGGCCGCATACTTACTCGCGTTGTAGACGGCGAGCCCGGGGATGGCGATCTTGCCGGCCAGCGATGCGACGTTCACGACGTGACCGCGGCCGCGCTCGATCATGCCGGGCACCACCGCGCGCATGCCGTGGATCGGGCCCCACACGTTGACGTCGAGGGTCATCTCGCCCGTGGCGTCGGACTCGTCGAGAAACGCGCCGACGGGCATGACGCCGGCGTTGTTGACGAGGATGTCGATCGGCCCGACCTCGGCGACGCAGGCGTCCCACGACTGACGCGACCGCACGTCGAGCACGTGGGCGGTGCCGACGCCCGCGGCAGCGTTCTCCACGGCGGCCCGGTCGATATCTGCAAGCGCGACGGTGGCGCCGCGGGCGGCGAACGCCTGCGCGGTGGCGCGACCGATGCCGCGTCCGGCGCCGGTCACCAGCACCCGGGCACCGGGGATCGCGATCGCGGGATACCGGGTCACGACGCCACCTCCTCCCCCGTCGACGTCAGGTACGCCGCGGCGTCGAAGCGCCGCAACCGGTCTCGCATCCGTCCGGTCGACCACGGCCAGTTGAAGCTGTTGCGGCCGTTGACGTCCAGGAAGTAGCTCTGGCAGCCGCCGGCGTTGTAGACGGTGGTGGCGAGCGCCTGCTGCACCTCGGCGTTGAACGCCGCCTGCACCTCGGGCCGGATCTCCATGCGTGTCCATCCCGCGGAGCGAGCGGCGCCGATGGCAGCCGTCATGTAGTCGAGTTGCGCCTCGAGGATCATGAACGCCGACGTGTGACCGGTCCCGAGCGCCGGCCCGAGCAGCACGAAGGCATTGGGGAATCCGGCGACGGTGGTGCCGAGATACGCCTGCGGGCTGCCCTTCCAGTGGTCGTCGAGGCTGCGACCCTGTGCGTCGAACACCCGTCCGCCGATGGGCATGTCGAGGATGTGGAAGCCGGTGCCGAAGATGACGGCGTCCACCTCGCGTTCCTGACCGTCGGCCCCGATCACCGTGTTGCCGCGCACCGACCGCACCGCATTGTCGTGCACCTCGACGTTGGGGCGCCCCAACGCCGGGTAGTAGTTGTTGGACATCAGCAGCCGCTTGCAGCCGAGCGTGTAGTCCGGCGTGAGCGACCGGCGCAGTTCGGGATCGCGCACCTGGGCGCGCAACTGGAGGCGGCCGATCTGCTGGATCACCCGCAGGATCCACGGGTTCCGGAAGCCCACTCCGAGTGCCTCCATGATCCCGTACTCGATGCGCCGCAAGGCCTTCAGCGCGCCCGGTGCCGCGCTCAGCATCGTGCGCACCGCCCCGGGCAGTGCGGTGTCGGGCTTGGGCAGCACCCACTGCGCGGTCCGCTGGTACAGGTGCAACTGCCCCACGCGCGGGGCGATCTCCGGCACGAACTGCACCGCCGAGGCACCGGTCCCGACGACGGCGACGCGTTTGCCGGTGAGGTCGTAGTCGTGGTTCCAGCGCGAGGAGTGGAACACCTCGCCGGTGAACCCGTCGAGTCCCGGGATGTCGGGGATCAACGGTTGGTTCCACGGTCCGGCGGCCGCGATCACCGCGTTCGCAGTGAAGGTGCCGTTCGACGTCTCCAGCGTCCACCGCCGGGTCGACTCGTCCCACTGCGCGCGGAGCATCTCGGTGCCGAACTCGACCCTCTCGTGGACAGCGTGCTCGGCGGCCGTCCGCTCGATGTACTCGCGGATCTCGTTCTGCCCCGCGAACAGTCGACTCCAGTCGCCGTTGGGTGCGAACGAGTAGGAGTACAGCGCCGACGGCACGTCGCAAGCGCACCCGGGGTAGGTGTTGTCGCGCCACGTACCCCCGAGACCATCGCTCTTCTCGAGGATCACGACGTCGTCGATCCCCATCCGCCGCAGCCGGATCACGGCTCCGATGCCCGAGATGCCGGCGCCGACGATGATCACCTCGTGGTGGCGGTTCATGCACGGTCTCCTGTCGTGAGGGCGCGGTCCACGGCGGTCCGGGTGGTGCGCAGCGAGTGTTCGAGGGTGGCGAGACGACGGCGGTCGTCCATGAAGTTGGGGCCCATCACCGCGAGGTCCTCTGCGGTCGCATCGATCCGGATCACCCGCGTGCCCGACGCCTCGAGCGCGGCGATCTCCGCGTCGAGTCCGACGCTCATCCAGTTCCGCAGGATCAGCCGCTCGAGGACCGCGGGGCCGCGGCCCGGGATTCGGCCGCGAGAGGCCATGGGCGCCAGCACGATCACCTCGTCGAGGCCGCGGTCGATGAGAAGATCGGCGGACGCGGTGGACGCCGTGCCGCCGTCTACGAAGCGCCGGCCACCGATGCGCACCGGCGGCATCCAGCCGGGGATCGCCCACGACGCCCGCAGTGCCTCCGACAGCGTGGCGTGCGGCGCCCCCTCCGCACCGAAGGCCACCCGCTCGCCGGTGGCGTAGTCCATTGCCACCAGCCAGGTCTCGGGATGCGGCACCCACCCGTCTGCGTCCACGACGCGGTTCGCGAGGCGGTCCAACCAGCCTGCGTCCCCGCCGCCCTCGGGGAGCAGTCCGCTCAGGCCGGTGACGGTGGGCAGTCCGCGCCGGACCAGTCCGGGCGAACCGAGGTGCGGACGCGGCAGCGGCGGGAAGCGTCCCGGGGCTCCGGCCAGGTGCCCGGAGAGCGCGGGATGCGTCGACTCCCCCAGCTGCATCGCCAGGATCTCGTCGACCCCGATGCCGCCGCCGAGCATCGTTACCAGCTCGGCACCGGCGGACGTGCCGACCAGGACGTCCGCGTCGCGCGGATCCCAGTCGAGCGCGTCGCGCACCGCCACCAAGGCCGCGACGGTCCACGCCGCGCCGAGCGTTCCTCCGCACCCGATCACCACGCCCCGACTGAGATGTCTGTCACTCGTCGTCATATTCGAAAGCTAGCAGAATTCAGATACCGTCGGTATACCAAATTTCGGAGAGAATGACCGGATGCCACGTTTGACCAGATCGGAGAGCCAGGCGCGCACGCGTGCCGAGGTGCTCGCAACGGCCCGCGATCTCTTCCTCGCCGACGGATACGCCGCCACGTCGCTCGAGAAGGTGGCCGAGACCGCCGGGTACTCGAAGGGCGCGGTGTACTCGAACTTCCGCGGCAAGAAGGAGTTGTGCCTCGAGGTTCTGGACCTGATCCATTCGTCCAAGTTCGAGGAGATCGCGCGCCTGCTGACGCACGAGACCCCGGATCTCGACACGATGCTGATGCGCTTCCAGGACTGGGCGGAGCAGACCCTCGGCGACGTCGGATGGACGATGCTCGAGTTCGAGTTCATCGCCGCATCACGTCACGATCCCGAGGTCCGGGCGGCACTGGCATCAACCCTGTCGATGGCTCACGGGATGGTGGTGACGTTGCTGGATTCGCTCACGACCACCACCGGGGCCCAGCTGCCGATCCCACTGGACGACGCAGCCCGCACCATCCTCAGTCTCGGTGTGGGACTCGGCATCCAGCGCGCAATCGATCCCACCGTCTCGGCGCGCATCGTCACCGACAGCCTGCGCGCCCTGCTCCACCGGAGCCTGCCTCTCCCCGACTCTGAGGCAGGTTCTCGATGATTCGCCCGATCGGGCGGATCAGTTGAGGGTGGCGATGAAATCGAAGATGGCCGGCTGAACCGCGGGATTGTTGTTCGTGATCCCCGTGGCCGCGCCGATGGCACCACCGATCATCGCGCCCGGTATGCACCCGACGAACAGGAACAGCACGCACCCGACGACCGCACCGACACCGGCGCCGATCTGCGCGTTCATTGCGCCACCGTTGAACCAGCCCTGCTCGATCTGCCGGACCATGTTGTCGTAGGCGTCCTGTCGGGCGTCCACGTTCTGCAGTGCGGCGACTCCCTGCGCCGGGATCTCCGGGGTGAGGGTGAGCCTGTTGCCGTCGATCGACGGCGCGAGCGGGACATCGGTGCCGGCCACCGGGTAGGTCAGCGGGATGGTGCCGACCGTGTCTCCCGCGGGATCGACGACGTCGACCGCGTTGCCGGCGACCCTGAAGGTGCCTGCATCCAGGGCGGTTACGAGGGATGTCCCGTCCGCACCGATCTGCGTCTGGTAGTTGATCGCACCGGGCGGTGGCGGGGCACCCGGCTCGGCATACGCGGTGCCACTGGCGATGCCGAGCGCCGCGATGGCCAGTACGGATACGGCCGCAGTCTTGTGAAGTTTCACGGGGAGCTCCCATCCTCGCAGGAAGACGGCCCCGACCTGGTCAAAGACCGTCCGGAACATCAACTAGACTAGTTAGGTGGAGGCCGGTCTGTACGGCCTAACGGAGATTCGATACCAAATCTCGAGCTACCGAGACGACGCATCCCGTCGCCCACCGTGCAGCGCCCGGCGATGTCCGGTTCGACCGCATTTCCTTACCGCCCCAGAGCATTCCGGAGGGCTATCGTCGATCCATGACTGGCGATCCGCTCTTCCTCGCGGCCGGAACAGAATTCACGGCCGACGATCTGACCTTCTTCGCGGACCGCGGAAACCGGACGCTCCACCAGGCGCTCGCAGACGCGGATCTCCTGGTGAGCTGCCCACATTCGGGTTTCGCGATTCCGGAGGAATTGGCACCGTTCCTCGCAGCCGAGTTCACCAGGCGTCTCCAGTTCGATTTCAGCGATATGTCCACCGGGCCGATCGTGCGACGCTGGGCGGAGATCGATCCTCGGATCGTGTACGTGGAGAACCCGCATCCGCGGATGATCCGCGATCCCAACCGAGCCCGCCCCGACGACCTCGAGGCGACACTGCGTGAGGCGTTCGCCCGTGTCCGAAAGGCCGGACGCGGCAACAAGACCGACCTCACCGGCGTGGATGCGGTCCGACCGGTCACATTCTCCTTCTACCCGCTGCTGATCGAACCGACCGACGATGCCGGTTGGAAGCGTCTGTCCGACACGTTCACCGAGGTGGCCGAGCGTGGGCTCGGCGTCTACGAACGCACGCGGGACGGGCTGATCGGCCGTATGGCAGAACTGGCACTGCAGCGCGGCACGGACTTCACGACGCTGTCGTTCCACGACACGATGAACCACACGACCCGGCGAGACGGTGCCGTGAATGTGCCGCGTCCCGCCGCCGATCTGCTGCCGGATGTCGTCGCGCTGTCGAATCGCGGGGACCACCACGGTGATCCGCGGGGAGACAATCCGGTCACGATGGACTCCGGCCGCATTCGGGCACTCGCCGACGCGCACCGGAAGGGGTTCGCGGATTTCACTGCCGATCCCGACGCGGTGCTGCTGAACCAGCCGTATCTCGGTAGTCAGGAGATCATCTCCGCGGGAACCCGTTTCGCGGAGATGCGCAGCCGTGCGGAGGTTGCCGAGATCGTGCTCAGCGCGGTACAGGCGGAGTTCCGACGCGAGTTCCTGCTCGGCGAGACGGCCACGGCGGAACTCATGGAACCGGGTGTCGACTGGCCCGCCGCGGACCCGGAGCGGATCGACCGCCTCGCCCACGCCTGCAAGGCGGCGTGGGACGCCTACCGGGACCGCTGAGGGGTGCGGTGGCGACCGATCGCCATGCTGCGATCGGTCGCCACCGGGCACCCGGTCAGATCGCGCCGGTGAGAAGACGCTCGCGAAGGGCGTTCTTCTGGACTTTGCCGGTGGCAGTCGTCGGGAGGGCATCGAGGAACTCGACCCGAGTCGGCGTCTTGAAGCCTGCCAATCGCCGCCTCGCGTAGGCGATGACCTCGTCGGCGGTGACCTCGGCGCGCTCGTTCACCACGACGAACGCGACAGGTGTCTCACCCCATTTGTCGTGCGCCGCACCGACAACCGCGACGTCCCGGACACCCGGCATCGTCGAGACGACCACTTCGACCTCGCGCGAGTAGACGTTCTCGCCGCCACTGATGAGCATGTCCTTCTTCCGGTCGACCAGCGTGATGAATCCCTCGTCGTCGACCCGGCCCATGTCGCCGGTGTGGAACCAACCGTCGCGGAGCGCCTGCGCAGTCTCCTCCGGACGCATCCAATACCCGACGAACACGTTGTCGCCGCGAACCAGCAGCTCGCCGACGGTCCCGACCGGCACGTCCCTGCCCAGATCATCGACCAGACGGGTGTCGATCCCGAACAACGGTCGCCCGATCGAACCGGCCTTCGCGCGGACGTGTTCGGTGTCGAGAAGGGACACCGAAGGCGCGCACTCGGTCATGCCGAATCCTTCCCGGAACGGGATGCCGCTGCGCGCGAGGAAATCCAGCACCGGCACCGGTGCCGGCGCACCGGACGTGAGGGCGCAGTCCAGCGAGGACAGGTCGTAGCGTTCCAGGTCGGGCACGCCCATCACCGCCTGCCACATCGTCGGCACCAGCAGCAGCTGCGTCGCCCGTTCCGATTCGACCGCATCCAGGACGGCGACGGGATCGAACGACGGCATGATCACGTTCCGTGCGCCGACGTAGATGAAGGGCAATGTGTACAAGCCCAGCCCGCCGATGTGGAACATCGGCAGCGCCGTCACGGTGACATCGCACGACCGGAGCCCGAACGCCGACGTGACCGCCGCTGCGTTCGCGCGCAGATTCTCGTGGGTGATCATCGCGCCCTTGGGACGGCCCGTGGTTCCGGACGTGTACATGATGACGGCCACGTCGTGGCGATCGGCCGTCGCCGTCACGGGTGCCGGATCGGCCGTGGCCACGAGGTCGTCGTATTCGGTGCCCAACGTGACCACGTCGCGCACACGAACACCGGCCTCCGCGACCGCATCCGTGGCCTGCGCGAAGGCTTGGTGGACGAAGAGCAGTTCGGCACCCAGATCGGCCAGCACGTAACCGATCTCGGGTGCGGTGAGCCGGACGTTGATCGGGGTGAAGATCGCACCGAGCTTCGCAGTCGCAAAGAGGATCTCCAGACATTCCACGGATGTGGGTACGACCGCCGCGATCCGGTCGCCACGCTTGATGCCGAACCGATCGCGAAGCTGATTCGCCAGCCGGTTCGTGCGGTCCTCGAATTCGCCGTAGGTCCACGAGCGGTCGCCGGACACGAAGGCGACCTTGTCGCCGCTCAGCTGGGCCCGACGGGTGGCCCAGTCACCGATTCCCTGCATTGATCGACTCCTTCGAATGGGACGGACCCGGTCCGTCAACCGACCTTCGGGGTGACACGATCGAGGATCGCCGCGAAATCCACACCCGCGGGCAGCGTTCCGTAGACGCTGCCGCGGTCGCCGTCCAGTCGGGTGGCGACGAACGCGTCGGCCACTGCCGGATGGCCGTAGCGCACCAGCAGCGACGCCTGGAGAACCAGCGCCATCCGCTCGATCACACGACGAGCCAGAACCTCCGCGTTCGCCAGATCCGTCAGCTGTGCACGAATCTCGTCGATCGAACGCTGAATGCTCGGCTCGGGACCCGCGAGCGCGACCTCGGCGAAGAACGCCTCCACCGTGCTGGGATTCTTGGCCATCGCCCGGAGCACGTCGAGTGCCGCGACGTTTCCGCTGCCCTCCCAGATGCCGTTGAGCGGCGACTCCCGGAACAGGCGCGGCATCTGGGACTCCTCGATGAAGCCGTTGCCGCCGAAGCACTCCAACGCTTCGGCAGCGTGCGCGGGCCACCGCTTGCACACCCAGTATTTGCCGATCGCGAGCGCCAGTCGCAGGAAGTCCGATTCCGCCGCGTCGCCTCGGCTCGCACGGTCGTGGGCCCCGGCCAGACGCATCATCAGCAGCGACGCCGCCTCCGATTCCACGGCCAGGTCGGAGAGCACGTTGCGCATCAGGGGCTGGTCGATGAGGTAGTTGCCGAACGCCTTCCGATGCGTGGCGTGGTGCGCCGCCTGTGCGACTCCGCGGCGCATGCCCGACGCGGCCCCGATCAAGCAATCGAGTCGAGTCATGTTGACCATCTTGATGATCGTCGGCACACCACGACCTTCGTCACCGACGCGCCACGCGAGGGCGTTCTCGTACTCGATCTCGGCCGACGGGTTCGACCGGTTGCCCAGCTTGTCCTTGAGGCGCATGAGGCGGACGTTGTTGCGGGTGCCGTCCGGCAGAACTCGGGGCACCAGGAAGCAGGTCACCCCCGCATCCGTCTGCGCGAGCACGAGGAACAGGTCGGCCATCGTCGCGGACGTGAACCACTTGTGGCCGACGATCCGATAGGTGCCGTCCGACTGCAGCGTGGCCCGCGTGGTGTTGGCGCGAATGTCGGATCCGCCCTGCTTCTCGGTCATCGACATGGTCGCGAGGAGGCCGGCCTTCTCCAACGGAGCCCTGAGCCCGCCCTCGTACGACGAATTGGACAGCAGCGGTTCGTAGATCGCGGCCAACTCGGGGTTGTCCCGCAGCGCGGGCACCGCGGCGTAGGTCGCCGAGATCGGGCAGGTGTGGCCGGCCTCGACGTTGCTCCACACGTAGAACTTGGCGGCGCGGGCCACGTGGCTACCCGGTCGGGCGTCGCTCCAGGGAGCCCCGTGCATCCCGTTCGCGACCGCCGTGGACAGCAGTTCGTGCCAGGCCGGATGGAACTCGAGATCGTCGATGCGGTGGCCGAACCGATCGTAGGGCCGCAGGATCGGCGGGTTCTCGTTGGCGAGGCGGCCCCACTCCTGCACCTGCTCGGTGCCGGCGAGGGTGCCGAGGCGATTCAGGTCGTCGACCGCCCATCCGGCGCCCTCGCGGGCGAGTCCGTCGAGCAGGGTCGGGTCGTCGGCGACGTTGTGGCCGTAGAGCGGTACCGACTGGTTGAACACTTCGTGGGTCTGCATGACTGCCTCCTTCGACTACTTGGGACATTACGTTTTCCAAACAGTCGAAGTCAATGAGTAATTGTGAATCAGGTCACGTGGCCGACCTCCGGTATCGACACGAACTCGTCCTGGTACGCACGCCACGCTGCGTGAAGACGATCGGCACTCCACGAATCGGGTCGAAGCTCTTGTGGCAGAACAGGGTCCGCAAGTAGATGCCGGACGATCGCGGTCGCGACCGTGAAGCGGTCCACCGTGCTCACCGCAAGATCCATCAGCTCCAGCAGCTTCCGTGCCTCGGCCTCCCACGCCGGCAGATCCCACAACGAGGCGAGGAGCTCACCCGCATCACGGCCCGGTCGCGCGCTCATGATCTCCACCGGCTCGTTCCCGAGATCCAAGGGTCGGGTGAGATTGGCCGGACGCAACCAGACCCCCTCGCGCAGCTCGGCCAGCCGAAGCCGGGACAACCGGGTGCGGAGGGAGGCACGCTCACCGGGCTCCCGACCGGTCCCGGTGACGACGACGATCTCCCACTCGCCGTTCCAGTCGTGTGTCGCCTGCTCGACCTCGTGCAGAACACGCTGACGTCGTTCGAGGAGTGGCTCGCTCAGCTGGAAACCGTTCGGTGTCCGGGCGAGATCACCGCCGGAAACCATCCGTGTCAACGCGACCCGTGCCGCGGATTCCTTGATCCCGAACGCGCCTGCGGCACGCACGATCTGCGCCGGTGTCGGACGAGCCGGATGGTTGCTGACCAGAAGACTGAGAATCACCCCACGCGCGGTCAACCGCGGTAGGTGCGCCTCCAAGTCCAGCCGCTGGGAGTCGGTCGCGTCGTCCACCTTGGTTCACTCCTTGTCACGCGGGCAGGGAAATTGGAGCGCGGGTACCACCCGTCCAACCGTAGAGTTCTGCAGACGACGCCCTGGACGCCGGGTCTGCCCCAGGACGTCAGCCCAGCAGAACCCCGATCCCCGCGCCCGCCGCGATCGTCGTGACCGCGAGGACCAGCGTCGGAACGAAGAACGAGTGGTCGACGAGCTTGGAGCCGAGTTTGGTGGTGCCGGAGAGGTCGAAGTTCGCGGCGGCGATCTGGGATCCGTTGGTGGGCAACAGGTAGATGCCCGCGAACGCGCCGGCCCACATGCCACTGAGAACCGACGGCGCGATGCCGGCGGTCAGGCCGATGGGCACGATGGTCCGGGTCGCGGTCGACTGGCTGGTGGTGAGCACGCACACCAGGAAGACGCCGAGCGCGAAGATCCACGGGGCGGCGTTCACCCAGTCGCCGACGGTGTTCGTGATCGTCTCGCTGTGTGCGCTGATGAAGGTGTCGGTGAGCCACGCCAGGCCGAACAGCGCGATCGCCGACACCATGCCGGCGCGGAAGACGGTCGAGGCAGGTACCTCGGTGACGTTCGGTCGCGACACGAGCAGGATCACGGTGCCGACGACGAACATGATCATCTCGATGATCGGTGTCATCGACAGCGGACTGCCGTCGGATCCCACCGGGCGGATGTCCTGGAACAGGCCGAACACGACGATCGCGGCGACACCGGTGAGGAAGATCAGCGCGGCGTTGCGGCCCTGGACGGTCGACTCGAGCTTCAGTGCGCCGGGGCCGCCGGTACCGGCGACCTCGAGTTCACCCGCCTTGATCTTCGCCTGGACCTCGGGATCGTCCCGCAGTTCCTTGCCGAGCTTGTTGACCACGAACGACGACAACACGATGCCGATGATCGCCGCGGGCAACGTGACCATGAGGATGTCGGACAACTCGAAGTTGTACGGCGCGACATCGGTGAGCGTCACCATGGCCGCCATCGCCGCCGACACCGGACTGCACGCGAGGGCAACGCCGGTCGACACCACCGACAACGACAGCGGGCGGGACGGGCGCACCCCGTTGCGGTAGGAGAGGTCGTAGATCACCGGCAGCAGCGGATACAGGATGTTGGACGTCCCCGCCCCCACCGAGAACAGGAACGCCACGAGCGGCGCGACGAGAGTGATCTGCTTGGGCCTCGATGCGATCAGCCGCGCCGCGATCGTCACCATCCAGTCGATGCCGCCCGCGACCTGCATCATCGACGACGCCAGGACGACCGAGAGCACGATCAGCAGCGCGTCGACCGGCGGCGTGCCGACGCCCTCGCGGAAGACGAAGACGAGCACCGCGACGCCGGCACCGCCCCACAGACCGAGAGCGACACCGCTGGACCGGGTGCCCATCACGATCGCACCGAGAACGACCGCCAGTTCGAGCACGAACTTCACCGTCTCCATGACATCCCGCCTGCCGTAGAGGAATACCGATCGTTTGCTCAGGAAGCTACTACCGGTGGGGCCGTGATGCCTGTCCAGCGGTGCGTGTCGGTGCGTCCGGGCAAGATGGATCCCATGGACGCCGTCCTCGACCGCTTCTCCGCGCCCACCCGGGAGTGGTTCGACGGCGCCTTCGACGCCCCCACCGCCGCACAGTTGGGCGCGTGGGACTCCATCGCGAGCGGTTCGCACACCCTCGTCGTCGCGCCCACCGGATCCGGCAAGACGCTGTCCGCGTTCCTGTGGGCCCTCGACCGGTTGGCCACCGAGACGCGCGACGACGGGGACCGCACCACGAAAGTCCTCTACATCTCGCCCCTCAAGGCGCTCGGTGTGGACGTCGAGCGCAACCTGCGGGCCCCGTTGGTCGGCATCACCCAGACCGCGCGACGGCTCGGCTTCGAACCGCCGGAGGTCCGCGTCGGCGTCCGTTCCGGCGACACCCCCACCGGCGAGCGTCGGAAGCTGATCAAGACACCGCCCGACATCCTCATCACCACCCCCGAGTCGCTGTTCCTGATGCTGACGTCGTCGGCGCGCGAGACGTTGGCCGGGGTGGAGACGGTCATCGTCGACGAGGTCCACGCCGTCGCCGGCACCAAACGCGGCGCGCACCTGGCGCTGTCGCTCGAACGCCTCGACATGCTGCGGGACAAGCCCGTCCAGCGCATCGGGCTCTCGGCGACGGTGCGTCCGCACGAGGAGGTGGGCCGCTTCCTCGCGGGCTCGGCACCGATCCGCATCGTGGCACCGCCGGCCGCGAAGACGTTCGATCTGACGGTGCGGGTCCCGGTCGAGGACATGACCGAACTCGGTGTCGCCGAACCGGATCCGGACTCCGCCTCCCCCACCCCGCAGGCGGGGTCGATCTGGCCGCACGTCGAGGAGCAGATCGTCGACCTCATCCTCGAGCACCGCTCGTCGATCGTGTTCGCGAACTCGCGCCGTCTGGCCGAGAAGCTGACCGCGCGGCTCAACGAGATCTACGCCGAACGCCTCGGCGGCGCCGTCGACAAGCAGGGCAAGCCGCCGTCGCAGATCGGGGCGCCCACCGAGGTCAACTACGGCGCCGATCCTCTGCTCGCGCGCGCCCACCACGGGTCCGTCAGCAAGGATCAGCGCGCGATCATCGAGGACGACCTCAAGTCCGGGCGACTGCGCTGCGTCGTCGCCACCAGCAGCCTCGAACTCGGAATCGACATGGGCGCAGTCGATCTCGTCGTCCAGGTGGAGGCGCCACCGTCGGTCGCGAGCGGTTTGCAGCGCGTCGGCCGCGCCGGACACCAGGTGGGCGAGATCTCCCGCGGTGTGCTGTTCCCCAAGCACCGCACCGACCTGATCCACTGCGCCGTGACCGTCGAACGCATGACCACGGGGAAGATCGAGGCCCTCGAGATTCCCGCCAACCCGCTGGACATCCTGGCGCAGCAGACCGTCGCCGCCACCGCGCTCGAACCGCTCGACGTGGAGCAGTGGTTCGACGTGGTCCGGCGCAGCGGATCGTTCGCGACGCTGCCGCGCTCGGCGTACGAGTCGACGCTCGACCTGCTCGCCGGCCGCTACCCGTCCGACGAGTTCGCCGAACTGCGCCCGCGACTGGTGTGGGACCGCGACGCAGGCACCCTCACCGGCCGGCCCGGCTCGCAGCGCCTCGCCGTCACCTCCGGCGGCGCGATCCCCGACCGCGGCCTGTTCGCCGTGTACATGGTGGGCGAGAAAGCTTCCCGGGTGGGCGAACTGGACGAGGAGATGGTCTACGAGTCCCGGGTCGGCGACGTGTTCGCGCTCGGCGCCACCAGTTGGCGGATCGAGGAGATCACCTTCGACCGCGTCCTCGTCAGCCCCGCCTACGGGCTGCCCGGACGGTTGCCGTTCTGGCACGGCGACGGACTGGGCCGGCCCGCCGAACTCGGCGAGGCCCTCGGTGGATTCCTGCGTGAGCTGTCCACCAGTACCCCGGACGAGGTCACCGCGCGCTGTGTGGCTTCCGGACTCGACACCAACGCCACCACCAACCTCGCGGCGCTGGTCACGGACCAGCAGCAGGCCACCGGACGCGTCCCGACCGACCGGACCCTCGTCGTGGAGCGCTTCCGCGACGAACTCGGCGACTGGCGACTGGTCCTGCACTCCCCCTACGGCCTGCGGGTGCACGCGCCGTGGGCACTCGCGGTCGGCGCCCGACTGCGGGAGCGGTACGGCGTCGACGCCGCGCCCACCGCGTCCGACGACGGCATCATCGTCCGCCTCCCCGACACCGAGGACGCCCCGCCGGGCGCCGAACTGTTCGCGTTCGAGCGCGACGAGATCGAGGACATCGTCACCGACGAGGTGGGCGGGTCGGCGCTGTTCGCGTCCCGGTTCCGCGAATGCGCCGCACGCGCACTGCTTTTGCCGCGCCGCACCCCCGGCAAGCGGGCACCGCTGTGGCAGCAGCGGCAACGCTCCGCGCAACTGCTCGACGTCGCCCGCAAGTTCCCGACGTTCCCGATCCTGCTCGAGACCGTGCGCGAATGCCTGCAGGACGTCTACGACCTGCCCGCGCTGCGCGACCTGTTCGGGCGCATCGACCGCCGCCAGATCCGGATCGTCGAGGTCGAGACCGCGACACCGTCGCCGTTCGCGAACGCGCTGCTGTTCGACTACGTCGGCGCGTTCATGTACGAGGGCGACAGCCCGCTCGCCGAACGCCGCGCCGCCGCGCTGTCGCTCGACTCGTCGCTGCTCGCGGAACTGCTCGGCCGCGTCGAGTTGCGCGAGCTACTCGACGCCGATGTCATCACGAAGGCCGAGCGCGAACTGCAGCGGCTGGAATCGGACCGCAACGCCCGGGACATGGAAGGCATGGCCGACCTGCTGCGCCTGCTCGGTCCGCTGACCACCGAGGAGGCCACCGCGCGCTCGACCGCGGACCCGGTGCCGTGGCTCGAGGAACTCGTCGAACACCGCCGCGCCCTGCATGTTTCGTTCGCGGGACGGCACTGGTGGACGGCCGTCGAGGATGCCGCCCGGCTGCGCGACGGCCTGGGTGTGCCGTTGCCGATCGGCACGCCGGCCGCGTTCATCGAACCCGTGGACGATCCGCTCGGTGACCTGCTCGGCCGCTACGCCCGCACCCACGGACCGTTCACGCTCGCGGAGGCCGCGGAACGATTCGGGATCGGCCCCGCGGTCGCCCGCGACGTGCTCGTCCGCCTCGCGAACGAGAAGCGCGTCGTGGAGGGCGAGTTCCGCCCCGGTGCCGTCGGCAGCGAGTGGTGCGACGCCGAGGTGCTGCGCCGTCTGCGCCGCCGGTCGCTCGCGGCCGCCCGCGAGGACGTCGAACCGGTCAGCACCGCCACCCTCGGCCGGTTCCTGCCCAGCTGGCAGCACGTCGGCGGGTCGCTGCGCGGGATCGACGGCGTCGTCGCCGTCGTGGAACAGCTTGCGGGCGCGCCGGTTCCGGCGTCGGCGCTCGAGTCGTTGATCCTCGGCTCCCGGGTACGCGACTACTCCCCCGCGATGCTCGACGAACTCACCTCGACCGGCGAGGTGCTGTGGTCGGGTGCCGGACAGATCTCCGGCAAGGACGGCTGGGTGAGCCTGCACCTGGCCGAGTCGTCGCCGCTGACGCTCACGCCACCCACCGACATCGAGCTGACCGACCTGCATCGGGCCGTCCTCGACACCCTCGCCGGGGGCGGTGCCTACTTCTTCCGGCAGCTGTCGGACACGGTGGGTGCCGGGGGCCTGGCCCCCTCCGGAGGCGTCGACGACAAGGCGCTCACGTCGGCGCTGTGGGATCTGGTGTGGGCCGGGTACATCGGCAACGACACCCTGGCCCCGCTGCGGGCACTGCTGTCGGACACCTCCCGCGCCACGCCCAGTCATCGCACGCCACGCCGCGCACCGCGCGCGCACGCGTACCGACGTCTCGGACGTCCCACGATGCCCACCCGGTCCGGTCCGCCCACCGCC
>Ga0131853_10003714_pt1 | contig 27423 bp, 31 predicted proteins | sample TergutLab28metaG_FD_92764 | JGI IMG/M metagenome (GOLD analysis project Ga0131853, IMG submission 92764) | Labiotermes labralis P1 segment gut microbial communities from Petit-Saut dam, French Guiana - Lab288 P1 (version 2) (version 2) | ecosystem: Host-associated > Arthropoda: Insects >...
CAAATGGGTCAACAACCCGACATGCTGTGGAATGCCAATATGGTCACAAACGGCATGGCTCTTACCACCGCGTACGCACAAAGCAAGGGTGCTTACACTCACTTGGGTGCTGCTCCTTGGCGTGCGGGTAACGGCGGTTGGTGGACTCGCTCGGCCGGGCGTACCTCTACGCTTGCGAGCATCGTGTCTACGAATGGCAATACGGGTGCGAACGATTCCGTTGCGTATGCCAACAGGGGTCCTCGTCCCGCTTTGTGGGTCAATCTTGAATCTGTAATCGATTAATCTTTTAATCCTGTAACAGGTTAGAAATTAGGCGACAGGTTTTAGATCACAATCTGAAAGAGGGGGTTTGGGGGATACTTCCCCCAACGGCTCCCGCGGGAGCCGCCCCCTTGTGATTTTCAGTTGACAGTTGAGAGTTTACAGTTTATAGTTGATAGTTGTGGTGTCTGCGCCGCAGACGGATACAAATTAAATATTCATCGCCGTAAGGCGATACCATAACTGTCAACTAAAAAAACCGGAGGTTTTTTATGCAAAGGCAAAGTGAGCTGACAGTGGTAACGAAAGCAAAAGATTTGTGTTCTTATGTTTTTGAGGTCACGCAAAGATGTCCTAAGCAGTTCCGCTTTACCTTTGTCAGCCGGATACAAAATCTCTCATTGAATGTTATCGAAAACGTTTACCGGGCAAACGAAGTCTTTTTGTCAAATCCCGGATTAAGAGAGAAATTGCAAAAGCGCCGAGAATATCAGCATACGGCGCTGACTGAGCTGAAGATTATGGCTTTTGTTTCTCAAATGGCGTTGGAACAAAAATGTATCCTGCCGCAGCATTTTGAGCAAATATCCAAGCAAACGCTGGATTGTCAAAGGCTGCTGGGTGCATGGGCCAACAGCGATAAGAAGAAATGGGAAAGCAAACTCAGTTGACAGTTGAGAGTTTACAGTTTATAGTTTATAGTTGAAGGTTTTGTTTTTTAGTTTTTACGATTGAGATTAGCATTTTGTTTAGTTCGGAACAGCCGGCATTTATACTGTTGTATTCTGCGGCTGTTATGTAATCGGTTTAAGGTGCTTTGATTATAACATAATAACTATCAACTGTACATTGTCAACTGTCAACTGAGTTGACAGTGGGGAATAGGTTGTAAACGGCAATTGGTGGACTCGCTCAGCCGGGCGTACCTCTACGATTGCGAGCAACGTGAATACGAATGGCAATACGAATGCGAACAATTCCGTTGCGAATGCCAACAGGGGTCCTCGTCCCGATTTACCTCGACCTTCGCCCAAGACGGTGAAGGTGTAAGTCAGAAACCTATCCGAATGCTCGGACGGTCAGTACGCGGGGTAAAGGAATCTGTTTCCCTTTCGCAAAGCAAGTCTTTCGGAAAAATACATATTGGCGGTTGTTGGGACGCAGGACGTAAGAGCTTGTTTTCTGACATGTGGGAACGTGCTACATATACGGAGGAATCGGCATGTTCCCCTGTCAATGGTTAATCTTGAATCTTTAATCTATGGAGGGCTTTATGCCAAAGGAAAAGCCGCTGTTAATGCAGTATACTCACATTAAAGCACAAAACCCTGAAACTATCTTGATGTTTAGAATAGGCGGCTTTTATGTGATGGTGGAAAAGGACGCGTATGCCGCGAATAAGGTTTTGGGTACGCAGGTGATCAGCCGAACGATTGGCGCGGGCAATGTTCCCGCTTGCGGTGTTCCGCCGTCGGTCGTAAAAGAAAGCGCACAGACTCTTGCTGAGAGTGGTTATACCGTGGCGATATGTGACCAAGCGGACGGTGCATCGGAGTTTGGCGATGTGAAGCATCGTGAAGTGACGGCAATCATCCGTCCGAATGAAAACGTATCTCCCGCAGTCCCTGTGAGTGATGAGGAATACGAGGCATTTGTAATCCAATTCGAGAATGAACAAAGCGAAAAGGCGGCACAAAAAGTAAAGCAGTCCGTTCAGCCTGATGTTTCGTCAATTCTGAGCGAGTTGAAGTCTCTCGATTTAGACGAAATTTCGCCGCAAAAGGCATGGGCATTGCTCTACCACTGGCAAAAGACATATTGTAAATTGAAAGATTGAATTTGAAAGATGTAAGGCAATGCCGAACGAATTGAAAAGGATATCTTTTATCGAATGACGTATGATAAAGTTTGTGATTTTCACAACTTGTACCGAGCGCACATGGCCATGCGCAAAAGTAAACGCCATAAAAGTGAAGTCATCAAATTCGAACTGAACATGGGGTCAAATTTGGCGCGCATTCAAGAGATGTTAGAACGCCGAGAATATACGGTGAGCGGCTATTATAACTTCACCGTTCACGAACCGAAAAAGCGTATGGTATACGCGGCATACTACAAAGACAGAGTTGTCAACCACTGCTTGTGCATAAATATACTACGCCCGATTATAGAGAAACGGCTTATTTATGATAACGCGGCGTGTCAAATAAATAAGGGAACGCATTTTGCGTTGGGGCGCTTGACAAAATTTATGAGCGAGCATCACAAAGCGCACGGCGCAAAAGGATATTTCTTAAAGTGTGACATCAGCAAATATTTTGCAAGTATTGACCACGATGTTTTGAAAAGCAAGTTGGTACGGGTCGTCAAGGACGAAGAAGTTTTGAGAATGCTGTTTATGATTATCGACAGCTATCACACAGAGGGAACTCCGGGCAAAGGTATTCCGTTGGGCAATCAGACCAGTCAATGGTTTGCATTGTATTATCTCGACGCATTAGACAGATTGATAAAAGAGAAGTTACGCATAAAGCACTATATCAGATATATGGACGATCTGATTCTTGTACATGAGAGCAAAGAACATTTGCAAGAGGTGCTAAACACGATCCGCGCCTTTGCGGCTGACGAGTTAACATTGACTTTGAACGAAAAAACGCAAATATTTCCGATAAAGAACGGCGTTGATTTTGTCGGATTCCATATATACTTATCAGACAGCGGAAAGGTAATCCGCAAATTGAAAACCGCCACGAAGAAACGATTTAAGAAGCGGTTAATTAAATTGAAAATTGGCTATGCGCATGGGCGTATAGATTTAGATAAAGTACAGAATGTACTGGCAAGTTACAGAGGACATATAAAGCATGGGCATACATATCGCTTGGTAGATAAGGCACTGAATGAATTTGTATTGGTAAGGAAAAGGTGAAGACATGACTTTTACAGATAACAAAGAAAGAAAGAGTTGGCTATGGCATAAGATAACTTGCCTTGTCTTTGCTTGCATATTCGTGGCCTCGGCTGTTATGACCACCACGTTGGCATGGGTCAATCCCTTTCAGCATAGAACAAATGAATTTGAGGGGCCGGGGCAAACCAACGCCATTTTAGAAAAGCATGAGTTAGATGGTTACGACGGGGTAACGGATATTCCCGTTGCGGGCGCGCAGTTCTTGCTGTTTAGAGTGAACGAGGACGGCAGCTCTACCCAAATTGGCGGCATTAGGCTCACCGGCGCGGACGGGCGCATCGTTATCCCTAATATGCTTCCCGGCGACTATTATTTCTATGAATGGCAGCCCGCGCCCGGTTTCACCTTTGCGTTAGATGAATACGGCAACGAAATCCGGCGCTTTCCCTTTACGATATATGCCGACAGCCCTCTCGGCGCAGACGCTGTTGTACGAGCATATAATCCGCGCATCCGCGGCGGCTTGATACTCACCAAAGTGGTTGAAATGTACGATGGCAGCGATGAGTTGCCCGACTTCTTGCTTGAACAGGAATTTGAATTTAGAATAACATTCAGCGATGGCGGGCCGCACACATTCAGAATCAATGACGCGGGCGATGAATACACGGTTTACAGCGGCGACATTATTACTTTGCGGCATGGTCAATCGGCAGTGTTCCGCAATATCCCCGTAGGCGTTACCTACACCGTCACCGAGTTGCCTGTGCCGGGCTTTGATGTGTCAAGTAGCAACCACCAAGGTACGATTACAGGAGATGAGGACGAGCGCATTGTCCTGTTCACCAACACATGGCTTGCCGAGGTCGGCAGCCTGCGCGTGACGAAAGAAGTTGTCGGCACGATGTCTGACACTGAGTTTGAATTTACCGCCGTTGTCGGCGGGGTGGTGCATACGTTTACGCTGCGCCACGACGAAGAATGGGTGCTGAATAACATTCCACTCGGCACTGAGTTTACAGTAACTGAAGCGCCGACTGACGGCTATATCGCAAACATCATTTATTACAAAGGCGTGATTGCCGTCAGAGGCGTGGAGGTTCTGTTGCCTTTCATCAATGTATGGGACGAAGATTTGGAGGATGAATACGGCAGTCTGCGGATTACCAAAGAAGTGCCGGGCGGCTCAGATACCGAGTTTAGTTTTACCGTTGTGATCGGCGGCGTGGAGCATACATTCACGCTGCGGGACGGCGAATATGAATTGTTTGAGGATATTCCCCACGGTACAGCATGGTCGGTGGTTGAGCATCCGGCAGAAGGCTATATCGCAAGCATTGTTACGGCAAACGGTATCATCGCAGGCAATGTGGAAACGGTTGTAAACTTCGTCAACCACACCGAACCCGAACCGCCGGACGACGTGGAAATCAGTATCACTAAAATCGTTGAGGGCAATATGCCCGACCCTAATCAGCGCTTTTACTTTATCTTAGAAGTCGAGGGGCAAGATCCGATTGAGTTTTACCTAACGGCGGGGCAAGTCAGAACATTCACCGTTCCTGCCGGCGTGATGTACACCATCACCGAGGTTATGACAGATGGGTTTAGCCTAATCCATGTAGAGTACGGTCACGGCACGACCCGTTACGGCATCTTGGCAGAGTTCACCAACCGCTTTGATGGCATGTGGACTATCGACATCAGCGGCACGAAAACGTGGGACAACGGTGGTCACACCGTTACCCTACCTACGTCAATCACAGTGCGTTTGATGAACGGCGATATTATCGCCGCCGAGACAGTCGTCACGCCGGATGCAGACGGCAACTGGCACTTCACCTTTGAAAATCTTCCTAAGTATGACGCAGACGGCAACGAGATTGTGTATACCATCGTGGAATTGCCGGTCGAGGGGTGGACGCCGGAATACCACGGCTTTGATATTGTCAACAGATATACGGGTTACAGGCACATAGATATTTCAGTCCGTAAGGTTTGGCAAGATGGCAACAGCCCAGACCGTCCGACTTATGTACGAGTTCAACTATATCGTGACGGCGTGGCCTACGGCGAGCCTGTCACCCTCAACGCCGCCAATACATGGCAGCATATATGGATAAGGCTTGACAGAGGCCCTGTATGGACGGTGGACGAATTAAACGTGCCGGAAGGCTACACCGAGTCTATCAGCGGCAGCGCAGAGACCGGCTTTACCATCACCAACCGCAAAGACGATATTCCGCCGCCGCCGACCGGCACGGTGCTTATAGAGGGGCGTAAATACTGGAATCACGGCAGAAATCCTGTATCCGGGCAGCCCGACTCTATCACTGTCATTATCTTCGCCAATGGCGAGCGTTACAAGTCATTCTTACTGACCGCCAACGACCATTGGAGATTTGCGTTTGAGGTTAACAAATACGACGCCAACGGCAACGTGATTGTGTGGACGGTGGACGAGGAATATGTTGTAGATTACGATAAATCCATCGACGGTCATAATATTACCAATACGCATATATCGGTACGCGACCCCAACTGGCCGGGCGGGACTGACCGACCCGACGTTGATAATCCGGGTACAGGCGATAACCGTAACTTTGGATTATGGATTACAGTGATGGTGATTAGCTTGTTAGGGTTAGTCACAACATTTGTGGCAGGCAAAAGGTCTAGGCGCAGGCATAGGTACTTTGGCCATTAAAAATTAAATAAGAGAAATATACAGTACCGCATAAAGGCATTTGTTACATAGTAAATGGCGGACTGTAACCGAAAATCTCGGCAGAGAGAGTTAGTGTTACAGTCCGCTATTTATTTTTGACCCTTTTGGTATGTCCTCCTGCTGTCGGTGGGGGTTCATATATATACTTTCTCTTTCCTTTGGGAGAAGGATTGGACAAGGCGGCTGGTTTGGTTAGGGTCTTTCCGGCCGCTTTGTTCTCCGTAAAAACCGTATACTTAGGAGGTACAAATGAAACAGGCTTACATAGTGAAGAAAAAAGAACAATATCGTATGAACGCCATCCTATACAAAAAGAATGATCGCTTGAACGCTATTTTTAATCATCTTCCTGATTATATTATCCAACATAGCTATCGTGTGGCGCAGGTGGCCCGCATTTTGGCCAAATATGTGCCGGAGGAGCGATTGCCTAATGGGTTAGACCCGTCAAGCTACCGCGCCGCTCTATTCAAAGCCGGATACTACCATGAAATCGGCATTTACCGTGCGCGTAACGATATAGAGCGTCGCCCTATTGCAGCGGAAAAGGAACTAAACGACCATATGCAAACAGAGTGTTTATCGCCGGAATCTCGTGACGTTATTTTTGAAACCGTGCGCGGCTGCCGTGAACGATATGACGGGCAGGGCTATCCCCATGCGTTGGAATATGATGCAATACCATTACATGCCAACATCTGCGCGATTGCCGATTCGGTAGACATGATTATGGGCGATGGCAGGGTCAAAAAGAGGAACGCTAAAAAAGTAGTTGATTATATCAGTAAAAACAGCGGTATTCTGTTCCGTCCTGACGCTGTGCGTTGTTTTGAGCAGGCGCAGAATGATGTGTTTGAGGCTTACTAAGCAGAGCCAGCATATTTAAGGTTGGCGTTAGATAAGTGCGTAGTTGAAGTGATTACGATGTAAAAGGAGTTTCTATGCCGATAAAAAAGGTGATAGAATAACAGAAAACGCATAGCATTGTTTTCTCTATGCGCATTGATTTATATAGTGCGGTGGGGTACATAGGCGGTATATTTGTTATTAGCTACTGTTACAAGTTTGATGACCTCGTTATCATTGTTGCCTAAATTATACATCAATAACAACCAAATCGCAAAAACTAACAAAAACGACACGCCGAAATTGACGTGTCGTTTGTTGTACAAGCAATCGAATTTTATGTGTTGCAAATGTGTTGCGGAATCGCTGTAACCGTTGATATGACAACGATTTGGAAGAAAATGGTCGAGGTGACAGGATTCGAACCTGCGGCCCCCTGGTCCCAAACCAGGTGCGCTACCAAACTGCGCTACACCTCGAAGTTATTATAACAGTGAGCGTGAGAAGTGAGCAGTAAAGCGGGCTGTACCCGCCACTACTCACTTCTATCTGCCGATTTTTAATTAACTATTCGCAGGGACAGGCCGGATCGAGGCAGATGTCTTCCAAATCAATGTCATCGTAGGCGATTTCACTGTCGCAGCAACCGCCGCCGATGGAGCAAATTTTGCCTTTGATTTTTTGGAAACATGCGACAATCGTGTCGAGATACTTGACAATCAACACTACCGCCGTGCTGACGATGGCGAGGATTGCTGCCATTTTGACCAGGAAAAGAATGGTCGATTTCATAGAGACGCCCTCCTATATTTTTATTTTAATTATCCTAACCGAATGTTGAGCAGCATTGTTACAATAGCGAACAACACCGCCACCCATTTGGTAATACGGGCCAGTCGCGCGTCCCATGTACGCGCCTTGTTTTGGCTCATAAACGAATCAGCCACGCCTGCAATTGCGCCTGAAAGCCCCGAGCGTTTGCCCGACTGTACGATAATAACGGTCACCAAAAATAAGCACGCCAACAACTGAATAATGACGAAAATAGTATTGCTTGTGGTTAATCCAAACATGTGAAACGCCACCTTTTCTGTAGATATAATAATAGTATACCCTAAACGGGTGTATTTTGCAAGCCCTAATTTTTTAGAGGGCAGGCGTGAAGTGTTGGTCGTAGGGACGGTCTTCTAGTCGCCCGTAACTTTGCTGGATTCTATTCGTCGTCACGCAAAGGGCGTGCCATGCCGGGCCGACGATGTTGTGGGCGCTGATGGTTGCCATGCCCGCCGGAACGATTGCGGCTGCCGTGTACAGCGTGGTTGACGTTTGCCGGCTGGCCGCCCGCAATAGATAACACAACAACGCTACGTTGCGGGTCGCGCCCGACCGAGGAGGTTTCTACGCCCTCAATTTCTTGCAATGCCGTATGTACAACATGCCGTTCAAAAGAGTTCATTGGCTCCATAATGAAATTTTTATGATACTTCAATGCCTTGTCAGCAACACGCTTTGCTTCGGCAATCAGTGTCTCTTCCTTTTTTTGACGATAGCCCTGCACATCTATGTTGACGCGCACTCGCGTTTGCTCGCCATGGTTGATTACTTGTGAAGTAATATACTGCAATGCGTCCAATGTCTCGCCTCGCCGGCCGATAACAGCCCCGGCATCACTGCCTGAAATATCGACGCGCAAATGACCGTCATCTGTCTCTGTTATCGTGAAATCGACCGTCATATTCATATGTGACAATAGACCGCTCAAAAATTGTTCTGTTTTGGCTTGGATGCTTTCCGAAATAGCTGAAGCTTCTTTTTCGATAAGCTTTTCGATTTTCTTGCTAGGCTTTGGCGGTTCAACAATCTCAGGGTTAGGAGCAACAAGCGATGCTGCTACTTCGGGTGAAACTAAATTTTCATCAAATGTTAATTTGACTCGGGCTTGTACACCGCCAAACCCCAAAAATCCGCTCTTGGCGCGCTCCAGTATCTCAACAGAAACGTCATCGCGTGAAAGGTTTAACTGCTGCAAGCCGATTTCAATGGCATCATCAGCGGTTTTGCCTGCGACTTCAATGCTTTTGATTTTATCCATGTCGTAATCCTCCCGACGTAATTTACTCTTCATCCTGCGGTGGCTTCTGTTTCGGTGGTTTTGTCTTTAACTTATAATTGGTCGGTTTTTTCTTTTTGCCGCTGGCGTATTCTTCTTCGCGCCGCTTGCGCTGCTCCTCTTTCATTGCAGCTTCAGCGGCTTTGCGCCGGGCTTCAATCTCAGCTTTTTTTGCATCCTCAGACTCTAGCTCTTTCAACGCGCGCTTGGTCAAGATAAAGTCTTGTCCGATACCGTAAACACTGCCTGCAATCCAGTACAAGCCCAAACCGGCCGGCCACATAAGCGAGAAATAAAATGACACAAGCGGCATAAGCATGAACATAAAGCGCATATTGGCTGCGCGTTCTTGTTTCGACCATTTTTGTGCCAAATGTGCACCTAAGAAAGCACCCGCTGCTGCCAAAATTGGTACGATGATGGTAAATGATGCCAGTTGGGGATTGACAAGTAAGTCAATACCAAGGAATGAATGATTAAAACCGGCAATTTGCTCGGTTGCTTGTCCCAGTGCCTCAGCACTTACCTCAAAATGAGGGGCGCCGTATGCATTGTAAAAATAGACATAGCCATTTTGTGCGATTTGGCTGATGTAATCTTGTATCGCCGAGACATTGCCGGACACAGCGTTGGTAATAGCCGCATGTGTGTGTGTGCTGCCTTCAATCAATCCCATGTTAATCAAGAGGTTACCCATACCGCTGATAACATCGCCTCGAAGGTTTAATACGAATGCCAACGGTTGTTGCAAAATCCGAAACAACACAAACATAATGGGCAAGGGAATTATTTGCCACAGACAGCCGCCCATAGGGTTTACACCCTCTGCCTGCATCATCTGTTGAATTTCTTGTTGCGCCTTGGCACGGTCATTTCCATGCTTTTCTTGAATTTCTTTCTGCTTGGGCTGCAATCGCTGCATTTTGAGCATCGATTTGCGCGATTTGGCATTGAAGTAAACAAATACGATACGTGTAATGAAAGTAAACAAAATGATAGACAGTCCATAGCTAGACGTAAAATCATAAAGAATGCGCAATAAATTGCCAAATAAATTGTAGAAAATATCAAACATGGTAACGGTTTCTCCTGTTTACTTCGTTAGGGCACGGGGTCAAATACATCGCCCCGATAAAAGGGATGACATTTGCAAAAGCGCTTAATTAGCAGCCACGAGCCTTTGCCCGCACCGTATTTTTCAATCGCCAGCGTACCGTACTCCGAGCATGTCGGCAAAAATCGGCACCGACTTGGCAGTCCGGGGCTAATTTTTCGACGATAAAAGCCAATAATGGCCAATAAAATCTTTTTCATCTTTGCTGTTCTTATCGCAATAAACCCAGTTTGCGGCAAATGGTCAGCATTTCGTTTTCCAGTTCGGCATATGGGATGCTCACCGCTCGCACACGTGCTACAAATACAATATCGCAGCCGGCTTTAAACTTGTCCTCATTGCGGCGATAGCATTCCTTGATGCGTCGACGCGCCCGGTTGCGCGTGACGGCATTGCCTACTTTGGTGCTGACGGTAATGCCAACGCGGCTATGTTCGCGTCGCGAGGTGCGCCCATAGACGACAACGCAGCGTCCCGCCTTGTTGTCGCCCTTGGCGTACATACGCCGAAAGTCGCGGTTTTGCCGCAATGAAATAGTGAAATTCATACGTGCAGGGGATGCGTTAGCAGCACCCCGTTCCTCCGTATTAGTGCGTCAAACGACTGCGGCCTCGCGCGCGGCGTGATGCCAACACTTTACGCCCGCTACGTGTTTTCATACGTTTGCGAAAGCCATGCACTTTGCTGCGGTGTCGTTTCTTAGGTTGAAAGGTGCGTACCATGTCGAGTTACCTCCTCGGTGAATTTGCGCAGGAACATATAATATAACATGAATGGAAAGGGTTGTCAAGGGTTTTATCATTTATGTTGTTGGGGCGGCAACCTGCCGCCCCAACAACAAGCAGTTCTTACAATTCAAGCCAAACGCCCGGCTGTAGAATTCCTTGTTTGCTTGTGCCATATGCCGAGGCGATGGCGATGGTATCTGCTGCTTTGACCGGTGATTGGCCTGTACGGAAAAACTTGAGCATTTCAGGAATGAATCCCTCAAAGAATCCCGAAAAATCAGTGACATGCATATTGTCATCCATATAACGCACCATGGCGCCGAATTCAAAGGGATTCTCTGCAGAGCCGCCTGATGCCATCTGAATGGTGGCAAGCCGTCCGTCGGCATACTTGAACGTTACGATATGCGTCTTCAAGCTGCTTTGCACCATCAAGTGTGTGGGATGCGCGTCCATGATGGCATAAAGCGGTTCAAGCATATGGATAATGTAGTCGTGATGGTCGCCGTTGCCGCGTACGCCGATGTATTCAATGTTTTGTCGTGGTATGGCTGCCATCTCTTTGGAAAACCGCAATGATGATGATGAGAACAGCGGTGTATTGTGCGCTTGGGCCAACGCAAAAATGCGCTCAGCCGTTGCTTTGTCGGGGGCGAATGCCTTGTCGACAAAGATAGGCTTGCCCGAACGTAGCGGCACTTGGCACAAGGCTTCATGGAGTTCGGTGTTGTCGGGTGAGAACACAACGATATAGTCACATTTCTCGACAACTTCGGCAATGCTTCTGGCACGCATTACGTCGTTTTTTGCGCACCATTCATCAGTACTGAGTGCCTGTTTTGCGCCGGGAACGTATTGGTAGCCTTTGCCGTCTACCCATGTTTTTGAGTTGCCGTAGTCGGGGTAGTCAATCACGCCGTAAGCGTGGGTGACTTGAAATTCATCGCCGAACCCCGCCTCATTGATAAAACGCTGATAATTATTGGCGTGCCATTCATCAAGATAGTAGTCGATATAGCCGATGGATTTTGGCATGATAAGTGCTCCTTTCATATCGCGCCTCGTGTACGGCGACTAAACGTCAAAATTTTGATGCGTCAACTTTCGTCTTCGTTGTCTTCGACAACTACGCAAAAGTTTTTATGCACTCCAATTTTGGCGATCGCCTACTTGGCAGCTCTGTGTTAAAACTGTATTTCCTTGCCTGCGTCGCTCGAATCATACAATCCCTGCATGATTTTTGAGGTAATAACGGCATTGTCGATATGGCTGGCGATTTTTTCGCCTGAACGGATACAATCTAAGAAAGCGTTGATTTCGTTTTTGAACATATCGGTCTCAACGTAGCTGTGCTTTTCTTCAATCAGCGCGCCGTCGCGGGTGGTAAAGAAGGTGTAATCGCCACCGTAGTTGAGGTGTACGCCGCCTTTATCGCCCATGAATTCAATATAAATGCCTGGGCTGGACACGTTTTGTGCCCATGCGCCATTGATGGTGATGGTTGGACCTTCGGTGCGGATCATACCCGTCACATAGTCGTCAACGTCGTATGTGCCGTCATATTTCGGCTCGCCCGCCCACATACTGGTGTAGACGTAATCGCGCATATTTTTGCCAAGTTTGCAGAAAGTGTGACCACTCACTGTTTTAGGCAGTGGGTCGCCCGAGATGTACATAATCAAGTCAAGAACGTGTACACCCCAGTCAATCAACACACCGCCGCCGCTGACGGCTTTGGTGGTGAAATCGCCGCCCATGCCGGGGATGGAGCGTTGGGCGCGGAAACTGCCGTAAATGGCATATACTTCGCCCAGGTCACCGTTGTTGACCATGTCGCGAATGCGGTTGACAGCCGTATTGAAACGGTTGACGACGCCGATATTTAGCACTTTACCCGTCTTGTGCTGTGCCTCTTGCATCTTGAGCGCATCAGCATAGGTGCGGGCCGCCGGTTTTTCACATAAGACGTGCTTGCCGGCGTTCAAAAAATCGATCGAGATGGGCGCGTGGTTGTTGTTGTGCGTACAGACGCTGACGGCGTCGAGGTCGGGGTCGTTGAGAATTTCGCGATAATCATAGACGGCTTTGCCGCCGTGTGCGCTGACCGCACGGTCAGCGCGCTCAGGAATGATGTCGCAGAAATACTTAATTTCGCAAGTGTTGTTGGCTAAATACGCGGGAATGTGTTGTCCGTTGGCGATGCTGCCGCAACCGATGATGGCGATTTGTAGTTTTTGATGCATAGAAAATTCCTCCTTGCTTGTAGGGGCAAACAGCGTTCGCCCGCAGGTGCTGTGTAATAATTTGCGGACGAAGATAGTCCGCCCTTACACATTATACTTATTTTTTAGCAGATGTACAGACCTTTTTGCAAATTTCTTCAATAAATTTTTCAAATGGACAGCGCGCCTGTTTTGTGGTATAATTTTATCAAAGCGCAACTTTTTCCTCTGTTCGATTGTGTTACATATATCATCCCTTTTCGTAGCCCAGTAGTAGGGGCGGCCATTGGCCGTCTATGACAGCATCCACACACGAAAGGAGCAACCCATGAACAACAACGAGTTATTTAGCTTGCAGCCGATTGAAACCTACACTCCGCCAAGTCTGCCGACGTTGGATGCGGGCAGGCCTGCGCAATTGAAAAAGTTGCCTAAGCGTTGGCAGAAAAGCGCCGCGGTGCTTGCGTGTGCAGGTGTGATGGGATTGTCAATGTTGACGGGGTGCAGTGATAGTGAGCGCGCAGCTACGCCGGTTGACGAACCGTATTGGTCGAGCGGTTGGTCACTTGAGCCGACATACTATCACTTCACACACGGCGGCTCGGGGTCTGCGCCGTTCTATGTGGTGTACTTAACCGAAGAAGAGGCGTTATCTGTTATTCGCGAGGAACTGGAACGTACAGGGCTTCGCATGGGGGCAACGCCGTCGGACAACACAATTACCGTTGAAGATTACTGGGGCGATACGCGAGAACTTTCACTCGGACTTTATGATGCCGAAAAACAAATTGGCGTTGCGTTTATTCCAAAAATCAACAGCTATGAATTATCGCAAGGGCGCTTTTGGCGTTGTGAGGAAACAAGCCCCGATATAGTGCGTGAACTCTTTGCCACACAGCTGCCTGACATGCGTGTCGGTGTATTTTACAGCCCGGGAATGCATGTTGATACGTATGACATAAGTCAAGCGCAACGTGAACTTCGTGACCAATTGCGCAAACAAGTGCAGGCGTTTATTGAACAACTACGCAAAGATGGCGTATTTCACGCACCGCCTGATTTGAGCGAATATATGCAAGACCTAGACTATCGCGTAAGTTGGGGTGGGAGCGGCTCAGGACCATGGTATGTCGTACATCTCACCGAAGAAGAAACATTGGGTGTAATTCGCACAATGTTGCAAGACGCAGGATTGAACTTAGATGGTGAGGTGCCGAACTATCAAGTTGGAGTGGAAGACGATTTTACACGGAATGTTACTAATTTTGGGCTGAGTTTATTTGACGCCGAGCGCCGCATTGGCATTGCTATGGGCGGGGGGCGCGTATCAGGATTATTCGCCGACCAACACAACCTTACCGTCGGTGCTTTTTGGCTGCCAGGTCAAAGCGTTGAGGGTATCCCTTGCCGTTGGGATGATGAGCAAATTTCAGACAGAGAGAAATATGCACGTATTGACGAAACCAAAGAATCTGCTGCGCCGTATTTGCGCCAGCAACTGGTTGAAGAAGTACAAACATTTATCATGCACTTGCGCCGTAACGGCATCTTGTAGGGATGGCCTGCGGGCATCTATCTATATGTAGTTGTTTTATCGCGGGCGATTACTCGCCCCACATGAAAGGAACGCACCATGAATGATATGTTTAACCTGCAACCAATGGAAGCCTACACGCCGCCGAGTTTTCCGACATTAACCGAGAGAAAGCCCAAACAACTGCAAAAACTCCCCGCACGTTGGCAGAAAAATGCGGCGGTAATCGCTTGTGCCGGCATGATGGGGCTGTCTGTGTTATCGGGGTGTGGCGGCAACGGCATTGGCGGCGCGCAAGTGCCTGTCGAACCTTGTTATTGTGACCCTAAGCTACCCTACCACAATGAGGACTGCCCAAACCGTGCGCCTGCCGATCCGAACGCACCGACGAACTATCCGCCTTATAAAGAACTGCAAGGCAGAATGCATTGGGGCGGCGGTGGCGGCGGCCCATTCTACGTCGTCTATTTAACCGAGCAAGAGGCCTTGGGGCGCATCCGTGCACAGCTGGAAGCGGCGGGACTTAGCCTTGGCGATGCGCCGCCGGCATTATCGCGGCTTGAATATTCATATGGCTTTGACCATCCTCAAATTGATTTGTTTGACGCCGAGCACGGCGTTGCCGTTATGTTGCTTCCCGGCGAATATACAAACATGGGATTTTTACCTCACGGACGGGAACACGCGCAATGGCTTGCACCGTACATTGAAAGGCAATTAGATGACATAATTGTGAAAGTATTCTATTCGCCTGGTGAAATGGTGTGGTCGGGCTGGGAAGTGGATTGGTCTTGGGATGACCCGCAACCGACAGGGGATGTTGTATCATCCGAAGACAAAGAGCGTATGCGTTCAGAATTGCATGCCAATCTCACTGCTCAAGTCCAAGCGTTTATCGATCAACTTCGCGCCGCCGACGTGATAGATTGACAAAGGAGGATGCCCGTGAACAATAACGATTTCTTCGATTTACAACCAATGGAAACCTACATCCCGCCAAGCTTACCGCCATTAGCCGCAGAAAAACCAAAACAACTGCAAAAGCTGCCTTCACGCTGGCAGAAGAACGTAGCTGTCATTGCTTGCGCGGGTGTAATCGGCGTGACGCTGCTGTCCGGCTGTGGTATTTTTAATTCATTTGGTAACGTAGGTGAACGATTTTTTCATGGCGGGGAAGGTGGTACGCCCGATTATGTCGTGCATATGACTGAACAGGAAACATTGGGGATTATTCGTGTGCAGCTGGAAGCGGTGGGGTTGAATTTGACTGCCGAACCGTTTGAATACGGTGTGGAAGTGGAGCATTGGGGCGAACGCGAAACGGTTGAGCTAACTTTTTTTGATGCTGAACGTCGTGTGGGTGTTGTGTTTAACGAAAACTGGCGCTGGCCGTCAGAGAAAATATTAGAGGCGTTTAATGACGAATATAATGACATCGCCGTAGGCGTTATTGAGCCGACATGGCAAGATATTTGGCAGTTTGACCGGGATGCCGATATTGAACTGCAAAAAGAAGAGGCACGAGAGGTGGCGCGCGACGAAATTATCTCTCAAGCCCAAGTATTTATCGACCAACTTCGCGCTGACGGCGTGCTATAATCAAGACGCAGGGCGGCAATCTGTCGCCTCTGCATGAAAGGAGCAACCTCATGCACTTGAGTTTGCATATGACAAACCAATGTAATTTGCGCTGTTCGTATTGCTTTGTCGCACTCGGACCTGAGCGGATGTCGCGTGACGTGGCGTTTGCGGCGGCAGATTTCGCCAAATCGTGCAAATTATCGTCTGGATTGCTTTTTTATGGCGGCGAGCCATTGCTAGAGCGGCAGTTGATTTACGACGTTGTCGATTATACGCAGGGCATAAAAAAGCACGAAAATCATACGTTTTATTATAAGATGACGACTAATGGCGTATTGTTGGACGAGGCGTTTTTAAAATTCGCGCAAAAGGTCAACTTGACAATTGCCTTTTCTCATGACGGCAAAGCGCAGGACGATTGTCGCTTGTTTCCTGACGGACGTGGCTCGTTTGCCGTGCTGGAAGAAAAAATCCCGCTGTTGCTGCAATATCAGCCCTACGCCGTCGGCATGAGTGTGACCGATCCGTCAACGGTACACCGCGTCTGCGAAACAGTACAATATTTGCGTGATAAGGGATTCAAATACATCACCGTCGGCGTGAATTATGACCGCAAAGCGCCGTGGACGCGCGAAAAGCTGAAACTCTTTGCAGAGCAATACCGCAAGATGGGCGAACTCTACGCCCAATGGACAGCGGACGAAGAGAAGTTTTACCTATCGAGCTTCGATATGAAAATCTTATCGCACCTCAAAGGCGAAAAGTACCATGAGGATAGGCGGCAAATGATGCAGAACCAACTGTCTGTTGCGCCCGACGGCAAATTGTACTTGGCGTCGCGGCACATTGACGATTCCGAATTTTCCATTGGCGATGTATTCAACGGCATCGACCAAATCAAACTCGACTTCTTGCTCGGTAAAGGTGCCACGCCACCAGAGCCATGTCAAAAATGTGCCATCCGCACGCGTTGCAATTACGCTTATGATACTTTACGGCGCGAGGGTGATGAGGTTGTGCACGACATTTCGCCCGTGCAATGCGCCCACGAGCGTATGCTGACGCCGATTGTTGACAGCATCGCTGAACGGCTTTATAATGAGGGAAACGCGCTGTTTATGCACAAACACTACAATGAACTGTATCCAATCATGTCATTGGTGGAGGACAGAGGTGCCTAAATAGGAAAAGGAGTTTTCCGTGTCGCAACTGATAGAAATGACTGAATTTTTTGACAACCTCGCCGAAACATATGACAGCCGCGTACTTGACCGTGAAACCAAAATCGCGCTGTACCGAAAGATTCGTACTGGCCTCAAACAAGACGGCATATATATTGAGTGTGACTATGTATTTCACGAAAAGATGCACGATGATGCACTGGCGTTGGGGAATTTTCATTTTGCTGAATACGTCCGTCTAAAAGCCGAACAAGGCCTCACCGACGATAGGTCGTACCATTATGATACGCCGTATACACTGATTGGCGTGATTGGCGCGAATTTGAAAAAAATATCGTCACACTCGCGGCGAAGAAATAATTGAGCGCCCTGCCAAGCCATTTCTGCTGAGTATTGCTATCAAAGCGCGGAAAAGTAACCCCTTTGCAAATAGTGTAATATATGCTATAATAGATACCCACATTATCGAAATGGAGGACTGCACATGGATTTATTCATTAAGAGCCAGCCGCCTGCCTGCGCATATTGCCGGTGGGTCAAGTTGTTGGACGACAATCGTTTACAGTGCGACAAATACGGCGATGTGCAGCCTATGCACAAATGCCGGCGGTTTGTCTATGATCCGCTCAAACGCGTGCCGCCCAAGCCGTTGGTGCTGAAGCAAGAATACGAGCAAGACGAGTTTAAGATTGATTAAAGGGAGCGCAGTATGCCCATCAAAATCCCAGATAACCTGCCGGCGTGCAGCGTTTTAGAATCGGAAAATATCTTTGTTATGACAGACAAGCGGGCGGTGCAGCAAGATATTCGCCCGCTGAAAATATTGATTCTAAATCTTATGCCGACAAAAATTGCCACAGAAACGCAACTGCTGCGCTGCTTGTCTAACACGCCACTGCAAATCGAGCCGGAGTTTTTGATTACAGGCAGCTACAATCCGCGCAACACGTCGGCGGAGCATTTGGAAAGTTTTTATAAAACATTTGACCAAGTCAGAGACAGACGCTTTGACGGTGCGATTATTACAGGTGCGCCTATTGAGCTGTTGTCGTTTTCTGATGTAGCGTATTGGCGCGAATTGTGCGATATTCTTGACTGGTCGCAGGACAATGTATTCAGTTCATTGTTCATCTGCTGGGGGGCGCAAGCGGCATTGTATCACTACTACGGCATTGACAAAAAGACATTGCCCGCTAAAATATCGGGCGTATTTGAACATACTATGACGCAACCGAGCGTTCCGCTATTCCACGGCTTTGACGATGTATTTTATGCACCGCACAGTCGATATACGGATGTAGAAATATCTGACGTTGCGCAGCGGAAAGAGCTAAAAGTGTTGTCAACAAGCCAAGAGGCGGGCCTTTACATTGCCGCGCGGCGTGACGGACGGCAAATTTTTGTGACAGGCCACCCCGAGTACGACGTGCTGACACTTGATAGCGAGTATAAGCGCGACATTGACAAAGGCCTTGACATCGCACCGCCGTGCCATTACTATCCCAACAACGACCCCACTTGCCCGCCGGCAATGAACTGGCGCAGCCATGCCAATTTGCTGTATACAAACTGGCTGAATTACTATGTGTATCAGAGCGTGCCGTATGATTTGCAGGGTGGTTTTTCGGGGTGATGCTTGTTTTTGTGTGTTTGCAGAAACTTTATATTTTGTAGAGGTAAAAATGAACCCCAAAAATCTTAATGACATACAACAATCATTTACCACACAATCGCAAAACTATGAAGCATTCAATAAGTCTTTTTCAAAGCTGGAATTTTTAGATTACACCGTGCAAAACATAGGGCTTTCAAAAAAGGATTGTGTGTTAGATGCTGCTGCCGGCACTTGTATAGTCGGTCGCTCTATTGCACCATTCGTGAAATCTGTTGTTTGCCTTGACGCAACCCCTGCCATGCTTGATGTTGGTAGGGAAGAAGCTACAAAAAGTGGGATTGCAAACATACAATTTATCAATGGATATGTTGAAGAAATTCCTTTTGACAATCAATATTTTGACATTGTAGTCACACGATTGTCTTTTCATTATTTCACAGAAATGGAAAAGCCCTTTTCGGAACTGCACCGCGTATTAAAGCACGGTGGACAACTCGTAATAATTGATATGGAAGCAACAGACGAAACATTGCGAAATATTCAAGATGAAATTGAAACTATGCGTGACCCATCGCACATAAAAAATCGTAGTCAAGACGAGTTTTTAGCTTTATATAAAAAACACGATTATACCGTTACTAAGCAGGAAGCGACTAGAATTCCAGTAGCTTTATCTGAATGGTTATCAAATACCGATACGCCAAATGATGTCGGGCAAGAAATTGAAAATATGCTGAACGCTGAATTACAAAATGGAAATCTCACAGGTTTTCGTCCGTACTCGCAAGATGGTCAAATCTTTTTTGAGCAAAGATGGGTGCTGTTTATAGGGCAAAAGGGGTAAGGGGTAGATTTATTAGGTGGTGTACATTTGCGCCGTCTGCATGGACGGTAGTTTTTATATTTTCCGCATTTGTGGTTAAAATCCGAATGCGGATTTTTTATAAATTATTTTTGAAAAAAGGCTTGACACGATAACCGTTATCTACTTTATAATCCATAGTGAGATTAGGAAAGGAACGCTAAACGCATGGAACTTCAAACTGTCAGTCAAGTTTCAAAAACATTCGGTATTTCGGCACAAATGCTACGGTATTATGAGCGGAGCGAATTGATACAAAGCCTACGAAAAGATGATTATGCCTACCGCGTCTATGACGATGAAAACATAAAACGGTTGCAACAAATCGTAATTCTGCGAAAATTGCAAATACCAATGAAACAAATCAAAGACATTTTGAACAATCAAGATGCGGCAGAAGTGATTGCGATTTTCAGCCAAAATATCAGCGAGCTTGACGAGCAAATCACGGCTATATCCACCGTTAGAGCGATTTTATCGAAATTTGTGGATGAACTGCAAGCAAAAGCCGATGTAAAACTTGACCTGTTAAGCGACAACTCCATGATTTTACTTGTAAACGCCCTTTCTTTTTCCGAAAATAAAATCAAGGAGAAACTGTCAATGGACGAGTTAAGCAAGGCAAGCGAAGTGTTAGAAAAGGCAAACGAGAAAAAGCCTGCGTTAATTCTTTTTCAATCGCGCATGGACGAATTTCAATTCTTGGGTGTTGAGCAAGTTGTTACACCCGACTCAGATTTTGGAATGGTGTGGGATACATATTTCAAAACAGCCGAAAAAGCGGGGCAGACCGCCCCGTACAGCCACATTGTTTGGCACTACAAAAACAACGAGCAGGTTTACTTCGTTGGCAATATAGTCAGCAATGCGAAGGAAGTTCCCGATGGATATTCGGCAGTAAAGTTCCCTGCGTGTGAGTATTTGGTCGTTACTCACGAATGGTTGCCCGATGGTGCGGATATGTACACAAATGGGATTGTGCTAACACAAAACTATTGCGGGATTGGACAAACGCATTCCCCACGCGAGGGTGTGCAAATGCCGGAGGGATATGTGAGGTTCGATGACCCCGATAGTCCCATTACGCAAATTGAGATAGAGAGTAAATCCAAAGACGGCAACCGCTTTGAGCGTTGGGTGCCGATTAAGAAAGTTAGTTAATAAATATACCACCGCGTAAGCGGTCTAGTAATAAAATCAAATAAATGTTATATTAGTCCAGAGAGGAAAATAAAATGTCGGAACAAAAAAACTAACCATCGAGGAAGAAATTAAAGCTAACCTAACCGGAGAAGTGTTAGAAAACGCACTTGGCTTTGCAAAATATATGGCGAAAACATCTGACGTTGTAGAAGCAAAAGGTGGAGAGCCCGAGAATGGAAAACCCGGATGTATCACTTGGGCGAGCGTATATGTTTTCTTATTGCCGTCCTAAGCCATAATGAGGTACATATTTTTTTCGGGCATCAAAGCATCGTTTGTACCAGCGATTTCGATAATTTTCCAATAAGCGATGAGTTAAAGGAATTCGTTTGGTCAAATCTTAGTGTATGTGGATATTGCGGTGAAGAACTACCTGACGGAATGACAATACAATCGAATGCCTGCCGTCAAGGCGATAATATCATTTTTGAAAAGAAATTTGACAACCTTTGTAATTGCCCAATTTGTTTTCACAATCCAGGCGCCGAAACATATGAAAAAATTAAAGAACTTGTGGAAGCGTGGAAGTATTGCATCGCTGAATTGAAAAAATAATTTTCGCAGTATAAGCACAATCGACCACGCCGATGGCGTTTCAAGCAATAGCGAAATTTTATATTTTATGAAACAAGGAGAAAATCTAATGGAAAACAAAAAATTTACATTTGAATGTAATGGCAATAAGCTAACACGGGAAAGTTTTGAAGTAGTGAAATTCGCGCCTTACCGATTTATCGGCAAAACTGTATACGCACGAGCATTTATTAAAACAGGTTCAGCAGAAGTATTTAAGAGTTTGTGGGAGCATAGCGAATGGATTTTTAGTGCATTAGACGAATTAAAAGAATATGCTACCGATGAGGCTCATAATGCTGCGCTAATGACGTGGGAAAAGTTTGACGAAAAGAATGAATTATTTGGATATACCGTTGGTAGATTTATGAAACCAAATACCCCCGTTCCCACGGATATGGATTATTTCGATACGCCGGAAACACTTATCGGAAAAGCAGTTATAACAGGGACATATACTAATACTTTATACGATGCAGGTGGCGAAACATTATGCCATAATTATTTTGAAAATCAAGATAATTATGAGGCGGCACCGTGGAAATTCTTAGCGGAAATATATCCGACAGATAAATCTCCCTACGGATTTTATTTGCCTTCTAATCTGAAAAATCCTAATTAAGAAAGTCGGCGAATAATTAAACAACTAAATTATATTTAGATATGAGGTAAAACAATGATGGAAAACTTAGTAAGCGTAACACAAATTCATAGTGAGGGCTTTACACTACTTGGTAGAGAGTATTCATCAAATGCAGGAGCGGCGTTAGATTTCGGCTATATATGGGGTAATTTTTTTGAAACAGGCGGTTATGAGAAAATCCTTCCTCATCAGAAAAACAAGGATGAACATTGCGTAGACACGCTTGTATTCTATACCAAAAGCCCCGATTGCAAAACCGTTTATATCGGGCATATTGTTGATGGCATAACCGATATGCCGGAGGGTCATGTATTGGAAAAATTTCCTGCGAGTGAATTTGTCGTTGTAAGCTCCAACTGGCAACCCACAGAGGGCGAGTCACACGATGTAGCCAACGCAGGTAAAGATAACCTTAAAATACCCGACGGCTATATGGAAGATAGAGCAAGCCCCTATGTTCAAGTCGAGAAAATATATCATTGCCCCGAAAAAGGACACAAATTGGAGCGTTGGTATCCGATAAAGAAAAAATAAAGAGAAATTTATGGTGGAAATAAAGCTATCACTTGCCGAGCAGCAACAGAAAACAAAGCCCAAAATCGAAGATGTTATTGTCGAACTTCTTGACGGTGAGCGGCAACAAAACGCGCTTGACTTTGTTGCGTATTTGAGGGAGCAGAAATTGAATCCTCGCTGGACTGCTACAAATGCGTGGTGGGTTAAATACAAAGGTAAAAATCTTTTCAGTATACGACTACACGGCAATAATGGGGCGAAAGTATATTACGGATTAAACCCCGGCTCTTGGCATACTGCTCATTGGCTTGATATGTATTTGGTTGGCAATAACCCTGAACAATTTGATGATTTATTAAACTGCGATAGTTTCAAGAAGTTCTTGTGGTCTAATATGCACCCTTGCAAACATTGTTTGTGCTGCAAGCCCGGTCTTAGTGGAGTGTATTTTGGCAAAGAGTTCAATTCGGCTTGCGGAATACGGATTGAAAATCCCGATGCCAAGGGATTGGAACACACTAGAAAATTATTGGAATATAAGAAAAATTTGATTGCCGGGAGTAGTGGGAAATAGGCAGTAGTCGAAGCAATGGCTCGGCAATCCATATCAAACAAACTTTATATTTTGTGAAGCGAGGAGATAGCTCTATGAAACATATTTCACAAGCGACGGCACATTGTAATGAAATTGAATTATTCAAATTTCAAAGCGTGCGCTTAATTGGCAAATGGGTGCGAGATTACGGAATTTCACAAATTCCCAAAGATGAAGAAACGCTTAATATATTGAGAAGTCTACCAAATATAATACCTGGTTCATTTGTTGGCTGGATTGGAAATTACCACCCTGATAAATCAGCTATTTCCATATTTGGCGTGTTTGCACCTCCGGGTACGCCTTGCCCGGACGGATATGTTTTCAAAGATATATCCGCAGAATTATCAAGTGATGTTATTGCAAAAGGGGCATATGGAGAAAATAGCTGTATGTCGATTGTAGAAAAATTTGATGAACTCGGATACCAGTCCCCTTATTGCGGAATAGAAAGTTATGGTTGGTGGGAGGGCGAATTATATTTAGAGGGTGAGAATTTTGATGCTTATTCTGTTCTTATGCCCGTCCGTAAGATAGGGAGAACGCTCGTGTAGCGCAAAATAAGCAAAATCGACCACGCCGATGGCGTATCAAGCATAAATGAAAGTTTATATTTTGGACAGGAGATAAGTAAAAATGTCAGAACAAAATAACGTAAATATATTCGTTCAAATCGAACAAGAAATTAAAAACACCTTAAATGGCGACAACCAAAAAACGGCGTTAGATTTACTCGCTTATCTCAAAGATAGCGGATTTAAGACTGAGGGCGGCTTTCCTCCGCATTTTACTTATAAGGGGAATTGGAGTTGCGTTTTCGTATATTTCAAGGACGAAAATCATCCATCAGGGCACTGGTTTGTTTGCTGTCTGCCCGGCGAAATTGACGTGTCGGTGTGTAGTGACTTCTCCATTGACGAAAGCGTGAAAGAGTTTGCACAGGCAAATGTTAAGATTTGCGACAGTTGCTACGGCGAGTGCTTTGCGTTGGGTGGAAAGCGCAGGACAATTTTCGGCAAAGAATATGACGGTGTTTGTTGTAATATTTTTCATTTCCACGCTCCAAATAGCAATGAGTTAGAGAAAGTGAAGAAGCTGATGGATTTGCAGAAGTATATTATTAACGATACGCAATGCACCAAATAAGCAAAACTCCACAGCAATGGAATCAATATCAAACAAATTTTATATTTTCCGTGTTCGGCGGTTACACTCCGAGTGCGGAATTTTTATCAAAAACTTTACGAAAAAGGCTTGACATTGACACGGTGTCATAGTTTATGCTCGGTAGTAAAAACAGGAAAGGAACGCCGTCATAATGGAATTACAATCGGTCAGTCAAGTCGCAAAAACCTTTGGCATTTCAACGAGAATGTTGCGGTACTACGAGCAAGTCGGGCTTATTCAAAGTATCAGAAATGAGGACAACTCATACAGATACTACGATGAAACGGCATTGAAACGTGTACAACAGATAACCATTCTGCGGAAACTCCAAATCCCTGTCAAGCAAATCGCCGTCATTTTGGATAACCCCGATGTGGTAACAGCAACCGAAATTTTCAACGAAAACATTTCTACAATTCAAGCTGAAATTACCGCACTTGAAACTATCAAAACAGCGTTGAAATTATTCGTTGCAAAAATCGAAAAACTTGCCGCTGTTCGGTTGGACATGAACTTGTTGACCGATGAAACCGTAATGGAATTGGCACACTCCCTTTCCTTAACTCAAATTCAAACCCAAAAGAATGTTAAGGAGAACACAGCGATGGACGAGCTGAACAAGGCAGCCGAGACCCTAAACAAATCAAAATTAAATCAAGTACGAGTAGTTTACACCCCAACAGAAACGATAGCAATGTTGGGAAATGTAAACGAACCGCCAAGCAAACAATCAAAGGAACTCATGGCAAAGTTTATTAAAGATGTGGACTTATTCAAAATTAAACCCGATTTTAGATGTGGCTTTAACTACGGCTTTTTTGTAACAATACCCGATGACCTTGATGTTCCCGAACCATTCAAAAAACAAACTTTTGACGGCGGACTATGGGCGGTATATAAAATCACTCCCGACAATTTTGACGAGTTTGATATGGTAAGCGATTGGGTCAAGGATAGAGATGATTATTTAAGGGATTACCAACGCCCGCGCCATGATGTTTACTTCAATCCGCTCAATGTTTACGGTATGAAAAATACTGATTTATTCGATAGTTTCCATGACAAATACAAGGAAGCATACGAGCCTATAATGGAAGTCGAAAATCACACAAACGCAGAACAACATAGATTGAACGCCTTGTTGAAAAAGACTGAGGATTTAATTGCACAACGAACACCAACCGACATTGATTTGTCAAACATAAAAAGAGCGGGCGAACTTGACCCGATATATAACAATGGGATATTGGAAATCGTATCGGACGGCAATATGAATGGGTTGAAAACACCCAAAGAGTTTGCACTACCCATGAAAATTGACTTGCGAATTAAAACAGACAATCCCGATATTGTAATAAAGTACGCGCATGGTACGGTTCAATTAACGGATATGGGAAATTCGTTTGGAATGAATAACAGCGTTCTATTCTGGCCGTTTGAAGGTGGCGAATGGAGAGTGCATGAAAATTGCAGTAGTTTTCCGAGAAACGAATTTGTCGATATTGAATATATTTTTGGCAAGGATATTTGTGCAATAAAAATCAACGGCGAAGTGCGTTATCTTCGTGACGATGACGGGTATATAAAACTGTTTGCGGACAACCCCGATTTTTCTATTTCGTCTACGATAGATGTTTGCTCGTGGGGCGGATATGTGGGTGTGGAGCATTTGCGTGTTACGGAAATATAGGGAGGAAATTAAAAATGTCAGAACAAAAGAAAATCAAACCCAAGATAGAGGATGTCGGGCAATATCTTACCCCCGATAGGGCCGCCGCCATGTTAAGCCTTGTTGAATTTGTCCGCGCCAATAAAATTGGAGTCCAGCATAATTCGGGACAATCGTGGAAGTTGACTTGCAAGGGCAAAGGAATTGGCGCTCTGCACATACATGACGGCACATGGCGATTTGCCCAAAACTGCGCGTATATACACAAATATTATGAAATGGAAGAGGGCGACTTGAAATCTTTTGCCTTTGACCATATTTATGCGAAAACTTGCGGAGATTGCCAATGGAATCCGAGCGCACAAAAAGCGGGTTACATGAACCCAACAGGCTGTGGATGCTGGCCGTTGCGGATTTTCAACCCCGATGGCGAAGTGTTAGAATACACAAAGCAACTGATTGAGTATATGAAAAATTGTGTTATAGAGGAATGGCAAGCAGCGAAAAGTTAGCAAACAAATTTTATATTAGTGGAGGGTACTAACATGACAGACCGAAAAGCATTGTATTCACAAAAACAACACGGCGAATTTCTTTTTCTCGGTAAATTATATACCGATGAAAATATCAACTTCGGGAAGTGGTATGAGGACTTTAATCAGACAGGTGGATTTGAAAAAATAAATTCGTGCCGAAAAAGCGAAGATGGTTGCCTTGAAACCGTCCACTTTATGCTCCCAAAATTTTGGACTGTTTATATTGGTATTATCGTCGATGCAATAAACATAGTGCCGGAGGGGTATATATCAAAAAAGCTGCCCGGCGGTGAATTTTTCGTTGTGGCTTCCGAGTGGAAACCAACAAATGAAGAAGCGCATCAATCGTTAGATGAAAGTGAAAAGCTAAAGGAAACACCCAATGGATATGTTGAAGATGATATAAATTATGCTGTTATCGAAAAATTCTATGAATGTCCCCAAAGAGGACATAAATGGGAAAGATGGTATCCGATAAAAAAGCAATAGTGTAAACCCGCAGTATAAGCACAATCGACAATGCCGATGGCGTATCAAATCATTTGCGAAACTTTATATTATCCCGCATTCGAGGGTAAAATTCGAGTGCGGAGTTTCTTATCAAAAACTTTTGAAAAAAGGCTTGACATTGACACAGTGTCATAGTTTATGCTCGATATTGAGAACAGGAAAGGAGCATTGAAAATATGGAGCTACAAACGGTCAGTCAAGTCGCAAAAACCTTTGGCATTTCAACGAGAATGCTGCGTTACTACGAGCAAGTCGGGCTTATTGAGAGCATTAGAAATGACGATAATTCCTATCGCCATTACGACCAAGATA
>Ga0131853_10003715_pt1 | contig 27421 bp, 27 predicted proteins | sample TergutLab28metaG_FD_92764 | JGI IMG/M metagenome (GOLD analysis project Ga0131853, IMG submission 92764) | Labiotermes labralis P1 segment gut microbial communities from Petit-Saut dam, French Guiana - Lab288 P1 (version 2) (version 2) | ecosystem: Host-associated > Arthropoda: Insects >...
CATTAGACTTCATACCCCAACACTCAACCACCCCCAGAACTGTCAGAACCAAACCCCACCAAACCGTCAGCGATGTCCTGATACACAACCGTCAGGGAAGTCCTGATACATGACAAGTTAAAAAGAGGTCTCGGCGCGGATCTTGCGTAACGGGATGATTGGTGAGGTCCACGCCAGGCTGGTGGTTCATCCGCAACTCCATCATCTGCTCGGCAAAATCGGAGCGCACCATGACAAACCCGTACTCGCGGGAAGACCCTTCGAAGGCAGGATGCAAAAACGCCTCGACCCCTGCGTTATGCAGGCAGGCCAGGAAGCGGGCATCGGGGGGACCGGCAATAGCGCCGCCGTCGTCGGTGTCATCAGGTGAGGTTGCGCCCTCGCTGGACTTCTCGCGGTGAGCATCGGCCGAAGCTTCTTCGCCGCTCGTGACCGGAAGGGGGGCAGGCGGCGGCGCAGCGGTATCGGCGTCGGTCGAGACGCAGGCGGTAAGGGCCAAGGCGACTGCGGCGAACAGCGCCCCAGTTACTCGATGTAGGGGACACGGGGTGAGAGGTTGTTTGCTCATGGCGACTACGCTGCCAAGACCCCAGTTTGGTATCGGTCGCAGCTCGCTTGACCAAAACCGAACCGCGATAGGCGATGCTTGTACTCACTAGAGGAACGAAGGGGGCTTAGCGGTGCGAGTGCTAATAGTTGAAGACGAGCGCGAGCTTGCCGACGGACTCGCGCGCGGGCTGCGGCGCGAAGGACTCGTCGTCGATGTCGCCTACGACGGCACCAGCGCGCTCATCGCGATGGGAGCAAGCGACCCGGACGTGATGATCCTCGACCGCGACCTGCCCGGCCTCAGCGGCGACGCCGTGTGTTCCACCCTGCGCGGACAGCACCACCCGGTACGCATCTTGATGCTGACGGCCGCCGGAACCCTAGACGACCGGGTTGCCGGGTTTGACCTTGGCGCCGACGATTACCTGCCCAAGCCCTTCGCCTACGTCGAACTGCTGGCCCGGCTGCGGGCACTGGGACGACGAACCGGCGGCACCCCCGGCACCGTGCTGGAGGCGGGCGAGGTGCGTCTGGATACCATGCGTCGCACGGCCGAGCGAGGCGGTGTGCCGCTGCAACTCACACCCAAAGAGTTCGGGGTGCTAGAGGCGCTACTGAGTGCGCGCGGCGCTTGGATTAGCGCAGATGCCCTGCTCGATGAGGTGTGGGATATAGCGGCGCGAGACGGGGAGGAACCTCGACGTAACGTGGTCAAGGCCACGGTACACACGCTGCGCCGCAAGCTGGGCGCCCCCGACCCCATCGAGAGCGCCTCTGGCTTCGGCTATCGCATCGAGGAGGGGTGATGGCCCACCGCTGGGGCTTTCGCGCCAAACTGACCGCCCTCATCGCCGTGGTATTCATTCTCGGCAGCACCGCCGTGCTTGGTGTGCAGCTGCTACTCGTGCGGCAACTACTGGAGGCCGAAACCAACACGGTCGCCGAAAGAATCGGCATCATGTTTGAGCCGCACTGCGGGCCGGGGGAGCGCGACGCGATCCCGGCAAGATACCTGCCACACGGGATGACGGCCGAGGTGATCTCTTCTGCTCCTGGAGCATTCGGCGAGGACGAATTGCACGTCGGCTGGCCCGAAGATACCGACGAAGGCATCTATGTGATAGTTGGCTGGGGAGTTTCTCCGGAAGACCCTGCGGCAGCCAGGGTGATGTCTCTCGAAAGCTTCACCCAGCGAGGAGTGGAGCTATGGATTACCGACCAAGATGTGATCGCCGCCTCCACCGCCCCGCACATTGCCTGCCTAGTCGATGGTGACGCAATCCGTTTTGTGGCTCGCGACCTTGACGTCTCTCCCGAGGAACGGATACGAGCCATCAACGAATACTGGTCAGAATCGACCAGGCGCATCAACAACGATGTGCTGCAAACCCTGCTCGTCTTCTCCGGTGGGGTACTAGCGGCCTCGGCGGCGCTCGCGGTGCTGGCCGCCTGGTGGCTGTCCAAGCGCTCGCTGGGTCGTATCGCCCGGATCACCGCCGCCACCCGAGCCATAGACCCTTCTGATCTGCATCAGCGCCTCAACCTGCCTGGCCCTGCCGACGAGATCAAGGAACTTGGCGACACCATCGACGGGATGCTCGCCCGCATTGAGGACGCATTCACCAGGCAGGATCGCTTCATCGCCGGAGCCTCCCATGAACTGCGCACGCCGCTGACCATCACGCGCACCATGCTGGAAATCCCACTAGAGCAGGGGCTGGTACCGCCCAGCCTGGAGCCGGATGTGCGCTCCGCCTTGGCCGCCAACGAGCGCAGCGCGCAGCTAGTTGCAGCCTTGTTGACCCTGGCTCGCTCGCGTCGGGGCGTGACGCCCGCTGAGGCCGGAAGTCTGACCACGGATCTGGTTGCCGTCGCCCGCGAGTTGATGGCTGAGCGCATCGAGGCTATCGCCGCCCGCAACTTGCAGGTGGGCGCGCCGCCATCGGGGGAGGTACTTGCCCCCGTGAGTCGAGACTTGGTGATGCTTGCCGTCGGCAATCTGCTTGACAATGCCATCTGCCACAACCGCGACGGCGGCCGAATTGAGATCACCGCAGGTGTAGGGCCATTTACACCCGATGCCTGGATCGAGGTGGCAAATGATGGTCCCGACCTTACGGAAATTGACGTTGACACCCTGAAAGAGCCATTCCATCGCGGCAGCCGCTCACGCCTGTCAGGCGAAGGATTAGGGCTAGGACTCGCGCTGGTCGAAACCGTCGCCAACGTCTGCGAGGGCACCTTGACCCTACGGACTCGCCCCAGCGGCGGCCTAATCGCCCGACTAACACTGCCCGCAGCCTAATAAAAACATGCCGAACCGGAGGTTACGGCCCCAAAACAGCAGGTTTTAGGGCCGTAACCTCCGGTTCGCGGTCAATTTGGGGCGGTTCGGTGGGGGAGGAAGGGGAGAGGGGGTTGGTGCTGTGCGGTGGCATAGTCTGCGGTAGCTGTTAGGTCGGCGTTGTTTGGTGCTTGCGGTTGCGATTGGGTAACTAACTCGCGCAGAGGTGGCCAACCGGCACAGGGCACTCACAAAACCAACTAACATTCTCCGCAGGTATGGCCGGGTAATCACACCTCGATCAACCTCGATTAACCCCAGTGAACGGAGTTTCCATCGTGAAGCGAGCCATTAAGCTCATCGCGGCAGCCGGTGCGGTTGCCCTCGTCCTGTCCGCCTGTGGCGACGACAACGGCGGCGGTGCCGCCGACGTCCTGCCCTGCGTCGTTTCAGACTTCGGCGGTTTTGACGACCGCTCGTTCAACCAGTCGGCCCTCGAAGGCGTACTGGCGGCTGCCGAGGAACTCGGCACCGACGAACCACGCCGGGTGCAGTCGGCCCCCGGTTCCGACTTTGCCGAGAATCTATCCGCGATGGTCGAGGCGGGTTGCACCCACGTTGTAGCCGTTGGCTTCCAGATGGCCTCTGCCGCCTGGCAGGTCGCCACGGACAACCCTGACGTGTACTTCCTTATCATTGACCACGACGGCGCTGCCGGCCCCGAGGGTGAAGGTCCCCCGTCGAACCTGCGTCCGATCCTGTTCAACACGGCTGAGGCTGGCTTCCTCGCCGGTTACCTCTCCGCTGGTTTCTCGGAGACCGGCCTGGTTGGCACCTATGGCGGTATGCCCTTCCCCACCGTAACCATCTTCATGGACGGTTTCCGCCAGGGTGTAGAGCACCACAACGGGCTGCACGGCACCAACGTGCAGGTTATCGGCTGCCCGTCGGCTGGCTGTGAGGACGGCCTGTTCACCGGTGGCTTCGCCGCCAACCCGGAGGCCGCCGCTGTCGCCACTAACGTTGTTGACCAGGGCGTAGACGTACTTCTGCCTGTCGGTGGCCCGATCTACCAGGCTGGTCTTGCCGCGATTAGCGCTTCTGGCCGTGACATCGTTCTGATTGGTGTGGACGCTGACCTGTTCTACACCGACGAGTCAACGCGTGACGTGCTGCTCACCTCGATTCTGAAGAACATCGCCGAGGCCACCAGGGCCACCATCGTTGACGCCGCTGACGGTTCTTGGGACCCGACGCCGTACATCGGTACCCTGGAGAACGGTGGCGTAGGTATCGCCCCGTTCCACAACCTGACCGACCGCGTGGGCGCTGACCTGGCAGGTCGCGTTGACGAGATGCGTCAGGGCATCATCGACGGTTCCATCACCGTCACCTCTTACCTCGACTAAGCGAGGGATAGGTCGAAGGCGCAAAGCGCCGAACACCTGGACTGACCTAGTCGCTAGGTAGTACACCTTCCGCGGTCCCGAGCAGCACCTCTGCTCGGGACCGCGTGGTCTTTCACAACCGGTATGCTGTACCGCAGCATTTTGGACACCGCACTAACTACTGAAGGGCGCAAGCGATGCGGCTTGAGTTGCGAGGCATAACGAAGCGTTTCGGAACGTTCGTTGCCAACGATGCCATCGATCTGGTGGTTGAATCTGGCCAGATTCACTGCATTTTGGGTGAGAACGGCGCTGGTAAGTCAACCCTGATGAACTGTCTATACGGCCTGTATCGGGCCGAGGAAGGCGAGATTCTGCTCGACGGCGTGCCGCAGCGCTTCGCCGGGCCGGGCGACGCAATGGCCGCCGGTATCGGCATGGTGCATCAGCACTTCATGCTTGTGCCCGTGTTCACGGTGGCTGAGAACGTCATGCTCGGCAATGAGAACACCCTTGGTGGTGGTCTCCTCGACATGGCAGCCGCGCGTACTCGGGTAACCGAAATCGGTGACCAACTCGGATTCCACGTTGATCCAGACACCCGCATTGAGGATTTGCCCGTCGGCGTGCAGCAGCGCGTTGAGATCATCAAGGTGCTTTCCCGCGATGCGCAGGTGCTGGTATTTGATGAGCCGACCTCCGTACTCACGCCGCAGGAAACCGATGAACTCATGGCGATCCTCAAGCAGCTGCGCAACGAGGGCAAGGCCATCATCTTCATTTCGCACAAGCTGCGCGAGGTGCGGGAACTGGCCGACAAGATCACCGTAATCCGGCGTGGCAAGGTGGTTGGTGAAGCCCTGCCGACATCCACGAACGCCGAGCTTGCCTCCATGATGGTGGGCCGCGACGTCATCCTCACCGTCACCAAGGACGCCCCAAAGATCACGAGCAACCGCCTAGAGGTCACCGATCTAGTGGTGACGGCAGACGATGGCGCGGTGCTGGTAGACAAGGTCTCCTTTACGGTTAAGGGTGGCGAGGTACTCTGCGTGGCCGGTGTAGACGGCAACGGCCAGAGCGAGTTGGCCAATGCGTTGCTTGGGCTGGAAGGCCAAGTCACCGGGTCTATCGTGCTCAACGGTGCGGAACTGACCGGCAAGAATCCGCGAAAAATGCTCGACGCGGGCATTGGCTTCATCCCGGCCGACCGGAACGAGGATGGCCTGGTTGGCAGTTTCACCATCGCCGAAAACCTGATGCTGAACCGTTCCAACGGTCTCCCCTTCGCTAAGGGTGGCGTGCTGCAACTCGGCTTCCGTGACCAATTCGCCGCCGAAAAGATCGTCGAATACGACGTGCGCACCGAGGGCATCAATCAGGAGGTGAGCCGCCTCTCCGGCGGAAATGCCCAGAAGGTCATCGTCGCCCGTGAGATGTCCAAGGATCTGAGCCTGCTGGTGGCCGCTCAGCCCACCCGTGGTGTGGATGTTGGTTCCATTGAATTCATTCACAAGCGCATCATTGAGGAGCGCGACGCGGGCATTCCCGTGATCGTGGTCTCCACCGAACTCGATGAGGTGGTTGGCCTCGCCGACCGGATCATGGTTATGTATCGCGGCGCCGCCGTTGGAATTGTCCCGGCCGACACTCCCCGCGACATTCTGGGTCTGATGATGGCGGGCATCGCCCCCGAAAACCAGGAAGGAGCGCCCGCATGAGCGACGCCCTAACCCCAACCCCACCGGTCGAACCTCCTCCGCCAACGGAGCAGGACGGCGTGGCCGATGAACTTGCCGAGGCCAGCGCCTTTGATGAGGCATTGAATCTGGGTGCAGCAGAACCGGAGGTCACCCCGGAAGCAGAAGAAGACAATCGCTGGCGGGAGGCCGCCCGCGAGATTCTTTCCGGTCGCCTGGCGGTGGCGTTCGGCGCCGTGATCCTGGCCTTCCTCGTTGGCTCCCTGCTGATCGTGTTTACGAACTCGAACGTGCAGGCCGCAATGGGTGGCGACGGCAACTTCTTCTCGGCGGCTGGCTCTGCGATCATTGACGCTTACGATGCGCTGATCCGCGGCTCGATCTGGAATTGGCAGGGCCGCAACTTCAACGCCCAGATTCTGCCGCTGACGCGAACCCTGCGTCACGCCACCCCGCTAATCGCGGCCGGCCTCGGCGTCGCCGTCACCTTTAAGGCCGGGCTGTTCAACATCGGTGGTCGCGGCCAGATGATCTTTGGGGCGATTGGCTCTGGCTGGCTCGCCTTTGGCCTGCGTGATGCGGGCATTCCCTTCCCGCTGCACCTGCTCATTTGCATTATCGGCGGTATGTTGGCTGGGGCGCTCTGGGGGGCCTTGGCCGGTTTCTTGAAGGCGAAGACCGGGGCGCACGAGGTCATCGTGACCATCATGCTCAACTTTGTCGCCTACCACTTGCTGCAATACCTGCTGGCCACCCCAGGCTTGATGCAGGATCCGGCGCGGTTCGATCCAATCACCCCGCCAATCCCAGGCAGCGCTCGACTACCGGCGTTATACTCCGACCTCAACTGGGGCTTCGTAATCTCCCTGCTACTGGTGGCGGCGTGTTGGTGGCTACTCAACCGGTCTACGGCGGGCTTCGCCTTCCGCGCGGTGGGGGAGAACCCCCGAGCGGCCAAGGTAGCGGGCATCAACGTCGCTCGCACCACCGTGATCGTCTTTGCCGTCTCCGGTGCGCTGATCGGCTTTGCTGGCGCCCACCAGGTTCTCGACCCAGCCTCACCGGGCGGGTTCGGCGACACCATCGACGGCGGCATTGGCTTTGATGCGATCACCGTGGCCCTGCTGGGCGGCTCCAGTCCCGTGGGCGTGCTGTTCGCCGGAATACTGTTTGGTGCCTTCCGAGCTGGCGGCGTCCCCATGCAGGCTCAGGTTGGCGTCCCGGCAGAGATCGCCACGATCATCCAAATCTTGATTGTGATGTTCATCGCGGCGCCGCCGCTAGTTAGGGCAATCTTCCGCCTCCCGCAGCCATCCCAGGCCGCGAAAGCCAAGAAGGACGCCCGCAAAACCCAAAAGACCATCACGAAGGCAGCGCGACTAACCGCGAAAAACAATGAGGAGGTGGTGTCCGAATGAGTGCTGTTACTGCTGAACCCGCTGTCTTCGGAACCGAGATCGTAGAACACCGAATCATCGAGCAGCGTTCCTTTAAGCTGCCCATCATCCTCACTGTCGTCAGCGTGCTGTTGGTCGTGATGCTGCTGTTGGCCCCTCGCGCCGGTTACGCCGTTTTTCGGCTGGCGGCCGAGACCGACTACGTCTCCATCCCCGACGTGAGGGTACGCGGCCTGCTTGTTGCCTGGATCTGCGTCGGGGCCGCCGCGCTACTGCTGCCATTGGCCTGGCACCGCGCGGTCACCTACCGCAAGCTATGGCCCTGGGCCATAGCATTGTTCGCCCTGCTGGCGCTCACCGCATTCCTCGCCTGGGCGGGAGCCGGGGCAAACGGCTTCTGGAACGTGACGGCGCTGATCGTCAACGCCATCGCGGTGGCGGTGCCGCTGGTGTTTGGTGCCCTCGGCGGCGTTATCGGCGAGCGCTCCGGTGTGGTGAACATCGCCATTGAGGCGCAGTTGCTAATGGCCGCCTTCACCGGAACCGTAACCGCCTCGATAACTAACAATCCCTGGGCGGGACTCGTGGCCGCCTTGGCGGCGGGCGCGCTCGTCGCAGCTCTGCTCGGCCTGCTCGCCATCACCTACAAGGTCGATCAGATCATCGTCGGTGTGGTGCTGAACGTGCTGGTGATCGGCATGACAACGTTCCTGTGGCGGGCCTGGTTGCAGCCAAACTCTGACGTTCTTAATCGCGTCGATGGCATCCAGTTTGATTCTGTCGGCATCCCCGGCCTGAATCGAATTCCGATCATTGGCCCGGCGTTGTTTAACCAGAACATCATCGTCTACATCATGTTCATCGCCGTGGTTGCGGTTTGGTTCGGGCTATACCGCACTCGGTGGGGTCTGCGAACTCGCGCGGTCGGTGAACACCCCAAGGCCGCCGACACCGTGGGCATCAAGGTGAACCGGACCCGCTGGGTGGCTGTGTTGTTAGCCGGCGCAGTCGTGGGTATTGGTGGCGCCTCCTACACGCTCATGGCGGGGCGAGTCACCGGCTTCGACCAGGAGATGACCTCCGGCTATGGCTTCATTGCCCTGGCTGCGGTGATTTTCGGCAAGTGGAATCCGGTGCGTGCCGCCTTCGCCGGGTTGCTGTTCGGCTTCGCGATCAACCTGCGCATCGCGCTGCCAGCCCTGAACCCCGGTGGCCCGGCGATTCCGCCGCAGTTCCTGCTGATGGTTCCCTACGTGGTGACGCTACTCGCGGTCGCCGGTCTCATTGGCCGCTCGCGGGCTCCGGCTGCGGTGGGTTCGGCTTATTCCGTCGAATAGAAAAGAGAAGACCATGTCCGATGCTGCGCGTGAGATTGACTGGGATGCCCTGCGGGACGCCGCTCGTGAAGTGATAAAGCACGCCTACGTCCCGTACAGCAAGTTCCCCGTGGGAGCCGCCGCGCTGGTGGATGATGGGCGCGTTGTGGTGGGCTGCAATGTCGAAAACGCCGGGTATGGCGTGACGTTGTGCGCCGAATGCGGATTGGTCTCCTCGTTGGTAGCCACCGGCGGCGGGCGCCTGATGGCGTTCGCCTGCGTGGATGCGCGCGGCGCAGCCATCATGCCCTGCGGGCGCTGCCGCCAACTGCTGTGGGAACATGGTGGGGCCACTCTCCTCATCGATACCCCGAAGGGCATCTTGCCCATGACCGAGGTGCTACCGCAAGCCTTCGGGCCCGAAGACCTTGACCTGGTTTACGACTACAAGGAGGGGGCCAAGTGAGCCTCGAACAGTTCGACGCCGTAGACGTAATTCGCACCAAGCGCGACAAGCATCACCTTTCGCCCGGCCAGATTGACTGGGTGATCGACGCCTACACGCGCGGCCTAGTGGCCGAGGAACAGATGAGCGCGCTGGCGATGGCGATCTTCCTCAACGGCATGAACCGAAGCGAGATCGAGCGGTGGACCAACGCCATGATCGAGTCCGGCGAGCGGCTCTCCTACCCCGGCCTCACCGTGCCGACAGCCGACAAGCACTCCACCGGCGGCGTAGGTGACAAGATCACCTTGCCGTTGGCGCCCCTCGTTGCGGTCTTTGATGTGGCCGTGCCGCAGCTCTCCGGGCGTGGCCTGGGGCACACGGGAGGCACGCTCGACAAGTTGGAATCCATTCCCGGCTGGCGGGCCAACCTAACCAACGATGAGGTGCAGGCGCAGCTTGCTTCCGTGGGCGCCGTGATCTGCGCCGCCGGGCCGGGCCTGGCCCCAGCCGATAAGAAGCTGTACGCCCTGCGCGACGTGACCTCTACCGTCGAGTGCATTCCACTGATCGCCTCGTCCATCATGTCCAAGAAGATCGCCGAGGGCACGGGCGCGCTGGTACTCGACGTGAAGGTTGGCTCCGGCGCGTTCATGAAGGACATCGATAACGCCCGCGAACTGGCGCGCACGATGGTCGATCTGGGCACCGACGCCGGGGTGAAGACCGTCGCGTTGCTCACCAACATGGAAAGCCCGCTCGGGCTGACCGCCGGTAACGCCCTGGAGGTGCGCGAAAGCGTCGAGGTGTTGGCCGGTGGTGGCCCACGCGACGTGGTGGATCTCACCGTGGCCCTGGCCGTCGAGATGCTCGCCGCCGCGGGCAAACCCACCGATGAGGTTCGGGTGCGCACCGCGTTGGCCGATGGCCGAGCGATGGATGTATGGCGGGCCATGATTAGGGCGCAGGGCGGTGACCCCGACGCTCCGCTGCCCACCGCCAAAGAAACCGAGGCGATCGTGGCCCCGGCCGATGGCGTACTCGCCCGCCTGGACGCCTACGGCGTGGGCGTGGCCGCCTGGCGTCTGGGCGCCGGACGCGCGCGGAAGGAAGACCCGGTGCAATTCGCCGCTGGCGTGGAGCTACACGCCAAGCCCGGCGATGCCGTGATGGCCGGGCAGCCGCTGATGACGCTGCACACCGACACCCCCGAACGCTTTGGTCGCGCCTATGAAGCCCTCGAAGGCGCCTGGGAACTGGCCCCCATCGGCACCGACATCGCCGCAAGCCCGGTAGTCCTAGACCGCCTGCACTGACCCTCACTGACTACTAACGTCATTCTGCGACTACGCTCGCTACGCTCCTTACGCGCAGAATGACGACGGATTTACCCGGCGGATGGAGCGATGGCGGTGGTGCGGGCCACTCAGTTCCGTGCCATCCGCGCGGCCAATGTGGAGGTGCTGCACCTGTACTGGTCGATTGGCCGAGACATCCTGGGCCGTCAAAAGCGTGACGGCTGGGGCGCCAAGGTGGTCGAACGTCTAGCCGCGGACCTCAAACGCGAGTTCCCTGAACAGAGAGGCTGGACTCGTTCCAACCTGCTATACATGCGCAAGTTCGCTGAGGCATGGTCAGACGAGCCTGGAATTGTCCCAACACCGTTGGGACAATTAAGTTGGAGCCACATCAGAGTGCTTATTGACAAGCTTGATGTTCGTGAAGAACGAGATTGGTATGCGCTGACAGCCAGCCAGAACGGCTGGTCAAGTCGTACCCTGACTGCCCAAATCGCGTTAGATTACCGTTCGCGACTCGGTGCTGCACCATCTAACTTTGAGTCGGTTCTATCTCACACTGAATCGGAGTTGGCTCAGCAGCTCGTCAAAGATCCGTACATTTTTGAACACCTCGGCCTGGTAGACCGCACCCGTGAGCGCGCCATCGAGACCGCACTCATGAGCCGCATCCAAGACACCCTCCTGGAGTTCGGCCGCGGCATGACCCTCGTTGGGCGTCAATACCGCCTCCCCCTGAGCGACGGCACCGAGTATGTGCTTGACCTGCTTCTATTTCACGTTGAGCAGTTGCGCTACATCGTCATTGAGCTTAAGGTCACAGATTTCAGCCCCGAACACCTCGGACAGCTGGGAGCCTATGTTGCTGCCGTAGATGGCGAACTCCGCAACCCCGAACTCCATGCCCCCACTATCGGCATCTTGCTCTGTACGGGCCGTTCTGGCGCTTCCGTCAACTATTCCCTGAATGCCACTGCTGTGCCCGTGGCCGTCGCCGATTATCGCCACAGTCATGCGCGGGCTGCGTTGCCCGACCCCGCAGAGCTACAAGCAATCCTCACCAACGAACTTGGAAAATGACCGCGCCGTCAGCGGTAATGCTGATGGCTCGACAGGGTCAATCGGCGGATGGGGCGATGGCGGTGGTGGAGCGGACCACTAGTTCTGGTTCGATCAGCAGCAGTTCCCGGCTGGGGTTTAGGCCGCGCATTTCGTCTAGTAGGGCTTGAACTGCGGCTTGGCAGAGGGGGCGCACGGGCTGGCGTACCGTGGTTAGTGGCGGAGCGGTGTATGACATGAGCGGGGAGTCGTCGTAGCCAACCACCGACACATCCTCGGGCACCCGCAGGCGACGCAGCCGGGCCGCGCGGATTGCCCCGATTGCCAGCACGTCCGAACCACAGACTATGGCGGTATGTCCGGCGGTGATTAGCTCGCTGGCGGCGATTTGCCCACCCTCAATCGCGAAGGCTGAAGGCACCACATGCGTCTCGGCATCATCCAGGGAGGTCGCCAACCCGGCATCAACCAGCGCCTCGACAAACCCGATCCGCTTGTTTTGGGAGGGTGAGAAGCGTTCGGAGCCGACGGCTAGCCCGATCCGGCGATGCCCCTGCGAGGCCAAGTGCCGTACGGCCAGGCTCATCGCAGTGGCGTCGTCTACGGCTACCTGCGGGACATCCACATCGGGTGCGTGCCCGCCGACCAGCACAATCGGCAGGCCGAGCGAGCCAAGCCGCTGATAGCGATCGTGCGCGGCGGTGGTATCGGCGTGCATTCCATAACAGAACAAGATGCCATCTACATCGGCCTTGATTAGCGCCTCAATGTATTCATCCTCGGTGGGACCGGTAGGAGTCAACGTGCACACAATGGGGGTATAACCGCCACGAGTGAGAAACGTGCCCGCGACCTGGGCCATCGCCGCAAACACCGGATTGATTAGCTCGGGCAAGATGATGCCAACCAGGCCGGTGGCCCGCGCGCCAGCCATGCGGTAGCGGTCGTAGCCGAGGGAATCCAGCGCCGTCAGCACCGCTCGCCGGGTGGAGCTGGCCACCGTCGCCTTGCCATTGAGTACCCGCGATACCGTGGACATGGAGACGCCAGCAATTTCGGCAATGTCGGCAAGGCGAGGTTCACCAGTGGCTAGAGACAACGTCGGGCCTTCCAGATTCTTGTTGGGGTCAAGCGCCGAAGCCATCATAGGCTAGCCCTTCACAGCCCCCGATGTGGCATCACCGACAATATGCCGCTGTAGGTACCGGAACAGCAGCACCACCGGAATGATCGTCAGCACGGCCCCGGCGGCGAACACCCCGAGGTTAGCCGAACGGTCGTTCTGCAATAGGCCGAACAACCCCACGGCTAAGGTCTTGGAGTTCGGATCGGTCAAGAACAGCGAACCGATCAGAAATTCCGAGATCACCCCGACGAACGCCAGCAGCGTGGTGGTAGCGATAATCGGTCGCAAGATGGGCAACAGGATGCGTCGGAAGATCACAAAGTGACCGGCGCCATCGATCCGGGCTGCCTCGTCCAGCGAGCGCGGAATGGAATCCATAGTCCCCTTGATTAGCCACACCTGACCCAAGGCTCCGCCGGTCATCGCGATGCAGTAGCCGAGGACGGTGGACAGGCCGATGGCGGGCACCACCTGACCAAGTCCGGCGAACATGTTGAAGATGGCGATCATCGCCAGCACGTTCGGGAACATCATGATGAGCATGAGCGCCAGCAGACCCCCACGTCGGCCCCGGAACCGCAGGCGAGAAAAAGCATAAGCGGCACAGGTGGAGCAGACGATCTGGACAACGGCGACAAACGTGCACACGATCAACGTGTTTAGATACCAGCGGGGAAACGGCCCGACGCTACCATCAAAGAGCCGCCGGTAGTGCACTAGGGAAAACCCGTTGGTGGGAACAATGCTGGTGCTGGCCACCGACCCGATAGGGTCCAGCGAGGCGGAGATCACATACAGAATGGGGAAGGCGGCAAACGACAGCGCCAGCCCGGCGACGGCGTATCGCCAGCCGACTTCTTTAAGCCAGCGCCGGCGGGGGAGTCGGGCACTCATGCGATGTCCTCCAGGCGTTTGGTGAAGCGGAACTGAATGGCGGCCAGCACGCCGGTGAGTACGAACAACGCCACCGAGACGGCCGAGGCGAACCCGAAGTCGGCGCCATCGCCGCCGAACGCGATCCGGTACACCATCGAGATCAGAATGTCGGTGGAGCCGCGAGTGAATTGGCCGGGGGCGAACGGCCCGCCCTGGGTGAGCAGCTCGATCACGTTGAAGTTGTTGAAGTTAAAGGCGAACGAGGCCACCAGCAGCGGCGCCACGGAAACCAGCAGCAGCGGCATGGTGATCTTCCAGGTGGATTGCCACCCGCTTGCGCCATCGATCCGCGCCGCCTCCAACACGTCGTCGGGTATCGATTGCAGCGCGCCGGTGCAGACGATGAACATGTAAGGGAAGCCGAGCCAGGTGTTGGTGAGGATCACCGCGAACCGGGCTAGGGTCGGATCGCCCAGCCAGTTCAGGTGTGTGCCCAGTAGATCGTTAATCAACCCGAAATCGCGATTGAAGAAGTTAGACCAGATCAGGATCGAGATAAACCCAGGCACGGCGTAGGGCAGCAGCAGCCACGAGCGCATGGCCTTGCGTCCCCGCACACGGCGGTCGTTGAGGGTGACAGCTAGGAAGAAGCCGATGATGAAGGTGAGAAATACCGAGGAGAAGGCGAACATTAGCGTCCAAATTAGCGCCTGAAGAAACTCGCCAGCGATGGTTCGGTTGGTAAACAGCCGGATGTAGTTGTCCAGGCCGATGTACTGCAGCCAGCTTTGCGGGAAGGCTCGTTGGCCGTCGGCATCGACGAATACGTAGGAGTTGCCGACGCGGCCCACGGTGAACGTCTCACCCGTGTCTAGGTCGGTGATGACTCCGGTGTTCTCCTCGAAGGCCAGGGTGGCCCGGCCCTGGAAGGCGGCGCCCGTGCCCTGAATTCTGATCGCCGACTCTTCGTCAACCATGACGACAATCTCGCGGATGGTGGCGAAGGCGGCGTTTACCTCGTGCGGGGTGAGTACCCGGTAGCCGGGAATCGCGGTGACCCGCCCATCGACCACCATGACCTCACCGGGGAAAACTTCAAGCGGTTGACCTTCCACACCGCGATAAACATCGCCCTCGGGTGCGGCATCATCTACGAGGAACAGGGCGAACGGCCCGTATTCTGCCGAGCCTTGGGTGGCGACGGTAAGTCGGTAAGTGGGGGAACCAGGTACGAGATGCACCGAGTTACCGATGATCGAGGAGACCGCCTGCTCCTTGGTGCCCCGGTGGCCATCGCCGAAGTTAGTGAAGGAATAGTTCACCGTCATGAGTACCGGGACGATGAGCAACACCGCCAGGAAGAACGTGCCGGGGAAGATGTACTTGGCTGGCACGAATCGCCGAGTCGAGTAAATTGCAAAGATTGCCGCAATTGCCACCAGCACGATGGTTAGCCACAGCCACATCCGGTAGCTGATGAGCAGCGGCACTAGGTACAGGCCAAGAGCCGAGACTACGGACAGCACGCCGATCCGGGTCAGCACCGCGCCAACGGTGGTGGTGCGGTCGGCTCTGGAGCGCATCCAGCCGCGCTGACGCTCGGAGCTGCACTCTTTTGGTTCGACGGTCATCTGCTCTCCGATAGCGGTTGTCTATTGCAGTTGTCGGGTTCCGGGCGGCGCCTGAGAGGTAGCTGCCGCCCGGAACCCCGGTGGTTGCAAACTCAACCACCGCGTAAAACATCATTCTGCACAGAATGACGGGGTGTGTGGCGTTAGCCGATTGCCTCGCGAATCGCCGCGGCGGCAGCTCGGAAGGTTTCAGCCGGGTCTGCCCCATCAACCACGGCGGCGTAAGACTGGCCCAGCGGACCCCACACGGCTGACATTTCTGGGATGGCGGGCATTGGGTCGGCGGCGGCGGAGAGTTCGCCGAACTTGGCCATGTCAGAGAAATCGGCCTCGATCTGCGTCATCAGCGAGATTTGCGCAGGCGGCATCTGGTTCGAGACAAACATGCCGAGTACCACATCGGAGGAGACGAGAATATCGGCGACGAATTGCTGGGCGAACGCCTGGTTGATGCCGTTGGCGGCCACGTAGAAGTTGTTCACCGTGGCAAAGGAGCGAGCCTGACCGCCAGCTGCAAAGCCAGGGATCACCGAGATCGTGTAGTCGATGCCGCCCTCAATGATGGGCGTGATTGCCCAGGGGCCGGAGATCAGGTACGCGCATTGGCCCTCAGCGAACAGCGGGATCGAGTTGGTCCAGTCGATGGAGGTGCGCAGCACGCCATCGGTTCCCAGGGCGCCGATCAGCTCGGCTGCGGCCAGGCCACCGTCGGAGTCAACGCCAATGTCGGCCGCGTTTAGGGAACCATCGGGGTTCTTGCCGAAGATGTAGCCGCCGCCCGAAGTGAACAGGGGCTGCATGTGGTAGGCGTCACCGCCCAGGCCGAGTTGCAGGCACAGCGGGTGCTCGGCGCCGCCGGCCCGGCCCGCCTCAACCATCTCCTCGATGGTGGCTGGCTCCGGCACGTCGGTCAGATCGTTGTTGACGAACAGGCCGAGGGTTTCTACGCCGTAGGGCACACCGAAGGTTTGGCCGTTGAAGGTGACGGCCTCGATGGCGGTGGGGGAGAAGTCGGAGGTGTCCGGGATGAGTACCGGCACGATGGCCGAGTTCTGTACCAGGGCGCCGATCCAGTCGTGGGCGCCGAGCAGAACGTCGGGGCCGTTCCCGGCCTGGTCGGCGGTGATGAACAGGTCGCGCAGCGAGCCGGAGACCGACTGCACGGCGACGGTGATGCCATTGGCCTCACCCCAGGCGGCAGCTGGCTCCTGGAGCGCGGCGGCCTTGACGGCATCGGCCCAGATCACCAGGTCGGCGTCGGCCCGGTCTGGGGCGACCTCTTCCTCTTCTTCGCCGTAGCCATTCTCATTGCCCTCACCGTTTTCGTCCGGGTCGGGGTCTTCCTCCTGGGGTGGGGTGTCGGTTTGTGCCTGGGTGGGGTCGTTGTCCGGCTCGTCGCCGTTCGCATCATCGGAGCCGCAACCGGCTACGACCAGGGCCAGGGCGGCGGTGAGGGCAACCAGGCCCAAGCCGCGAGTTTTGGTAGAACGCATAAGTCTCTCCCTTGAATTCTCGGGGGTTTTTCTCCCCGTCTTCGCGCCGTCCGCTGCTCGGACGTTGTACGCCTTGCCTGCATCATGCAATACTTGCTGCAAGATTTGCAAAACGCGGATGCTGAATCGAGACCTAAGCGGCGCTGCCGGATCGTTTCACTGGCACGAATCGCGCGGTTCGGCACCAGCCCATACCTACAAGGAGTATCAAGTGACCAACCACCCGCCCGGCGAGCATCTGCTCGATGCGCCCCATCATGACGGCTCGGAGCAATACGTCGGGGAGGCCACCCCAGCTCTCGGTGACGCGGTGCCGATCCGCTTGCGGGTGCCAGGGCAGGGAAGGGAACGGGCGGTATGGGTGCGGGCAGTGGTTGATGGGGAGCCGCGTCGGATCGAGGCCCGGCTGGATCGGGCAGATGACGCGGGCCGCTGGTATGTGGCCGAACTGCCGATCCATAACCCAGTCACCGCCTACCGCTGGCTGTTGGATGAGCCTGGTGGTTATCGCTGGGTCAACGGTACCGGCGCCCATGCCCGCGAGGTGATCGATGCGGCTGACTTTCGCCTCACCACCTACGCCCCGCCCCCCGGATGGACGGCCGAGGCGGTGGTCTATCAAATCTTCCCGGATCGCTTCGCCCGCTCGCCGCAGGCCGATGAGCGACCGCTGCCTGACTGGGCCGAACCTACCGCCTGGGATACTCCGCCCGATGGTCGCAGCGCCGCCACCCCGCACCAGTTCTATGGCGGAGATCTGGGCGGCATCGAGGCAAACCTTGACCACATCGAACGGCTTGGGGCCAACACGCTCTACTTAACCCCATTCTTTCCCGGCCGCTCCAACCACCGCTACGACGCCTCGACCTTTAACGCGGTAGACCCCCTGCTGGGCGGTGACGCCGCGCTCGCCTCGCTCACAGCGGCTGCCCATCGACGGAGGATGCGGGTTATTGGCGACATCACCACGCATCACACCGGTTCCGCACATGAATGGTTCCGGGCGGCGTCGGCGGACCCGAACTGTCCAGAACGCGGCTTCTACCACTGGCTGGATCAACCAAATCGGATAGATCGGGAACCTTACGCCACCTGGCTGGGCGTCGAGACCTTGCCCAAGCTGAACTGGGACGCGCCCAAGTTGTGGGAGCGAATGATCGACGGGCCAGACTCCGTGATTGGTCGCTGGATGCGTGAGCCTTATCTGCTGGACGGTTGGCGCGTGGATGTCGCCAACATGACTGGCCGTTATGGCCGCGACGATCATGCCCGCGAGGTGGCTCGTCGCCTGCGCGCCACGGTGCTGGCCGCCAATCCCCAGGGTCTAACCGTCTCCGAACATTTCCACGACGCTGCCGATGACGTGATGGGCGACGGCTGGATGTCCAACATGAACTACAGCGCCTTCACCCGGCCGCTGTGGACGTGGGTGGTGGAGCCGGACTGTCCGTTGGACTTCCTGGGCATCCCGGCGCCAATCCCGCGTCGCGGGGCGCCGAGCATGGTTGCCTCCATGCGAGAGTTCACCGCCCGCTACCCGTGGAAGGTGGCGACCCGGCTGTGGAACATGCTCGGCTCGCATGACACCCCCCGCATCCGTACCGTCACCGGGTCGGCGCCGCTTGCGGAGGTGGCGACGGCTGCTCTGCTCACCATGCCGGGCACGCCCGCGCTGTTCATGGGGGATGAAGGCGGCTTCACCGGTGACGTAGGCGAGGCCGGACGTCGCACGATGCCTTGGGAGCAGATCGGACAAGGTGGCGGTTCTGGCTGGCAGGGAGACGTGTTTGATTCCTGGCGGTCGCTGATTGCCGCGCGTCAGGGCAGCCGCGCCTTGCGCGAGGGTGGCCTACGCTGGGCCTTTATCCAAGACGACGCAATCGGCTTCCTGCGGGAAACGGCCAAGGAGCGAGTGCTGGTGGTGCTGGCTCGGGCGCCTTGGGCCGGGATGCGGCTGCCTTTGACGGGCGCGCCCGAACTACTGGCTGGAGGCACCCTCTGTGGCACGCCAACACTGCACATGACCGGACAAGCACTAACAATCAGCGGCGACGGCCCCGCCATCGGCATCTGGCGGCTGGGTTAAGGGACGAATATCCCATATCCGCGTACTTGGCGGAGGGTTAAGCTCATGCCGTTGAGCAGGCTGACAGCTTGGCGTGATGCGCGCATAGAGCTGGCGCCAGGTGCTTCGGCTAGATTTAAGCCATGAGTGATGCTCGGACCTTAAATGTGATCCCTGAACTGCCGAAGGTGCTGTTGCACGACCATCTGGATGGTGGTCTGCGTCCGCAGACCGTACTGGAGCTGGCCGCTGCGGTCGGGCACCCGCTTCCTGCCGATGATGCCGACGCCCTGGCCGACTGGTTCCAGCAGGCCGCCGACTCCGGCTCGCTGGAACGATACCTGGAGACCTTCGCGCACACCCTCGCCGTGATGCAGACACCCGAGGCGCTTACCCGCGTGGCCCGTGAGGCCGTGATCGACCTCGCCGCAGACGGTGTGGTCTACGTCGAACAACGATGGGCGCCGGAGCAGCATCTCACCCGTGGCCTGAGCCTGGCCGAGACGGTTGAGGCCGTGCAAGCCGGGATCGAAGAAGGCATTGCCGCTGCCGCCGAGGCCGGATACATCATTCGCGTCGGGCAAATTCTCTCCGCGATGCGACAGGCCGACCGCTGGCCCGAGATCGCCGAACTCGCGCTGGCCTACCGGGATCGAGGTGTCGTCGGCTTCGACATCGCCGGGCCAGAAGAGGGTTTCCCGCCCGCCCGCTACGGCGACGTATGGGCGCGGTTGGCAAGCGAAAACTTCCCGGTTACCGTCCACGCGGGGGAGGGTGCCGGGCTGGATTCGCTGACCCAGGCCGTGCATCTAAGCCGGGCCGACCGCCTCGGTCACGGCGTCCGTATCATCGACGACATCACGTTCGACAAGCTGGGACAGGCGACGCTCGGCCCGCTCGCCAACTGGGTTCGCGACCACCAAATCCCGCTAGAGGTGGCTCCGCAGTCCAATTTGCAAACCTTGGCCGCTGGCGTCCGCACTCTGGCCGACCACCCCATAACCCGATTGAAGGAACTCGATTTCGCCGTCACCCTCAACACCGATAACCGCCTAATGTCGCGCACATCGATGTCCAAGGAAATGACTCTGCTAGTCACCGAGGCCGGATGGGCAATCGACGATCTCGCCGATGTGACCATCGCTGCCGCGTGGGGCGCCTTCATTCATCACGATGAGCGGCGTACCCTTGTCGAAGATGTAATCGTTCCCGGATTCCAGCGCCTTGAAGGAGTGCAACTGTGACCATCTCTTTAACACCCGCCGAATTGGCCGCCTACATCGACTACACTCTGCTTAAGCCGGAGGCTACCGACGCTGATGTGGTCGCGCTAGTGGAGGAGGGCGCCGCGCTCGGGTGTTTCTCCGTGTGCGTTTCGCCGACGTTTGTTGCGCTCGCCGTCAAGCAGGCCGCGGGCCGCATCAAGGTGGCCACCGTCTGCGGGTTCCCCTCGGGTAAGCATGTCAGCGTCATTAAGGCCGCCGAGGCGGCGCAGTCCGTGGCTGACGGTGCCGATGAGGTGGATATGGTGATCGACATTGGTGCCGCTAAGCAGGGCGACTTTGCCGCCGTACAGGCCGACATTGCCGCAGTGCGTGCCGTCGTGCCCGCCGGGCGCATCCTGAAGGTAATCATCGAGAGCGCTGCGCTCACCGATGAGGAGATCGTGGCGTGTTGTAAGGCATCGGAGGCGGCTGGTGCCGACTTCGTGAAGACCTCGACCGGCTTCCACTCCGCCGGTGGCGCCACCGTGCATTCGGTGTCTTTGATGGCGCAGACGGTTGGCGGGCGCCTCGGCGTTAAGGCTTCCGGCGGTGTCCGTACCCTGGCCGACGCCCTGGGTGCCATTGAAGCGGGCGCCACCCGCCTGGGTATGTCCGGCGCCGCTGCCGTCCTGGCAGAGTTGGCTGGCGTTACCCCCGCCACCCCAGCAACCGACTACTGACCCTTGTCATCCTGCACGTAGTCGCAGGACCTAGGGTTAGCGGTTACCGTCGGGTCTAGGTTCTGCGACTGCGCTCGTTCCTCGCTTCGCAGAATGACGCTAAACGCTCCGTAGTCCTGTGCCACAGGGGCGCCCGTGATAGATTGTCTTACTGTCTTACTGTCTTGCGGAGGTTGTCATGAGCATGGTTTTGGTCAATGGGCGCGTTGATGCTGTTACCAAGCAACGTGCGGAGCAGGTGTTAAGCGAGCATCGTCTCACTGCTTCCCAGGCCATAAGAACGTTCTTCAACCACCTTGCAGCGGGCAGTCCGCTTCCCGAGTTTCTAACCCCACCACTGGAAACCGATGCGGTCGAAGAGCGGAGAGCGCGATTGGCTCGCCTGGAGTCAATCGCTGGTTTGGTGAGTTCAGCGGCGCTTGCCACCGACGAGGGAGCCGCCGCGTTGCTCGAAGCAGAGATGATGCAACGTCATGGTTAGCGTGCTGTTAGACACTAATGTCGTCATCGACTACCTCGCTGAAAACCGCCCAGGCCACGGCGATGCGGTGGCGTTAGTCCGCGTTCTAGTGCTCGGCGGCATTGGCCTGCACATAGCGGCCACCTCGCTTAAGGATGTCTACTACATTGTCACCCGGACGCATGGCGAGGTTTTGGCTCGACAGGCAATCTCATGCCTCAGTGCTGACATGACGGTGATAGCCATTGACGCCGAACTCTGTGCTAGGGCATTGGCCAGCAATGAACCTGACTTCGAAGATGGGCTGATTAGGGAGTGTGCGATTGCTAGCGGCGCCCAGTGGATAGTGACGAGAGACGTGAAGGCGTTCTTGCATTCACCGGTGCCGACTATCACTCCTCGGCAACTGCTTGACCGCCTCGGTTAGCCGACCGTCGCGTCACTCTGCGCGCAGAGTGATGGGGAATGATGGCCGTTTTGTACAAGACTGGGCGTGGGTTTGTCTGTCAGACTCGTGTCCGTTCGTGTTCATAATCACACAGGAGTTCTCTCATGCACGTCTCGCTTGCTGGCCCCGCTGGCCCTACCATCGTCACTCGCAAGGCCAAGGAGGCCGTCGCCTTCTACGCCGCCCACTTCGGTATCGTCGCCAATGACTACGGCGCCGGTGATGACTGCTGGTACTGGACCGTCTCCTTTGGTGAGCGCGGTGAGTTGTCCTTCGTGGTGCCGCAGGGTACGGAGACCGAGTTCACGGGCCAAGGTCTGTTCTTCTACCTCGAACTGGCTGACAACGCCGAGGTGGATGCCCTGCGCGAGCGACTGGTCGCTGCGGGCGTCGATGCTCCAAAGCCAGCCTTGGATGGCGGCATGTACCAATTCTGGATCACGGACCCAGCGGGCCTGCGCCTCATGATCTTCGCCGGCATGGCGTAGTTAGCGCGCGTCCGTCATGGGATTAATCGCCGAGGTTATCGCACCCCACCTTGTCATCGTCGCTTACGAAACCGGACGGGTATGTGGACAGCTAGGCGTACACGGCAGAGCGGTGGCCAATCTCTAGGGCAAGTACCACGAGGCGATCATCCTGGATGTCCACGATGATGCGGTAGTCACCAACGCGATACCGCCACATCCCGGAGCGATTGCCGGTGAGTCCGCGCCCCCGCGAACGGGGGTCGCCGGAGGCGGCGACAGCAACAAGAACTCTGCGGATGCGAGTGGCAGCGATCCGGTCGAGTTTTTTTAGGGCGCGTTCTGCGGCTGGATCAACTGCCAGAACCCAGGCAGATTCAGCGGGTTTGATGTCGGTGTCGCCAAGACTCATTCGATTTCATCCCAAATTGCCGTTAGCTCCTCGGGCGTCGGCTCTGGAATGCCCATTTCATCGAACACCTCATCGAGCGGTCTCGCGACTACTCTTCCTGAGCGCACATCCTCGGCGCGGCGTTCGAGGCCAGCTACCCACTCCAGGCGCTCTAGTTGCGCGTCCAGTGCCTCGCGCACGTAGTACGAACGAGGGCGGTGCGAGAGTGAGGCAAGCCGCGCTAGTCGCGCGCCAAGCTCGCTACCAAGTCTGACCGAGATCACGTCACTCATGTATACAAGTTTACATCGAAGCAGCTCTGATGCCCCAACGCTGCCCCTCGCCGTTGGCTGATCTCATGAGGAGCGGTCATAGCCCGAGTGCTGTGGTCATCTCGGCTTTCAGCTGTTCTAGTGTTTGACGGGCCTTGGCACGGAGGGCGGTTAGGTCTTTCGTTGTCGCCTTGCGGGCCTTGCGTGGGGTCTTGCCGACCGGGTGAATTACCTCTAGGTAGCACTTGACCTTTGGCTCGGTGCCAGAGGGGCGGACAATCACGCGGGTGTTGTCGGCGGTGAGCAGAAGTACGCCATCGGTGGGCGGCAGATCGCCTAAGCCTGCGGCCAGGTCGATAACCTCTGTCACCGGCGAACCGGCGAGCGTCGCAGGCGGCTCGGCGCGCAGGCGGGCCATCGCAGCCGGGATGCCGGATAGGTCGGTGAACCGTGCCGAGAGCTGGTCGGTTAGGTACAGGCCGTGTTCGCGGGCCAGGTTGTCGAGTTGACCGACAACCGACTGCTCATGTCCCTTCAGCCGATCTGCCTCTTGGGCCAACAACAGCGCCGCCGAGATGCCATCCTTGTCGCGCACCTCGCCCGGATCGACGCAGTAACCCAGCGCCTCCTCGTAACCAAACACCAGGTTTGGCGTGCGGGCAATCCATTTGAAGCCCGTTAGCGTGGTCGCGTGATCCAGGCCGTGCTTGGCTGCTATGGCGGCCAGCAAGCGGGAGGAGACAATCGAGTTGGCGAGGGTGCCCGATGGCACCTGCTTTGCAACCGCGTCACCGAGCAGCGCGCCCACCTCGTCGCCATGCAGCATCCGCCAGCCGCCCTCGGCCCGCGCATCGGGCACGGCCATCGCGCAACGGTCGGCGTCGGGATCATTGGCGATAACCACGTCGGCACCAATGCGCTTGGCCAGGTCGAGGGCCAGGTCGATGGCGCCTTTCTCCTCGGGGTTCGGGAAGGCGACGGTGGGGAAGTCGGGGTCGGGAGCCAGCTGCTCAGCCACCGGGGTAACGTCGGTGAAGCCCGCCTCTGCCAGCACCCGAGCCAGCAGGTCGCCGCCAACACCGTGCATGGAGGTAGTGACGATTTTTAGGTTGCGCGGCTCGTAATAGTCGCTTAGGCCAAGCACGCTTGCCACGTAGTCGTGAGTGATCTCCTCGCCCAGCGCTGTCCAGCCCTCGGTGGCGCGCGGCACCTCGTTCGCCGCCCCGATGCGGTCAATGCAGGCTGCGATCTTTGCGTCATACGGCGGCACTATCTGGGCGCCCTGCCCCCAGTCGGTGACGACGCGCCCACCAAGGTAAACCTTGTAGCCGTTGTCGGCGGCAGGGTTGTGTGAGGCGGTGACCATCACGCCCGCATCGGCGTTTAGGTGCCGGGTGGCGAAGCTGAGTACCGGCGTGGGCAGGGACAGTGGCAGCAGCAACACCTCAATACCCTGAGCCGTGAGTACGGCGGCCGTGTCGAGGGCAAAGTCGGCACTGCGGTGTCGAGCGTCACAGCCAACTACCACGCGGGGCGTGGCATCGGGCAGTGCGCCCAGCAGGTACTCACCCAACCCGGCGGCGGCCTTGACAACGACGGCGCGACACATTCGATTCGGCCCGGCAGCCATCGCGCCGCGCAGCCCAGCAGTGCCGAACTGTAGCGACCCCGTGAACCTATCCCACAGCTCGCTCAACGCCGGGCCGCGCTCGGACTCCTCGGCCCCGGCGGTCTCCACCTGGGCGCGCTCCACTAGCGCGGCCAGCTCGGCGCGGTCGGTGTCATCTACGTCTTGGGCCAGCCACTGTGCGGCGGCATCGAACAGATCGAACATCTGCGTTCCTCATTGTCAAAGTCGGTGGTTGAGCCTGTCGAAACCACCATTGCCATATGTGTGGGTGGTCTCGACCCGGCCCTCCTGCGTCGGGCCTACTCAACCACCGGGACTTGCTAAATCTTCTGGACTATCTGAGCCAAAAGATTGGAGATCACCGGGCCAGCAGCGGTCCCGGCCTCGATCACCTCTTCGTGGGAGAGTGGCGTCGGGCTGATCCCAGCGGCAAGGTTGGTCACCAGCGACAGGCCAAGCACGTCCATCCCAGCCTCGCGGGCGGCAATGGCCTCTAGGCCCGTGGACATGCCCACCAGGTCGGCGCCGACGATGCCCGCCATCCGCACCTCAGCCGGGGTCTCATAGTGCGGGCCGCGGAACTGTGCATACACACCCTCGGGCAGCGTCGGGTCCACCTCGCGAGCCAAATCGCGCAGACGGGGGGCATACAGACCGGTGAGGTCCACGAACGTCGCACCCTCCAGCGGGGAGGTGGCGGTAAACGAGATGTGATCCCGAATGAGTACCACCTGGCCGGGACGCCAGGAGATATGCAGGCCACCACAGCCATTGGTAAGCACCATCGTCTTTACGCCAGCGGCGGCGGCAGTACGAACGCCGTGGGCGACGGGTCGCACGCCGCGACCTTCATACAAATGGGTGCGCGAACCGAGAACCAGTACGTGCCGCACCTCACCGCTGGCGCCTTCGACGCGAATGGAGCGGGTGGTAGCGACATGGCCCTCGACGGCGGGCTTGGCGAAGCCGGGAATCTCCTCGGAGGGGATTTCGGCGACTACCTCGCCCATCAGTTCGGCGGCGCCTCCCCAGCCGGAGCCGAGAGTGACAGCCACGTCGTGCGTGGCGACACCGGTGGCCTTGGCGATGTGGTCGGCGGCGGCGCGGGCCACATCGAACGGGCTGACGGCGGGATTGCTAAGGTCATGCTTCGTTGCGCTGGTCATGAGTAGAGGCTACCGTAGTTGTTGAATCAGATTAGTCAGACTACTATTGACGGTATGAGAACAATGACAGCCACCAGCGCGTCTAGGGGTTTCTCGGCCATGCTTGATGCGGTGGAACACGAAGCCGAGGAGTTCATCATCGAGCGCGACGGACGCCCGGTGGCGAAGGTATCGCCGGTGCCCTTGTTCAGCGGCGCAGGTTTTAATCGCGCATTGACCGAACTTGGGCCGAACTCTGACTCAACTTGGGGTGAGGAGCTTGAAGAGATTCAGACTCTGCTAACTTGGAGCGACCCGTGGAAAGAGTGATTTTAGATACAAACGTCCTAATTGAAGCGGAACGCACTGGCCGACTTGACCAGTCGTTGGATTTCGACGATGTTGCGATAGCCGCAGTTTCCCTGGCCGAGCTGCACGAAGGCGTATTGGGTGCGCGGCGCAGAGGGGATAATGCAACTGCTGAGCGTCGTGAGGCGTTTGTGGAGAGAGTGGCTATTCGGGTGCAGGTTTTGCCCTACTCCAGAGAAACCGCAGCGGAACATGGTGCATTGCTAGATTACGTGCGCGCGACGGGGAAACCGCGCGGTATTCATGACTTGCTTATCGCTGCTCATGCGCGAGAGACCGGCCGAGCAATTGTCTCTGCCGACCGTAAGGCCAGGTTCAATGACCTTCCCGGCGTGCGGCTTCGTTAATAGATTGTGGTCGCATCATGTAGGTGGTTGGATGGCAGGATGCATGAGATCGAGTCAAACAAACACGCCTGGGGGCAGCTCTCCGCGGACCACTACCGCACGTTCAAGGCGGCGCTCGCTGAGGGGCGCCACCAGCTAAACAGGTACATTCAGGCCGAGGTGGGTGACCTCACCGGCAAGCGCGTGATTCACCTGCAATGCAATACCGGCGCTGACACCCTGCTGCTCGCTGGGATGGGTGCGGCCCATGTCACTGGCGTCGATTTGGTGCCGGGTAATGTTGTCGCTGCTCGGCAACTGGCTGAGGATTTCGCGTGTCCCAACGTGGACTTCATCGAATCCGACATCATGACGCTGATGGCGAACCACCCCGAGTTGGCTGGCCAGTATGACGTGGTCTTCGTCTCTGAGGGGGCTATCGGCTGGCTGCCCGACCTTGCTTTGTGGGGCCGTACCGTTCGCTATCTGCTGAGCGACGGAGGCTACGCCTACGTCTTTGAGGGCCATCCAACGTTCCTGATGTTCGATGAGGGGCGCCTCGCTCATGGCGAGTACAACGTCAAGTATCCGTATTTCGGCAGGGAGCCAGACGTTGATAATTCGATTGGCGGCTACGCAGGGGAGACCAAGACCGGTGTGCAGGCGTACTTCTGGATGAACACCCTCTCCGAGATCATCAACTCGCTCATCAACGCGGGGTTGCGCATCGAATTCTTCAACGAGTTTCCCGAGAACTTCTACGATTCTGGCGGCCAGGAGCGCGTGGACGCCGTACTCTGGAATTTCCCGTTCAATGATGGTCGTTTCCCCCAATCCTTCTCCCTGAAGGCAACGGCCACCGGCTAGGACACTCGGTGGTTGAGCGGAGACTGTGACGGCCTTCGGGTGGTTGAGTAGGGCCGCCAGGCCCGTGTTGAAAACAGCCCTGAGATGGGTTGTGGTTTCTTTCGCGTTCGCTACGCTCCCTGTTGAGGGTGTGGTCAGGAAAAACAAACTTGTTCTAGTTGTGATCGAACAATGCGCGCCATGTTCCGGGTCGGCGTGCGCCAAATACAGTTCTAGTTAGCCTAGAACAACTAGTGTCTGATGCATGATCTTCCGCATCGACCCCACCCGCGACGAACCGCTGTACGCGCAGCTCGTCGCCCAGGTGCATGTGGGCCTGGCCCGAGGCGACCTTAAACCAGGCTCCAGGTTGCCATCAGCTCGCGAATTGGCCGAAACCCTCGACCTCAATATGCACACCGTGCTACACGCCTACCAGCAGTTGCGCGACGAGGGCGTACTCGAACTCCGTCGCGGACGCGGCGCCACCATCGC
>Ga0131853_10003717_pt1 | contig 27421 bp, 20 predicted proteins | sample TergutLab28metaG_FD_92764 | JGI IMG/M metagenome (GOLD analysis project Ga0131853, IMG submission 92764) | Labiotermes labralis P1 segment gut microbial communities from Petit-Saut dam, French Guiana - Lab288 P1 (version 2) (version 2) | ecosystem: Host-associated > Arthropoda: Insects >...
CCGCCATCTATTGACACCCTAACAGTGTAATTGCGGATATTGCCTGTCGTATTAGCAGGAAAGTTGAGTGTTGTGGTAACACGTGTGCCTGTACCTGTCGGTGTTGCTACATACAAAGCCGCACCTGTATCGTTCAAGAATGCTCCGACTCGCATATTAGTCAACAACTCTAAATTTCTACCATCCACTGTTATGGCGTTATTACCGGCACTATACGGCATAGTCGGCTGAGCAGCGGTTACTGCAGTAATCACCGGAGCTCTACAGCGCACCCAAACTGTTGAGACACCATTAGTGTAGGTTAAAAATCCTTCTCTCGTCGTCGGCGTGTTGTATTCATTTTGAGTTCTGACACCTAAATCAATCCCTATATATGTTGGTGCTGTTATTGTTCCATCCACAACAATTTCACCGCTGTGTTCGGAATGTGCACCTCTACTTGCAAGGTTTGTGCTTATAACGGTAATATTGCCGTTTATTGCTATTTTAGAATTAAGTGCTTGTACACCTGTTATCATAGCACCACTATTATTTGAAACCGAAACATCACCGTTTATTGTAATCTCACCTGTTAGTGATCTTACCCCAACGTTGCCACCAGTTGAGACATTACCATTCACTGTTATTGTAGAATTTCTAGCATTCAAACCTATATAACCACCTGTCACATTTCCATGCACAGTGACAGTCGATCTATGTAATGATAATATACCATTTGATGAGAAAGCAGTCATCCCATTTCTTGTAGAAGAGTTAAAAGCGTTTCCCCTCACGGTAACACGTGCACCATTTATAGCGTGCACAGCACACAAACCTTCTGTTGTCACATTTGACACCTCTATTGTGCCGCCGTCTGAAAACACAGCATCACTTCGTCCGACTACATTAAAGTAACCTCCTCTGCTGTCGTCCATTAATAATGCACTGCCTGCCGTAATTCTCAGACCGGAACCGCTACCACCATCTACATTAAGCGTAAATCCATTTGTCACTATCGTTATCGTTCTGGCAGGGGATCCGAGCTGTATCCCTGTTGTGCGAGTTATGTTTGCCATTAGCGTAATTCTATCTCCTGACGCCGCGTTGATTAATGCAGTATTCAGTTCTGCCGCATTTCTTACCGGCCGGTCAACACCTGAAAATGGCATAACAAGATCAGAGTCGTATCTATCTGTCATAATGCCTGAATGCTCCGATACATGTTCATAATCTTCATAGTCCATTGCATGCGCTTCATGGCAGAAACACCCCCACTTCTCAACATCATTATAATCGTCATACGCTTCAAACACCTGTGCCGATACTGAACCAATGCCAAGTAGCAACACCACTGCTAAAGACAATGATATCGCCATCACCCTTTTGCCCAACTTGTTCATCTTATGCATCATGCTTTTCCCTCCCTATGCTTCTCAATTCTTGTCTAAACTTTTCTTATATCACCTGTAGCTATTGCACCATTCTATTCAGATATCAGTTTTATTTTCACCACAAACCGCCCGCTAAACCAGTGGTGCTGATCCGGTTCAAGCATAGGCTCTGAGTAGTCGGACTTGACTTTAACAAATTCCTGCTCGTTGAGTTTTGACCCGACCATGCCCGCCGGAGGATTTGCGCGCAACGCACGCGTGACAGCATCATAGCTGCTTTCTATCTTTGCTTTTTCTCCGTGGAATAGTAGGTGAATATTCACGCCCTGTGCCTGACGCAAGAGTTTTTGCATTCTATCCTCATCTAAGAGGCTTCGATCAGCAAAACCGTGTGAGTCCGGGATATACACAAATATAGGTTCGTGCTCTGCCGTCTTGTTTTCAAAACGCTTCTCTAAGGTACCTATGAGTTCCGTAATGAATGCAGAATAATCTCCGCTACCAACAATCATGTCGAACACATCTGCGTAGTCGGAAAAACGATCCCCGCCATCCAAGCAAATTTTCTTACCGGTAAAGTAGTCGAGATTCGCACAAATTGTCCGCTCCAAATACTCCGTTTGTCCCGGATCGCCATCTGCAATGAGGAAATACCTATGCTCTTTCGGACGGTATCCCATTACTTCCACAGTCTCCATATTGAGACCAAAAGGCAAGCCCCCCGTGGCGATATAATCTTTCACATCCGGCATTGCATAAAACTCCGCCTTAGCGAGTACCCGCGGCACCATTGGGATCGGGCGCGGACATTTGCCTGTCCATCTTACAGACATTTCCTTAATTTCCGTCTCCATGTTATTGAGGCGTTCTAAATCGTTCTCACCTACGGCGGGAAGATAGAACTGTACCGCAAAGGGATCATCCAACTTAATTTGCCCACGTCCCACGATCTCTTGCGCAATGAGTGCCTCACGTCCCACAATGTCCCGGATTGCGTTTTCTTCCACCAGATACAGCCCCATGCGAGTGGGAATATTGCTTGTCATGGCAACTCTGAACGTATCAACCCGAATGCCGGTCATGACTACGTACATACCAACGCTTGCGCCGTCACGGAGCAAGCCATTGAGAACGCTTTCCGTCACCTCTTCCAACGGAGACTCTCGTAGCGGATCATAGCTGTCCACAATGGTGAGAGTCACAGCTAAATTAGTCCCCGTTTTAGCCTCAAATTGGGACAAGCTAGACACGCCCGCCTCGGTAAATAGTTCTTTTCTGTGTGCAACCTCACTTTTGATGCGCTTTAGGAATTTCAGCAGTTTTTCTTCCTCTTCAAGCTTAGCCATATCTGCAACATGAGGGAGATTTTTCAGTGGCAGTAACCCGTTTGTACCAAAGTCAAGCAGGTTGAACTGAATCTGTTCGGGAGTATTTTGCCGCGCCAAGTTCATCACCAGCGTCTGTAAAATAGTAGATTTCCCAAACCCGGCTGATCCATAAATCGCTGTGTGACTCATCTTTTCTACGTCGAATAGGAAAGGTTCTTGCGTCTGCTTTGAAGGAATATCTATAAACGCCAATGGCACGGACAAATGACGACCTTCATTCCATGTTGTATTGCGATCAATAACAGGCGTGACAATCGCCTCTTCTAATGGAGGCAACCATGGTTTTGGTGGCAATATAGCGCTTTCAGCCTTGCAAACTTCCGCAATGTGGCGAGTAATTGCCCGAAGCTGGGTAGGCAATTCTTCCTCTGAACCCTGTATAACAGGTACGTCATCTTCGGACAAATCTTGGGTCAAAAGCTGATGCTGTCCCAAGTCGTTAATGAGCCAAATGCGCTCATCCACTTTTTCTTCATAGACTGCATTTGGATCATAGGTCGCACCACTCCAAGCAGATTGGAACAACTCAAAAATCTCGTTATTTCCCACTTGCAAATATGCACGTCCCGGCTCGACGATGCTGGCGGCATCTGGTGCCTTGATAATTTCGTTAGAATCACTCACGTCTGCTACCTTCAAAGCTAACTTGAAACGAGAGTTTGACCAAATCTGATCATCTACCACACCTGACGGCTTTTGCGTTGCCAAAATCAAGTGAACACCGAGTGAACGCCCAATTCGAGCAACGGACACAAGTTCCGCCATAAACTCCGGCTCATTTGCTTTGAGTTCGGCAAATTCGTCAGAGATGAGGAACAAATGGGGGATTGGATCAGGTGGGAAATTTCGTTTTTCGATCGGATCGGTTACTTCTTTGCCTTGTTTGTATAGCTTTGTATAACCATTGATGTGATTGACGCCAAATTCCGCAAACATACGTTGCCGCTTTTTCAGTTCAGCTTGAATGGATGCCAACGCACGAGCAGAACTTGCGCCGTCAAGGTTGGTAATCGAGCCTAATAGATGGGGTAATTCCTTAAACTCGTTTGCCATGCCGCCGCCTTTGAAGTCAATAGGTAGAAAGCCTACATCTTCCGGCGCAAAATTCAAGGCTAAGGATAGGATATATGACTGCACTATCTCAGATTTACCCGATCCGGTCGTACCTGCCACCAGTCCATGAGGTCCATGGGCACGCTCGTGGAGATTGAGTTCCACAATGTCGTCTTTACCTCTGAGTCCCAGCGGAACGGCAAGCGTTTTCGCCGCATTTGCCTTACTCCAACGACCTGCTACACCTAACTCCTCAATTCGTTTTACTTGGTACATCTCCAAAAAAGTAACGGATTGGGGGATAGCATTCTTCTCCACTTCCATGTGATGGAGGTTAGCAAGTCTTGTGATCGCCATTTCAAGTCCTGCAGGGTATGGGTGCGGGACAAATTCCTTCGCCACATACACACCTTTTTCATTCACCAATTCCCCCAGTTGACTACTGTAATATCTCACCATAGTCGTAACTGTCTCAGGAAGCATATCCGGACTGTCTTTGCCCCAGATAACCGTGACCCCATATTGGCTCATATCTTCGACGAGAAATTCATTGAGGCCGTGACCGTCCAAGTGGATATCGTCTAAAATGGTAAGAATATATTGGGGTGAAAAACGTGGTTTTTCAGAGCCTTGCGTATCTTTCACTGCTTGTTTGCGCTTATTCATCAGTTGGTAAAAACTTGCTAGCGTCACATCACGGCTACGCGAATGATGAACAAATCCGCGCATATTGAGCGTCTCAATTTGTACATGGGGTAGCCAACGCCATATGCTCCAATCGCGAGCAAAATGTTCCTCCGGCACCAGTGTCACAAATTGAACATCACGGTAGGAATGGAATGTTGCAATTTGGAACAGTAGATTGCTAATCGCTGTCTTTAGAATGGGATAATTTCCTGCAAATCCAAGGGTTTCACCTAATAACGACGTGGTGACAGGTGCATTTTTCAGCAAGCGACGAGGTGTGATGATTTCATGCTCGGCATGTTCAATCAATTCTTCAGATTTCTGTTCATCTACACTAAACTCAATGCTGTAGGTTGGCGAGACTGTGCCTTTCCCGAGAGAAAATGTGAGAAAATCTCCATGATATGGTGTTTTTTCATAGATACGGGGGCTATACTCACTTGTCATTTTGGTAAGCTCATTGCCATCCGGATAGTGGTGGGCGTAGGTCTCACGCTCCTGAGATTCCAAAGCATTGAGGATTGCCTGTTTATTTAACAGATAGCTGTCATAGTTTTCGACACGTTTTACTTTCTGTTGTCGAAGTTCTTTCTTTTTTGTGAAAAAGCTAGACAAAGAAATCCCCGCTGTTACAACGCTGGCACTCGCCATACCGATCATCATAATCGGATTCCCGCCGGAGAGCACACTTGTCAGCACACCTACTCCAACCATACTCAGAGGCGGAAGCAATGTTTTCATTAGCTGAGACTTTTCCCCGGTAGGTTCAGCTTCCGGCTGAGCAACGGTGACTTTATCTTTAGGGGCGAGTTTGATAATGCGGGGTGAGCGACGATATTCAGGAAAATCTATGGGATATTCAGGCTGAAACGGTTCTTCCAACAGGGTGAGACGGTCAAATTTTAGTTCGCCACCGTTTAATTTGGCAAGCTTGAATTGTTTAGCGCGCCGCTCAATGGACACGCCCCCGATTTCTAAGCGCTCACCAATATGGAAAGGACTTTCCGTGCCATTGTGGTGTAAAATGTATCCGGATTTAGTGGATTCGATAGACGCAAAATCGTCGGTATCAATTTGAATGGTGGCTGTGTGACTACTTGACAGCACCACAGCTTCCTGTGGCAAAGCCACAGTGTGTATCTTCAAACTTGTCTCAACCGGGACGATTCGATCGTCTATATTGGCAACTTTAGGATAACTCAAATCAATCATCGTCATCTCCCTCAAACAGAGCTAAAAGCTCGTTAATTCGTCTAAGGTATTCATCTAATCTCTGTTGCTTTTCCGCACCGGGCATGACAGGGTCTGCATAGACCATGTCATAAAGCTTTGTGTAGGCGTGCAGAACAAGCTGGTTATCCCCAATGTTTAGGGCGATATCCAGAGCCATATAGAATTCACCGCGACCAATACGAATCCAGTAAAGCAATTCATTCTCTGAACTGGATGGGGACAAATGACCCAAAATTTCATTGCGCTGTTGCAAACTCAAATTTTCCAATTGCACAAAACTTGTTGCCAACACATATTGCACGGAACGTGGCAGGTTTTCCGGGTTGTCGTTTTGTAAAATGCTTACCGTCTCACCGAAATTATTGACCATAAACGCCGCTTGGCTTTCAATTATACGTTCTTGAAGCGGCACCGTTTCACTTATGGTAATGCCGAACCAAATGCCGACTCCCAACACAACCACGGCAAGGAGTGCGCTTGCCCAGCGAAATAGAGCAAAACTTGACTTTTTCACAAGTCGTTTTGTCTGCTTGTCTACCATACGGCGAGCTTGAATTTCTTCGTCCAAAATGGCTTCTACGTCACCCATCGTTTCTGCGTCCAAAATTTTGCAACTAAGCGCATCACGCACTTTGACTGTGCCACTCGACAGAGCATCGAAATTATATTTTGGCGCAATTGTGGAGACAAGCAAAGCTTTGTATTGTGTGAGAAATTCTGCATCTGAACAGGACTTTGGCTCAATAAACCCCGTTAGCCCGCGGTGTGCAATCTTCAGCTGTCCGCTGATTAGAAATAGGTTGTCAGGGTGGAGTTTAGGGTTCACAACACGGGTTTGCCATGCAACAAGGGAACTAAACGTTCTGGCAAACTCTAACCGCTCCAAAAGCGTCCCCACCGCTACAGCAGCAGGGATGGATTGGGCGTAATCGGGGATAGTGTAGGTAATTTCCAGTCGCTCCTCGTCTACATGGGTGATTTCACCCGCAAGAGCATCATGCATCCCGGCAAGGTGCGGAATGTAGTGCGGTAGAACGTCCTGTGTATATTGAGAAGCATCAAGGGTGATTATGACTCGGTTATCTTGGCGGGTAATTTGCATAGAGGGTTCTCCTATCTTTAGTCTTTATTAGCTTGTGGGTATGATATGTGCCAACTGCTTTGCAGTTTTGCAGTCATCTTGAAGTGGTCAGAGCAATACAACCGCAAGTTTACGGATTAACATATCCAAGTCCACACTCCTCACTGTATATGAGTTCGCCGGATTGCATATCTCGAATCGCACGGACAGTATAGTATGTTGTATCTGAAAAAACGCGTCGCACAACCGACAGCCGGTATGTATTCTCGTCTTCAGAAACAATTTCTACCATAAGACGTCGTCCCGGTTCATCAATGAGTTGTGCCTGCACTACGCCCCGTATTCCAACTTCTTGTAAAATTTCAATAATACCGCTTTCTGCAGTTACCTCTGCATCAACAAGTGCATCTTTTAGAACTCTAATCGTGTTTTCTAAGTCAAAGTCAATTGATTTTTCCATAATTGCGTTATCCTCCCCTGCATTTATTTCATACTCTGTTTCAGGGCTTGGTTCTGCATTGCTATTACTATTTTGATCACATCCGGCAAATAAAACCGAAAAAACCAGTAATAATGTTAAAAAGAAAAACCTTTTCATGTTTACTCTTCCCTCTTCTTCCATCCAGTGAAATCACCAATGCCGAACGCATCAACTTCAATAGCCTGATTCCTGTACTCCTCGCGTATATACGTTCCATACCCATCCCTAGCGTCATATTTTGGTTCTCTAAGCTAATAACCTGTGCCGGAAATATTCTCACATTCATCTTACGCAGCCTCCTCTTGAACTAGTATAAAAACTTTGCATTGCGCTATGATAATCATCCACTGGGCTGAAAGCAAATAAATTCGCCAATAACTTAGTTCTCACTATCGACTTCTGCCTTATGGCGCAATTCAATTTCTGCGCCGATGGTTTTGATGAAGTCGGTGAGGATTGCGAGTTGGTCAGGTGACGAGGCAACATCTGTCCAAAACATACCACTTCCGCTACGACGCAACATTGTGCCATCGCTAAACAGTATACCAATTATCCAAGCTCTATGACCACCTTCAACATATTCATCAATTTCACCCGTATGGCTTTCTGGCCAATTACGCAAATCCGATTCTTCAATGACATGAATAAATCTAGTAAGGTCTTCTTCCTTGAATTCAGCAGAATAGGGAATAAACTCAAGCATATCGAAAAAGGAAGTCTCAGGGTTATAGTATACCTTCCCATACATCCGATCTAATACAAAGCTATATCCTTCAATATCAATGCTATCAATAAAAACAATCCTTTCAATCGTTTGTAAATCAATGTCATCGGCAGCGGGGATGTATTCTCCATATACGATGTGCCACACGTTGACTCTCCTGCGCTCTTCATCACGTACCCTTCTCTCCTCTAGTTGTTCCTCAGTTAACGGAGGTGTTTCACCAAGCAATCTGCCTAGCAGGCTAGTAAACCCTTCAGCCCCTAACTGATTACGCAGTTCATCAAACAATTGATTTGACTCCTCTTCCGACAGTTCGTTGATCAGCTCAATAAACTCCTCATCTGTCAGTTCACCGCTTAAAAGGTCGTCAATCATCATCTGGATTTTCGTCTCATGGATTTTTGCTTCACTCATGTTATTATCCTCTCCTCCCATAGTATCGTCAAGTTGTGTGGTTTTACAGCTAGCTACCAGTAGCAATATTATACCTAATAGTATAACTGATTTAATCTTCTTCATCAATCATTTGCCCCCAATCTGGATGTCATATCGGGTATTATAGTGGTAGTGAGCATTTCGCTTGCCGTAGGGAAATAGAATTCTTCGGCCGCTAATGCCTCTTCATTATTTAGCGTTGCATTCGCAAAGTGGTTGGCGAAAAACTCCGAGTTTTGACTATATGTGACGCTCCCATCCTCTCTGAACCAATAGTGTTGTCTATCAGGACGAGTATGAGTCCACCAGCCATGTACTACATTGTTTGTTACGCCTTCATAAATGTTAGACGGGTTTACCATATTATTACGAGTTTGATCCAAATCTGGATGAGCGGCGGCGAAACGCGGATCGTTGCCTAGTAGTATTCTATTCATTTCATCTTGCAAGCTCTGCTGAAATTGGCATGATGACACCCTTCCTGACATAATGTTCTCAATTGCTTGCTCCCTGTACAGGTGTTGCATGGGAGAATGTATATCCCCTGGCATTTCCAACCCGGCTGCTACAGTTCTCAACTGATTTCTAACATCGTTATTTAAGGCAGTAAAAAGAGGATCTCGATGTGGTTCACCACGGGTAAAAAGTTCGCTGTTGTCTGTCAAAGCCCAATCAATTAGGTGACCAACTTCATGGAAAAATGTAAAGTAAGCTCCTCGAACATTTTCTTGGTCATTGGCAAGGTTAAATTTTATGGTTGCTCTTTCAAACTCAACTATTTCACCATTCCAATTATATCGTACGTTTGGCGCAAAAAAGACACCGGAGCTGTTCATGCATCCAATATGTATCTGATCAGCAACTGCAAAGAAAAGTGCGCGATATTCTTCCGGTGCATTCATCACGATTTGTAAAATAGCTATACGGTCTTCCGCCGGAAGAGGCGCAAGGGCGGCTTGAAGGGCATCCAACGTTTCGTATGCCACAGTCGGCAGGTAAACCACCCCCGTATTTGGACACTTCGTTTGCATTTCAAGCCGCGTCAAATTCCGTCGTACAGTCAGCATCTGCGCCTCTACGCCGACATAAAGGAAACGAGTATTCGCCTCGTATGTAGCCAACTGGTCACGCTTTTCGCGTAGCACACGCTGACGTTCTAGGCGGGTATCGAGAAGATTGCGCAAATAGTTGGTTGCCACGGAAGCTGCCAGAGGAGCTACCAGAGGAACTGCTATTACAGGAACTGTCAGTGGTGCTGCTAAAATCAATGCATTCAGTGACATGATAGACAAAGAAAGCTGATTTAACTCACTTTCAATCTGTTGCCGATCATAAAAATCATGCGTTAGTTGACGCAGATAACCGATGTGATGCTCATTCGCTCTTCGCTGAGAAGATATCATCATTCGATGTGCTCTAACAAACGGCAAATGCCCATCACCGAAATAATTCTTATGTGCTTGGAAACCACGTCCTGAAAGCGCACGCTCTGAGCGATACGCATCAATTGCTGTGATAATGGACTCAAAGTCATCGTATTGCATGCCTAGCGTCGTATTTTGGTTCTCTAGCGAACTACTAACCCGTGCCGGAAATATTCTCACATTCATCTTACGCAACCTCCTTATACAATGTAGCTTCTCACTCTGGACTGATTTGACGACTTGCTTCTACATCTTCTTCTACTCTGCGATTATGAAGCTGAGTAATCTGATCCGCACTCCGCCGAAGAATAGTCACATAATTTCTAGTAATCCTACAGATATCGCGAGCAAAATTAGCCGCAGCAATTGGAGCCGGCGGGTGCTCTATATTGAAGTAATGTGAAATAAGGACTCCATTCACCCTATTCGCTCTTGTATTAAGTGCGCTGCTATGTGTTTCTGCCGCTTGTGTATTTGTTCCAACCGCACCCATCCTATGTATCCTCCTTATCATCATATGTTTCGGACTTAATTTCCAATCCAAGTTGATCCCCATCGGCCAACGGATAGTCACGCACTGTCACGTCATCGTCGAGCCGCATCGCCTTGTTCAGTACCCTAAGTCCAAACTGCTTTGGCAACGGTATCCCTTGCGTGGCAAGTCCATCGGTAATAACTTCGCGCAACCTCGCTACTGTCACATCTCGCGGAATACGCAAGTCTATCACTTGCTCGCCGAGATGTAGTCCTATGTTAATTGCCGTCATACTTTCCTCCTCCTTTTTGCCCATTGCTGTCCGATACGCACGCTAACACCGGCAAGTATCGCAAGCCCCATGACAATAAAAATTCCAATTGCCCAGCCAGGTATAGGGGGCGTAACCGTACTCGTCGGCGTGTCGCCTAAGACACGAACCTGCTCTAACGGTCGCTCCACAAACAACGATGCGCGAACGGCTTCTGCCGAAAAAGCCACGTCCTGCGGCTTTTGCAAAAATAGCATCTCAGAAACTGCTGTAAACTCCATCGCCTGACGCTCTCGCCTAGCTGCTTCGTGTTCTCTCATATCCGGCAAAAACAATGTCGGCACTACCTCGTGTCCAATGAAACGTTGGTGGACAACATTGCCACGCGTATCATGGATGACATGAGCATTAATGCCCAACTGACCGGGACTAAGCGCATGGTCTTCATATTCATTGATCAGGTCTACTTCATTCATTCTTCACTGTACCTCCCTTTCACTCACGCGCATATTGTGCAAGTGCATCTTCTGCCGACAAACCTTGCGTCAGCATAAGGTCGGCAACAGCAACAAATGCATCCACGCTACCGGCGGCACGGAGGATGGGACCTGCTTCGTCTTGCGTCATGTTCAGTTGGTCGAGGATACTTAGAACTTTTTCGGTATTTTCATTGTCCCACTCGTTTAATCGAAACAGTTCAAAGTCAACCCGTGAGCTAACAGGGGAATCGGCAATTATAACGGTGGGAAGTACTAGTAAAAATCGATCATCACGGGTTAACCTATCCACACCTTCGTAATTGCCCACCAAATGTTCTACAGTGATTGGGTAGGCAAGACCAAATTCATACAAATCAATCCCTACAGAATCCACCTCCCAATTGATAGCATTTACAATGGTTCCCACTGTGTCTTCAGTTGGAAAAGCAAAGATTACAGTTTCTAAAGCACCGTCTACTTCGTCTGAGTTGTGAACAAATCTTACCTCAGTGTAAAAATCTGCAAAAAACTCACTATTTGGGTCAACCAGAGAACGGACTTCAGCATAATTGTTTCCCTGAACCCAACGTCCGTCTAAAAATATTCCAAGACGAAAATCTATGCGTCCTGCATACCATATTTTTCTCACTATATCCATATTTTCTCGCACTTCCTCTCTATTGTTGTTACAGGCAGCAAATGCAACTACGACTATAATCAGGGTGAGCAAAAGAAAAAATACTCTCTTCATATTTCTAACTCCTATGGTGTTCCAACGGGAAGGGTATCCCATGGCGCTTCCACTAATCTGTGAGGTGAAAACCACAGTTGCGGCGGCGTATAAGATCCGTTTTCCGAAATAAATACTCCGTTTAATCCATTCTTCAAGATCTCTTCGGAAAGTTCTCCTGCATCTCGCACCTTGTTAATATCATTTCGCACTCGATTGATTTGTGCGTAATCCACAATAGGCCCTGCAATTCCTGTGGCAGTTCCGACGGCATCACCAACAAATGGAATAAAACCAACACCAGTAGACACAACGGCGTTAAAAAATGACTCTCCCCAATTGTGCTCATGGTTCCTCAGCGCACTATCTCCCGCCCTATCACGATTTGTCTGTGAGAAATTCGGATTATTCGAACCCGGACCATACGCCGCACTAATATTAATTTCTCGCTCTTGAAAATTCGTTAAATGCTTTCGGTCCGCACTATTGTTCGGCATTGGCAATGTGTTCATGTTCCAACTACCATCATTCATATTCAACTGCTTTTTCAACTGCACAAAGCACACTACCCAAGAGCCATTCTCACCCTGTGTAATTGTAATTCCCGGACTTTCCGCTGTGCCAAATAAAACATCACGCACTTGTGGATTCGAGCGAATTTCGCCGTGATTTTCAATCATAAAAATTTGGTCGCGGTTCGTATCTTCAAAATGAACAGGCGTCAAGTTCGATATAACATACATCAACCCACTATGCTGCAACAGACGCAATCGCTCTTGCCCCGCAGCAACATCGCCACCCCACTCTTGCGTCAATAAATCCGCAATGCGTAACTCCACACGGTCACGAAGTGCACCCACCAACGCCGAGTCAAAGTACCAAATTGTATTGCGCTCAATAAATGCAGCAAGCTCTGATTCAGACATCCAGTCAGGTCTAGTCACGCCACCCATATAAAACCCAGGTCCGATTTTCACGCCCATTGCGTTAATGAATTGAGCTAAATCATATGGGTCATCCATTGACATATACAGTTCGGCTAGCGCATCAAGCTCATATTCAGAGAGACCGTCTAGACCACGTCCCAACATCTCACTAACCGTATCCCAGAGAATCTCTCCATTTTCATCCAGTAGCTCCGCCAATGCGACCTGTCCCATCGTCGGCAATGACACCACCCCTGTGGCAGGGCACTTCGTTTGCATCTCAATCCGAGACAAAAGCCGCCGTACATTCGGTAGTCGTGACTCTACGTCGTTGTAAAGAGAACTTGTGTTCGCCTCGTACGTAGCCAGTTCTCTCTGCTTTTCACAAAGCACATCTCGACGTGTGCGGCGCGTATCAAGAATTGTTTGCCAACTTCCATGCGCCGGCCAAAGCAACACAACCATTGCTTGTGCTGCCCTAATCGACCAAGCAAGTTGCCTTGCCTCCCTATCAATCTGTTCCCGATTGTAATAATCATGCGTTAGTGCGCCAAGATGACTGATGTGACTTACATTTGCATTGCGTTGAGATAGCATCATGCTACGATACGCTGTAATAAACGGTAAATGCCCATCACCAAAATAATCTTTATGTGCCCCGAAAGCACGCCCTGCAAGCAAAGCATCGGAACGATATGCATCAATTGTGGTCGTGACCGATTGAAGATTACCACGCTGCACGTCTAGCTGCGTATTTTGCCTCCTAAGCTCTCCAATAACGGTTGCCGGAAGGAATCTCACACTCATGTTACTCGGTCTCCTTTTTCTAAACTCTGTATTGCGCGACGATAATCTGATTGCAAAACTTCTTTTTGCGCAGATAATTGTTTGCGGCGTCTCTCAATATCAGCCGCTTCCTGCTCAAAACCTTGCTCTGTGCGGCGGCAAAGATGTGTAGTTTCATCAAGCAAATGATCAATCTGCTTCAAATCTTGTTTTGCTCCTTCTCCGTAAAGTTCTGTGCGAAGCTGAGTATAAAACGCCATATCCTGACGTTTGAACTCAAATAGCTTTTGGCGTTTTTCTTCCAAGGCTTTCTTTTGTGCAATTACCTCGCTTGTTTCCTGCTCGTTATTGCGCAAACTCGCCTGGTAATCAGCAGTTAGCTTATCTTTATCCTTATTCAAAATAGTCCCTCTCTATCTACCAATTTGACGACTTGCTTCTGCATCTTCTTCTACTCTGCGATTATGAAGTTGCACAATCTGATCTGCACCTCGCCGAAGAGTAGGCACATAACTTGTAGCAATCATATTGATTTCACGCGCAAAATTAGCCGCAGCAATTGGTGCCTGTGGATTCCTTTGCGAAGTGCTACTTGGAATAACGACCCCATTCACCGTGTCGGCATTTGAACTAAGTGCGCTGCTGTGTGTTGCTACCGCTTGCGCATTTGTTCCAACCACACCCATCCTATTGTATCCTCCTTATCATCATATGTTTCAGACTTAATTTACAATTCAAGTTAATTCCCATCGACCAACCAATAGTCACACACTGCCATGTTATCATCGAGCCGCATCGCCTTGCTCAGCTACCCTAAGTCCAAAGTCCAAACTGCTTTGGCAATGGTATTCCTTGCGTGGCAAGTCCATTGGTAATTAGGGTCTAATATCCACAAAGGCGACATGATCTACCGCAGACAAATCACTAATGCGATTACCTTCCAAAAACAACTCTTGTAAGTTTTTGAGATTAGATAGAGCACTTATGTCACTGATTTGATTGTCATTTAAAAACAAAATCTCAATACTTTCCAAGCCTTGCAAGTTTGTTAAATCAGTGATTTGATTATTCTCCAGTTGCAACCGGTGTAGGTTTGGCAGTTCTATCAATTCAGAAACGCTTTGTATCTGATTACTGTGCACTTGTAATCTATGCAAATTGGGAAGACCTGATAATGGCGTAATATCACTTATTTTATTTTCTCCCAAGTCAAGGTTTACTAAGTTTGTCAGCTCTCTCAGCGCTGTCAGGTCGCTAACACTATTGCGAAAAAGTGATAATTCTTGCAAATCGGCAAGATTTGACAACGGAGATATATCGCTAATATTATTACCACAGAGCCACAGAACTTCCAGAGATGTTAAGTATAACAGTGGTGAAAGGTCAGTGATTTGGTTTGGATTTATTTCATAATCCGCATAATCCGGATTGAAATCAGGATTCAATCCATGACCTTCGATATCATAGGACAGATTAAGGACTCTCAGATTAACCATATAGCGAAGATGCTCAATATCTTCGTCAACTAAACCCATGTTAAATAAACTAAGATCTGTCAGTGACGTGCTATACTCAACACCTCTGATTATTATATATTCACGTTCAAGTTCCAGTGTTGGCGTTGGATCTTCTATGTCCACAGCAGATGTGTAGGTTTGTTGGTTGTCGTTTATCGGCTCAACGTTTGAGTTGCAACCTATAGTCGTTGCCACAAGTGAAAATAACACAAGTATTGATAACAAGCTTTTCTTCATAGTATTCCTTAAATCTAGCATATTTGTTTTTGAATAGTTCCATATAGCATTTCATTTAGACTATGGTCTACCGTGTACTCTATCCATATGCTCCACAGGCGACCAGTCAGTCACTTGATTATTGTTCAACCGCAAACTGGTGAGATTTGTTAAATCAACAAGTGGTGTTATGTCACTGATCGAGTTAGAGCTCAAATCCAATCTTGTAAGATTTACCAAATTTGCAAGCGGGGTCAGATCACTAATTTGAGTGAAATTTAATCGCAGTTCAGTTAGATTTGTGAGATTGACAAGTGGCGTCAAGTCGCTGATCGGCATATCTCCCAATGTCAATACTCTGAGATTAGTGAGATTTGCAAGCGGCGTCAGGTCGCTGACTTCAATATGCCATAGATGCAACTCTACAAGGTTAGTCAGTCCTGAAAGCGGTGTTAGATCACTGATTTGAACTCGCGGCACATCGTACATCTCAGCGTACAAATGTGTTACACCAACGGGTATTTTTCCACTTTCTACCAGTTCAGCTAATTCCTCATTGCTAGTGGCAAAAAATGATATTTCTACACGTCCCAAATCCGGCGGTGGGGTAGGCATTGACCTTGGTGTAGGTGTCGGTCTTGGATTGGGTGTTGGAGTAGGCGTTTGAATTTCAGGAGCGATGGGCAAAATCGAAAGCATACGTGTTACCGCATCGGGATAATCAAACCAGAATTCCAATACATAGTCAACCTCTCTTAGAGTTGCGGTATATCTTAACACCATGTATGCGTTGATTCCAAATGACAAGTCGTCAGGAGTGGCACCGAAAGTCTCAATCAGGTCATCTCGCGTTTTGTCCAATGCAATGCCATCTATAGTAAACAAAGCCAAATTTGTTCCCAGAACTTGCGATGCCATATCAAACGATTCTGTGTACTCATTCCAATCTGCCCCCACGATTTCCAAACCATCGTAGAATAAAAACCTCTCTCCTCGTTGGTTTGGAGGGTCTCCCAAAATATCTCTGAACGGATATTCAAATAACAATGCTACTTCAACATCTTTATAAAACACTTCACCATCAATTGCTGTTATTGGCTCAGGTGTTGGTCTTGGGGCAGGCGGACTGACAGGCGTAACCGTAAGCATACGTGCTACCATCTCTGGATAATCAAACCAGAATTCCAAAACATACTCAATATCTCTTAAAATTATGGTATACTTCATCATCCATGTGACATCTCCAAGTGGCATAGCAACATAAGTAGCACCAAAAGTTTCAATCAATTCATCTCGTGTTTTGTCCAATGTAATGCCATCTATATTAAACAAAGCCCAATCTAGCCCTAGAATTCGCGATGCCATATCAAACGATTCTGTATGCGCATTCCAATCCACTCCTACGATTTCCAACCCATCATAACCTAAATAAGCCCCGTCTAGCTGCATTCTTAGTGGATCGCCTAGTATATCTCTGAACGGATATTCAAATAACAATGCTACTTCGATATCCTTATAAAACATCTCACCATCAATCACTGTTATTTCTTCAAGTGTTGCCGATGACGGGGGTGGCGATGGCGTGGTTGGGGTTGGCGTCTCTACATTCACAACTGGTGTGTAGATTGGTTGGTCATCATTTGTCTGCTCAATGTCAAAATTGCAACCTGTGATTACAACGGATATATATAATATAAGTCCTAACAATAAACCCCTCTTCATAATTCATACCACCTCAATTCTAATATTTTATGTCGTTTTCGTTTCATGCAACTTGTAAAAAATAAACATCATATGTATTTGTCCACTAAAAAGTGCAAATATATTTTTAATTGCAAACACAATCATATTCTTCAAATAACTCGAACGTTCTACACGCACTTCCTCTAAAATTATTGTTTGGATTAGCATTTCCTCTTGAATCACGAAAATACATGCAAAAGTGTCCACCAACAGGCCACCCGCTACTGGGTCGAGTATTACCTCTGCTAGGTAAGCCGATATCAGGGCGACCATTACCAATAATTGACCCATGAGGCGTGAGGTGAAATCCAACCGCAACATGGCTTCCACCTATGTAGAGAATCCCGTGACGCTCTCTAAAAGATGGATTGCTAGGCCAAGTGGAACGATCATACCTCCAAACATCCCTACTAACATCCCCGTCCGGATTGAGAATGCTTCTGACAATATAAGTGTCATCAAGAGAGTAAGGTGAAAAGTCGGTGTGAGTATATGGTCGACCCATATATATTTCAAAGGAGAGACCTGTTAGCACATCTATTAGTACTGCCGTCACAAATTCCGATGAGCCCATGAGTGCTCTAACTTGGCTATTAGTAAGCAATTGCAAATCAGTAATCCGATGGAGATACCTCACCCATTGTGCTCGGTATCGCATTATATCATCATCCGATAGCCCCCAATCTTCCTTATTTGCCAGTGCTTCTTGTAATGCAAAGTAAGCAGAATTTCTTCCATTAATAAAGTCCCTGTCCACTATCCAGTCTCTTAACCTCACATCACCAAGCCCACATTCAATGAGCCCCGTGGGGTCAATGTAACTTAGTGGATTACCGTTGCAGTATGCATACCAGTTTTGCCCATACTTGGCAGCGTCTTCTCCCGCAAATCTTCCGGCTTGCGGTAAATACTCCCTCGCCTGTGCAAAATATGTGCCCGCTATGACATCTGCTGTATAGCCGGTATATCCAAATGGTTGACTGCGTCCTTGATTTCCATACAAGTCACCGCCGAATTCATCATAGCCATAGCTCTCTATTGTTCCACCCATCTCGTCAATGTAGCGAAGCGGACTTCCAAGTTCGTCTTGTAAATAGGCATTACCATCAGCAAACGCAACATTATCATCCCATATGAAGCTTTGCGTCAGTGTTTCATCGCTCATATGCAATAGATTGTTGTATTGTTTCGTCTGGTCTAAGACATAGTTGATTCGCTTTGTCGGATTCAGGTCATCAGTTATCTGCTTGCCCACTCTAAAGCCTAAACCATTGTAATTGTAGCTCGCAATCTGTCCATTTTCATTTATGCTTTTAGTTAACCTGTTAAGTGCGCTAAATTCATAAGTATTCTTGATTTTTCCGTTTTCAAGAACTTGTGTCAGATTGCCACGCTTGTCATAGCTGAAATCCTGTTCAGTGCCGAAAGTATCAGCGGTAGATATTAACTGATTGAGTGCATTGTATGTGTATTTTGTTTTGTTGCCGTTATCTGTCATAGTATCACGGTTGCCAAGCTCATCATAGGCAAATGTCTTTGTTTGAACTCCGTCTTTTTGCACTTCCGTAAGCCGCGATAACGCATCGTAGGTAAAACTGTATTTACCACTTTCTTCTTCTAAACCACGTCTATACTTCTCAACACCTGTTTTGTTGACCATTTTGTCATAACTATACATATACTTATCAAGCACACCATCTTTGTCGCTATGTGTTAGCTCAGAAAGCATACCCATGTCATTGTACGAATACTTCGTGCTTACACCACTGCTGAATATTTTGTCGCTCAACCTGTTGTTTGAATCATAGGAATATTCAACCTTGTTGTTGCCATCATTTAGTGTTTTAAGACGTAACGAATCATCGTAAATATATTCTGCAACTTTGCCATCGGGGTATGTAATGCTTTTTCGCTCGCCCTCAGTGCCGAATGTATATGACACTTCTTTACCGTTATGATCCGTTACTTTTTTCGTTCTGCCAAGCTCATCTACTTCAATTGAAGTTGTTCCAAGCCAGTCTTTTATCTCAGTTAGTTGTTTTAGAGGATTATATGATAGCATTACACTTCTGCCATCAGCATAAACTACTTCCTGAACTTGATTTGTCAGAGTATATGCGTACTTTGTTAAGAATCCTTCTTTATCAAGCTTGCTGATAACATTACCTGATACATCATATGTATATTCTTCGGTATTGCCGAGAGGATCAACTATCTTTTCTAGTTGTCCGATCTCATCCCACTCATACCTCGTAACTCGTAGTCTTGAGTTTTGTACATTTATCTCTTTTGCTTCGTTTAGCTCTGCAAGTTCTCGAGTTTCAATCAAGTTTCCAAGCTTGTCATAGTCATGTTCAGAAACACTCCCTAGCGGATCTATTACTGCTGTCAAGTTCCCATTCGGTGAATATTTGTACTTTGTCGTATTACCGTTTGCATCTGTTACGCTCGTTACATTTCCAACGGCATCATATGTGTGTATCTTATCCTGTCCTGTATTGCTGTAAATGCGTGATATTTGATTTAGACAGTCATATTCATAGTTAAGCGTATATCCATCTTGTGATTTCCTCGATTTGATTTTTTTGTTGGCATCATAAGAATATTCTTCACTACTACCATCTGGATATACAACGCCTTTAAGCAACCCTCCCGGTAGATATTCACATTTCGTTTTTCTGCCGGCTAAATCCGTAATCTCCGATATTTTACCAAGTTTTGTATATGAGTAGTTAAGTTCTCTGCCTGACGGATCTATCTCCCTTATCTTTTGACCCGCCTTATCATATTCAAATTTGGTTGCATAACCCATAGCGTCAGTTATTTTCGTCACTTGCCCCATGCTGTCATATTCCACGCACGATTTCGCTCCGTCAGGCTCCGTGACACTGCAAATTCTGTCAAGAGCATCATACGAAAAGTTGACTTCCTCTCCCATTGGACCTATAACCCTTGTCCTGTTTCCGTTATGGTCATATTCAAAGCGTGTTACGGCACCTTTGGCATTTGTTGCTCTTTCAAGCCTGTTTAGCTTATTGTATTCAAAGATAGTTGCATTACCGTTTGCATCTATCTGCTTTGATACATTCCACATTAGGTCGTATTCAAGTATCGTTTCGTTACCTTCTCCGTCAACAGTTCTGCTAGGGTTACCCATTTCATTGTATTCACGAGCAACCATCGTGCCATCAAAATCTGTAATTCTGATAACCTTGCCTGATGCATTGTACTCATAGTTGCGTTCTTTTCCGCTTGCGTTTACCACTTTTGTAATGTCGCCCTTTTCGTTGTATTCAAAGCTTGTTTCATTACCTATTGCGTCAGTCGTCTTGATCGCCCTGTTAAGTCCATCATACTCATACCTGGTTTCATTGCCGTCATTGTCCTTTACTGATAATATATTGCCCTTATCGTCATAGGTAAGACTGCTTGAACTGCCATCGGGAAGTGCTAGCTCTGTCATGTGACCACGCTTGTCGTTTTTAAGATTTATAGCATGACCAAGTGGGTTAATGAAAGCTGTCAAATTGCCTTTATCGTCATATTCGTGAGATGTAATTCCTCCATTGGGGCTTGTTATCTGCACAGGTTTATTGTACTCATTGTATTCAATAGTAGTTTCATAGCCCAATGGATCTGTCGATTTTGTGTTATTGCCATTTTCATCGTATTCAAACAGGCGCACGTTGCCATTGCGGTCTACATATTTTGTCCGCTTATTTTCATCATTAAATTCAAATTGTTCTTCACTGTCAGAGTATACGTTCCGTACTGTGCGGTATTTATCGTCGTACTCATATCTTATGACATTACCATTTTGCTCCGTTGCTGTCGTTATTTTTTCACCATAATCGAACGTATATACACCGCCGTCAGCAAACTTTTGACTTATCATTCTACCATGATTATCATATTCATTTTTGATTGCCTCCACGCCAATCGGGTTTGTTATTTTTGACAAATTACCGTTTTCATTTCCATACTCATAGCTATTTACTGCTCCGGTTGGATCCGTCACCTTAATCAGCAAGTCATCTGCATATTCATATTCTACTTCTCGTCCTGTATGGTCGGTTATTCTTGTCAGATGGCTATTGCTGTCATAGTAAAATGATAGACTGCCGCAAGAGTTCTTCGCCTTAACTAACAGTCCATCGGCATATGAAAGTTCCGTACTATCTTTATTTGTGTCGAAGAAAACGCCACTACCAATGCTGTTTAAGTCGCTTATACTTTTCAGATAGCCTTCCGCTCTGTCAAATTTGTATATTTCATTCACCGGAGTTCTCAGTTCCCAGTGTGATTCTTTCTTTTTCAGTACGTTATCGATCCCAGGTTGCGATCTGTAAGTTCCGTCATCATTTAGATTATATGATTCCATGTGACCGTCACCAAATACTATCTGCACTGATTCTTCATCTTTGGCATAAAGTTGGATGTTGTAATTGTGTGTCCATCTTATCCCGAGCACGCCTCCTAAGCCACCAATATTATTGTAGAAGCGTTTAAACTCTAACGGATATCTGCCCGGAATCGATATATCCTCTTTTGCGTAGACGAAGTTCCCTGTCGCTGTATTTACAGGGTCTGCCGCAAATATGGCATAATGAGGGCATCCTGCTAAAGCTAACCGCTCAACCTCATCCAACAAACTTTCAATACATGCAAACGGACCCGCTAGCTCGATTACTCGTTCCATAAGCATTATCGCATCTACTGCTTCCCAAGTCGGCAACATAAAATGACCCGTTTGGGGACAAACAACTTTATTGTCTATTCTTGCCAGTTGGCGGTCTAACCCCAACCATACCGTTGCCATGAACTCATATATACCATTCGTAGCTGAAAGATAATTTTGCAATCTATCCCCTCTTCTGCGAACAACAAGCAATCTATCTCGAATTTCTTGCGCCGAACGTGGGTTTTGACGCTCATAACTTGGAAACCACGTACTTGTGACTTGCCTGTTCAACAGTGAAAACTCATGACGGATTAGTCCCTGACTATACATATCATCTCGAAGATTTGTATTTATCGCGTCAATATGGCTTCTATTAAAGGACATTAACGTATCAATTGCTCTTCCTAGTCTGTTAATTGTTGGTATATGACCTGTTGTTAAGTAATCCTTATGTGCTGAAATTGCTGCTCCGCTCAGCTCAGATTCTGAAGCATAATTTCTTATTGCATCACGTAATGGATCTAACTGATCTCTTATCGATTGCAATGTCCGATTTTGAGCGCGAAGTTCCGTCAATAGTCGAGAGCGGTTTACTCTTATATTCACAATTCTTCTCCTCTATACTTCTCTAAGCGCACTACTGTACGCTCTCTTCGTTTCTTCAACTTGCAGGCGAAGTTCTTTCTTGCTCTTAGCTATGTCAATGCCTTCCTGTTCAAATGCCTGCTCGGCTAGACGGTTTTCATGTTCCACTGTTGCCCGCAACTCCTCTAGCTTTCGTAAATCATTCGACATCTCTTTTCCACTCAAATCATCAAACATGGTGTTTAAATAAGATGTTATCTCTTTTTTTGCTGTAAATTGTATTGCTTTTTTCTCATCGAGCTCTTTTTTTTGTTTTGCTAAATCCGAAAATTTCCGCTCATTTAAACGTATTTCTTCATCGAATTTCGCTTTTATAGCTTGTTTTTCTTTTTCCATAACCAATAACCTATTCCTTTGAATAGCTTACGCTACTAGAACCGAATTGGCGACTTACCTGTTGATCAAACGAAATCATATTATTTGATATAACAGTTATGCTATTCGCACTGCGTCTCATGATACCTTGATATCGATCAAGCAAGCCGGCCAAGCGAACACCTGATGCGTCTGCCTGTGTCGCTGCCGTCGAATTACTAGCCGTAACACTTGGTATTGATGCTTGCGATAAACTCCCGGTATTTGTTAGTTGCCCACTGTGTTGACTTGCCACACCACTATTTGCTCTTATACCCATATTTTTCTCCTCACATTTCTCTTTTCTTCACAAGCAGATTTAGTACTATCCCGAAAAATACCAACAGACACAACGCAATATATGTAAATCGCCAGACCGGTATTCCTTGCACTAATTGCATATATCCATCCTCAACATTTTGCAAAAATGAAAGTTGGAATAAAATCTCTTCAAAAGAATTAGGAGCTATTGTCATGCCTAAAATCGGGGTTAATAATAAGTATACACCCACAAACCCCAGTACAATATAGAGAGCCAGTTTTGGAAATTGACGTGCAAAAAACGATACAAGTAAAATACTTGCAAGCGTTACTAAACCCACATAGAATATCCATTCAGGAGCCTGTGCCATAGGTACAGCACTCAACGTTATAACACCATATGTGATGCCGAGCACAACGGCAATTGCTGAAGTCTTAACAACTCCAGGAGTATTGAACCAGATTCTGCTATGAGTCAGTACACTATACTCCTCACGAACTTTTCGGCTGATTTCAACATAGCGCAAACTGTAGCCAACAGCCAATGAAAGCACAGCTCCGATTATTGTCATAAAATATGGGATTATAGTGGTGGTCTCAGCAGCACCAAAAACCCCAATAGTGGCTATTGGATCTGCAAGAAATTGATAGAGCTGTCTGTTTTCAACACCACCGATTCGCGCATTCTCCATTACCTCACTAAAATTATCTGAGAATGTTTCATTTTGTTGTGCTGTTGAAATTGCACTATCTACCAAGCCATCCATGTTCTGTAACACTGCGTTTGCATCTTCTTTAACTTGCTCTGTTTTTTCAATCAAGCTTTCAAATTGATAATCTAAGCTTTCAATAGCCGCTGCTGTGTATTGAGTCACAGTGATATGCATGATTGTATCGTTGATCAGCTCTAAAAAATCCGCAAACAGTTCAGGTCCGACAGTCGCATCAAAGAAAAGTCTCATATCGTCAACGTCATCGCTATTCCAATATGAAAATTCTTCCATTTGCATAAGAAAAATCGGGCTCTCCATCCATGCGCCAAACGAATGCGATAACGCTTCTCTTGCGCTTTTTTGCCACTCAAATAGTCGCTCAACTCCGTCTAAGAGTGTTTCCGGGGAGGGTAGGTCTCCAAGCTTTTCCAACAACTCTTCAATCTCTTCACCACCGTACAAGATTGTTTCTTGTAACCATACATAATGCTCATCTACATTGTTGAACAGCGCTTCACCCTGCGCTCTAAACAATTCTAAAAGACCACTTGAAATCAATTCTCGTTGTTCATCAATTGAGAGCACACCTACGCTACGGTATATGGAGTCCTGTGGTGCTGATCTACGAATTGTTTGCGCAGCGCCGTTTGAACCCACTCCATTTGATGTACCTATGAAATTATAAAATGCAGGTATTGATTGCATATTTTCATTTGCAGGACTGAACAGCAAAACTATCTGGCGAGTGATAGAATCCAGCAGTTGTATTTGTTCCAAAAATGATGTGAAATCTTCTCTTAAAAATACTAAATAGGGATGATATAGGTTTACGTACACACATAGTCTGCCTGTTTTTCCTTCTACACCGTTCACATGCCATGTATAAGCAGCGGAATTATATACTCTTCCCTTTTCCTCCGAAGTAAAGTTCCAAAGCAACGTAAGTTCTGTTGTTACATTGAATCTCCGTGGTAACGGATTCGGGGTTATCACCGGACAATTAGGACAATCAGTGGGTGGCGGACAATTGCAGTTTTCCGGAGGACATTCGCAAGGGTCAAGTCCACAGATACAACAAAGATCACAGGGCAGAGGCACGCAATCACAAGACACAGGAGGAGGCGCACTATGGAATAAAGTGATTTCGATATCCGTATCGGAAAGCTTATTTACTACAGCATACCACCAGTCATCTAACCCTAACAAGTTCAAATAAGTGTAAATTTCACCTTCGAGACGTTGTTCCAAACCCCCATTTTCCGGACAAATTGTAATATTTGATATTGATGCTATTGATATTAAATGTGTAGTGTTTGCAAATTCCGGCTCCGTTGACAATATGAATGTTGCCATTTTGTCAAATTCAGCATAGTCACTATATTGCGGGAAGTTTTCGTCATTTTTTATAAGTAATGAAAAGTCATCGCAACCCGTATTCAAATTTTCTTGCTCTGCATAACGTTCTACAATTGAGAGCGCTTTAGTATACATGCTCCGCAATTCCCCATCAAGCCATCCGCGAGCATATAATATTTCCAATATGTCATATATGTCGTCTAGTGCTAATGTCTCAATTTTGCCATGAAGATAAGTTAAATATGCTTCATTCAGTCTTGATTCACGCACGCTCTCTATTTGCGCTAAATCTATGATTGCACGCCTTACGTCATAATCAGACGCAGTTTCAGGCGTTAGATCGCGACAAGAAAAATAAGCCTCTGCAATATCTTCTCGCAAAGTTGCAAGGTCGCTTGCTAATTCATCCAATCTATCTATTCTTGCCTGAACAATATTTGTCTGAGATTGTAAAGCACGAAAACTGTATCTTTGGTTTTCTGCAAACTCGTCTTGCTCTCTTTGAAGGTCTGCTAGTATGCCTGTTGCATTACCAAATTCATTGTCCGCAAAAAGACCTTGAAATTGCCCACTTCCTGCTGCATGCAAACCTTCAAATAGCCCCCTGTAAAACGCCTCATCTGCTTCAGATTGATACTCTATTGCGGCTTGTGCATTTTCAAGATTTATCTGGGAAATTTGCATTTGCAATTCTGCATACTCAATCAGCATTTCTAGATGATCTGCTAATTCTTCTGACGAGTTCTCTAATATCTCTTGTGTTTGTTCCGTAAACTCTTCTTGTTGCTCTCGCCAGTCACGTTTTTGGTAGCTCAGTTCCTCTGTCATTTCAATTGTTGATGAAAACGAAGTTGGAAGATAAATAAAAGGCATGTGAACATCTGCAACTAGCGTGTTTTTTAATGACTGCTCTCCGGCAATCATTAATTCGACATTGCGTTGCGCTTCATAAATATTGTTCAATATACTTGAGAAGTACATCTGAATAATTCGTATGTTAAAATCATTTAAGATCTGGCCCACACTCTCTAATATTGCTGCATTGACTAAATCATTTTGACCAGCACGCACTTCAAAGATGATTTTTGCTTGTTCTGGGGTAAAACTCTCTAAAGCCAGTAATCTTTCAGAAAAGTTTTGTGGTAAGATTATTTTTACATCGTACGAGCCGGCTCGCAAGCCAGCGGTTGCCACACTACGTGAAGCTGTATGCCAGTGTCGGATCGGGTCTTGGTTTATTAGATATACAAAATCCACTCCTAGATTAAAGTCCTGATTATTAAATATTGCTCCACGGTCTTCGTTGACTAAAACATAGCTTATGTTTTCCGGTTGGATTACTGCGTTATTAACCGAAGGACTAAACAGCCCTAAATAAACTAGACCACCCATCACTCCAAACCCAAGAATTGCCAACCCAATCATTAATAGCTGTTTTTTACCTCTCTTCGAGAATCGCAACTTATTTTTGCGCGTTTTTGACAATCTCAACACTAACTAGCACTCCCACATTATAATATTTGCTTATAGTCAAGGCGTTGACACAAATATGCGTCAACGCCTTGCTATCTTGACGCAAGTTAAGTTTATCTTAATTTAAGCCAAACCCTTTCGCATCTTGATCATCGCGTTGCGCTACTGTCTCTGCGTATGACTCTAATTGACCATTGATACTTACAAGTAATTCCTTGAATTTTTTTACATATCCTTCCAATTCACTGTATTGAACCAAGTAGGCTTGGAACGCTTTACCTTTCCATTGCGCTTCCATTTGTCGATTCACGCGATCGACTGTTCCAATATGATACTCGATGCCGTCTCTAGCGCTGATGTACACTTTTGCTTGGTCTCGCAATTCTTGCGGGGTTAATGATACTGTACTCATAATTTTACACCTTTCGTCTTTTTTTATTATAAATGCAGTTGTTTTCTGCATTTTATACAAGTTCTTTTTTGAGCTCATAATTATCAGCTTGCTCATCTTTACTGCTTGTCATAAATTTTACCATACAATTCTTCATCGTGAACGATTTCACTCCAAAGGTGCATTTTTTTAATCATAAAATGCATAAATTTTTCCAAATCCGACTTAATTTCATCATTTTTCGGCTAAATCATCATCATTTCACTGTCATTGCCCACATTAAATCATCAACAAAAACCCGCAAGACTTCGCTATCGTCCAGCCTGCGGGTTGTTGTTTCTTATTACCTAACTCCCATCAGTTACGAATATAGCTCCAAACCAGTGAAATCCGTGAATCATATCAATATCCAACAAGTACACGACTTCTTGTATTATGTCAAGAAATGTATCGTCATCTAAGTTAAAGTCAGTGCGAAGTGTTGCACTGCCGGTTTCCGCCACTCGCTCTGCTAACTCCGAAGCAATA
>Ga0131853_10003720_pt1 | contig 27419 bp, 17 predicted proteins | sample TergutLab28metaG_FD_92764 | JGI IMG/M metagenome (GOLD analysis project Ga0131853, IMG submission 92764) | Labiotermes labralis P1 segment gut microbial communities from Petit-Saut dam, French Guiana - Lab288 P1 (version 2) (version 2) | ecosystem: Host-associated > Arthropoda: Insects >...
AATAAAATCACACAAAAAAATATACAAGTAAACATATATATATATATACTCACACACACATAAAAGATATATATATATATATATATATATATATATATATATATATATATGCATACATACATATATGCATACATAAATACATACATACCTACCTACATAGTACATATATACATACATAAATGCATACATAAATGCATACATACCTACATACATAATACATACATACATATATAAATGCATACATACATACATATATGCATACATAAATACATACATAATACATACATACATACGTACATACACACATACTTATACACATAATACATACATAAATACATACATACATACATACACATACATACACATACACATACATACATACTCGTACATACATACATACATACATTTTCTGCACACCCAATTACGAAATTTCTTTGTTAATTTTTTATCAAAAACTGGTTTTCACGAAAATATAGCTAAAGATTATGCTTGTACCGCGCAGTAAACATCTGTCCCGGTTACATAGACCAGTAATTTCAGGTTGTACAGGGAAGTAATCGCTGCTGTTTTCTGATAATCTTGCAATATACACATACGCACTCTGTGGACATAACGTACCGTCTTGGGTGTTAAACGCCGTGATATGTAAAATAACTATCAGGTTAATAGTTAATGAAGTGTGATCCTTTAATGGCACTGAAGATCAACACTGTGGCATTCTGCATTACGACACTGTGTAATATTGTACCGCCTTACTACGTCATTCTTCAGGAGATAAGAATTTTACTCTCAACACGGAGACAATGGAAGTGACGTAACACAAAGGCGGGGACAGTTTGTTACTTCGGAGCGGTTGTATATAGTAACCAGAATACGTGATTTCATAATCCTGAATACCACATTGAGTAATTCAATTTTTACAAAATTATAATTCGTAAGCTATGCACATATTATTCATGCGATTCATTCGTTTGGCATGTAGCAACATGTGAAATAATAAAAGCTAGCTTTATTCAAAGGGTAACGTTTTTGACTTGCAGTCTGAAGGTGTCTGGTTCTAGTCGTTTTTACCTTACTTTCAAATATGTTTGAAACTTTTCATAATTTCATTCTGTTTCCTCAAAGCATAATTCCAGAAAGTCCCTTTTTGTTCGTCATCCCGATATTTTTGCAATCTCCCACATTATTCAACGGCCGAATTCCTATGTAATTGGCTCCGTGTTCGTTGAATGATAGATCCGTCACTGGCACCACACATAAAACGGTTGAGACACGATTCGCTTCAGTGCCTATAAAAACGTGATAATGCAGAGCTAAGCTAATAACCCCACGACATATTTCAATAACATCGTGTTGCTCCTGCAGTAGTCATGGCTTGTCGTACCGCTCAGCGCGGGGCCAGTCAGACACACAGTACTACTTTTCAAGGAGCTGTTCGCAGATCGCAAGATTGTCCATGGATTCTTTCACGGTTGGTTGACAAGCACTTCTTTTACAACAGTGTGCTAACTATCGCAATTATGTAATACAATAGATATCTTCAAACACGTGTTGCCTAAAAGGTAACCTCACTTAAGCGGAAATAATCTTTGGCACTAGGATTTCCATGAATATCGGCGTTGTATGCCTACTCCCGACAGGAACACTTGCTTTCCTGTTCCCCGCATTTTTCTGGAAGACCCTGCTTCCCAACCAGTTCCCTGTCCACTGGCTAGATGAGTTATTTTCCCCCGTGGGTCATTGCTGGGGCCTTGCAGCTCAACAATCACCACCGTGTCGAGACTAGCAATGCATGTAGCTAACTTCGCCACACATATATGTTCATAGCGGAATGTTCAGTTCAGCACATGTGCAAATATTACTGGTACTGAGCTCTCTAGATTACAGGCTAAAGACAATATACGCGTTAAGTCACTTCAAGTAAGAGAAATCAGTTCAAAGTTGAAATCGAGAGGGCCGGTGAAGATTAAACGGCAAACATTATAAAGATGGTATTGGATGTAACCGATCAGCTGTCTTCATTCTCCGGCCACTCTACAGTCTAGAAAACAGCCACTGATAAGCTTAACTGTTGATTACTGGTTTGGGCACGGCCATTAACCGGTAGCTGTGGCAAGGAACTTCCTACTTTTCTCCGCATTTCAGACCATGCTCATAATTTATTTGGCGTAACACTAATATTTTATGTAGCAAGTGTGCAGAATTGTTGGCCTGCTGTGTGTAGAATGAACAGCCTACAAAACACGTGCCTTGCATGTCTATATTCGTCCTTACTTAATATTTGTTTAAACCATTTGCAAAAGCAGGTACAGAAATCACGTTGCCCATAACAAGTACAAGTACATTTCCTTAAATACTCATGGTAGCGAACATTGTTTCAAATAAGAAGTCAGGTAGGCCTAATAATAAGAGCTTTACCTGTGCCAGGGGGGTTGGCCTACGTTTCGTTTTACACGTTCACATTTTCTTCATTCATTCTATAGTCACTTTTACGACAAGTCCATAGACTCTTCCAAAGCGAGTTCTCCTTTGAGTTCGATCTAGTGCTTCCTCTTTCTGTTTACAGGATCCACTCTTTTCCTTAAGGTCATCCAGTAGCTTCTTACGTCTTATTCCTAGTCTTCCCGTAACGTCTACCTTTCCCCCTATCTTTCCTTCAGTAATATGTTTTAGAGGCACCTCGTAGACAATATGTGACCAATCTTCTTACTCGTCCTTCTTTTTATTGTTTGTAGGATATTCCTTTCCTCCTTGACTCTATGTAATACTTCTTCATTTCTTGCACGATCGGTCCAAATGTTCTCCGTCTTTCTCCAGCACAACATTTCAAAATTTCCAGGTTTTTCTAATCTTCTTTCCGAAATGTCCAAGTTTCATCACCATAAAAAGCTATGCTCGAAATGTAGCCATTTGCTAGTTTCGTCCTTAAATTTAAGTCCAATTTGCTGGTGAAAAGATCCTTGTTTTTGTTGAATGCAACTTTGGCCACGGCAATCCTGAATTTAACTTCAGGGGTACATCTTGCATTATTTGTTTAGCATGCTACCCAAGTAGTTGAAATATTCCATATTCCCCAATTGATTTGGTATACCATATTCTGTAATGGAGATGGTTACCGTAAGATTCCCATTAGATACTTTACTTTCTTTCACATGCATTTCCAATCCACAGAACCTTCCAATTTCAGTTAGTCTATGAAACATGTCCTGTAGCAGCTTTTCTTTCTTAGATCCTAGCACAAGTTTGTCTACATATTTCATTTTGGCAATTACTTGTCCTTCTGATTTGAAATCTCCAACCCCTTCAAAAGCACCCTTTGTTAGGTATTCTCTGTATAACGTAAATAGAATCGGTGACAGGCACCATCCCACTCTATCTCCTCCTCAAATCGTCGCAATTCTTGTCTCCCCTTGGTCCAATCTTATTTTAACACTCTGATTCATGTAAAATTTGCTTATCAATTTTCTTTCGCGCCGATCGATACTAGTTCCTTTTGAGATCAAAATTTCGTCCAGTTCACACGGTCAAATGCCTTCATCCAGTCTACGAAGCATGCACACAATTCCTCATTCATATCCAAAGCTCTTTCTGATGATATTATCCGCATCCCAGTTGCGTCCGTAGCTCCTTTTCCTGTTCTAAATCCAAAATGATCTTCTCCAAGCACATCCTCAATTTTCCTTTGAATTCCACTTCTAAGTGTTCCCGCTAGTATCTTTGCTGTACGTGCGATGAAGCTGCCTATGCGATGGTCTCTCTATTTTGTAGCTTTTGACTTCTTCTTTAAGGCAATCATTCCAACTTCAGTGAAATTCTTGGGCCACTCTCCAGTTTCCTATACGTTGCTGATCAGCTGTCATTTTCTTAAGGACATTAAAATTTCGATTTGGGCTTTGTGTAAGTAAAGGTTTTGCAGAATGTTCGAAAAGAAATGCAACCCGTATGATAGGGATATTTGTTATAAACGAACATAAAGACAGTTGGATACAACGGAGCGTGATTCAGAAATGATTCCGTTTTTATACATCCATAGTAAAGAAATATATGGCTTTCAAGGCGTTGTGTGCAGATTGTGATCTTGGTATTGCAAAGAGAGTACTGAACAAATAACCATCGAAAACAACAGTTTTATGTAATATCAATAGAGTTACCCGTTTCGACTTCGCGAGGTCATCATCGGGATAATTTTAGAACACTATAAAAAGAAATGCGCAAATTGCACCTATATGCTTTTTAAATATTATAAATATAAAGCTAGCCTGATGATGAACTCGTGAGGCCGAAACATGCAGCTATATCGATATTATGTGAAATTTTTATGTTTGATGGTCATTTTTTTATTTCTTTCTTTATAATACAATACACAACTGGATGTGTAATTTTACAGTCATAATCTTTGTTATGAGACTTTGCAGCCTCACCGAAAATTACCGAGAATTTAAAGAAAATTTATGTCTTCATCTTCAGGGTTGAATTGTGTAGGATGAGAATGCTTTCAGTTAACGTAAAAAGGAAGCATGTAACCAACTTCCGGGTTTCTGTGTTGTCTTAAGTTGAGGGTTGTCTTGAGTAGGGTGAGGATTCCGTAAATTTATAGGTCTATAGAACGTAGATATATAATTTTGTGCCAGGAGAGGGAGATAGGTAGCTTAGCCAACTGCGATTCAGTTGGAATGGCGAAAAAGGAATTGTGAGAAAAAAAACCTACTGAAAACCTACATTAATGTTGTTACGTCAGACTTAAAGAGCCTAAATTAAATTCATTCAGTAATATCTAGTTTGAAACTTAAAATTCCTAATTGAATCAAATCCCTTGAGTAGCTTCTGAAACAAACGAAGCAGGTAGGCAGACACTTACAGTCTCACTTCAGAAATTTACTAGTGGGAACACGAAAATATGATACATGCTGGTGCTTATCAATGTGCTTTTTGAAAGTAATGTTTTCATGTTTCCCACAATCTGAATCAATTAAACCATTCCCACTTATATCTAAGCTCAATAACTTGTACATTTATTTCTATTAGAGAGAAAATATTACGTCTCTATTACAAGATGGATGTTATATTTGTTTAGGAAAACAATGGCTCCTAATTAAGCTAATTTTTGGGATTATCTTATAAGTACATTAAATTACGATATTTAAATATTAAACTGAGTGTTACATGCCTAACGCTTGTGTTTAAAACAGTTAAAAATGTCGGAAACCGTAGAAAAGTGTACCTCTGTCAGGAGGAAACCTAAATAAGTATGTTCACTACAGACAGGCGAGAGAGTACTGAGAGTAGCAGTTAGCCAGCCTACAGATTGGGCAACAATGTTATATGTAAACGAAACCCAACCGCTAGACGTAGAGAGAGAGAGGAGAATATAAATGTAGCCTTCTTGATCATGACATGCAATTGGCAACAGCAGAGGAACAATACTGTCTGCTGTTCTGAGACTCAAACCTGTTCTTTTACTCTCAGCACTCCATTATTTCTGTCAGCCGATTGATTTCAGTTTTCCACAGGAAACGAATTGCTGCTATGAGGTCCCTGACCTCCCGAGTGGAACGATTTGTACCCTTTGCTTTGTCGAGTGTTTGATTTTATAGCAACAAATCATCACGTTAACCTTTTACCCCCAACTTTTGTACGCGTAAGATAATTATATGTACAGCACTTGTCAGTGGCACTGCACTTATCTTCAAATAGAATATATTACCCTGGAATTCAGCGGTTAAGCCAGAGATTTAACCCGGATTTCTTAGAATCCTAACCGTTACGGGATTGCATTTTGTAACTTACGAGAAACATTACTGGAATTCTCCAAGTTGATTTTCAGAATTAATTTTGCGCCTTGGCAACTAAAAATTTTTCACTATCCCTAAGTGGAGCTCAGACCTAGGAAATGAAAATTTTTAATTCCCCTCATAATGTGGGCATTTTCATTTCTCTTGAAATGGTAGATGTCTATCTACCAAAAATGTTCAGTTTTATGTACTTTAGCTTAGCTTATATGTATCATTTATAGGATAAGTTCATCACTGTTACTTCCGACGTGAAGGCCACGCAACACGATGCAGGCCTACAATGCACTAGTCTGCAGCGGTTTATAAATATGTGTACCAGTGCATTACATCAAGAGTCGAAGAAACACTCCTGTAGAAGAAAACTGTGGTCTGAAACAAGAGGACTGGAAAGAGGAGGAAGGAGAGGAGGATGAGGAGGAGGAGGAGAGGCAATAGAAGGTACTAGTGAACAGACAATCTGAGCTGAAGAGGATTTCTGAAACTTAAGCTCGCTACAGTCCTGGGCCAAACCAAATGGGACCTGTTTTTGTCGTCAAGACAATGTACACACTTTAGTACGAGGACTGTAAAGGTAAAGGTCACCCCACGACATGCCTATTTCATCACAGAGAGGAGGCGGCGATATAAGCCCTACCCATACCCAGCCTCGACGCTAGAAGGGTGTGGGTGTACGAGGACTGTACCGCCTGCAAATACTGGCCATGAATTGAGATTCCGTATGTTACATACGTGCATGCACGTTCGTGTAACCTGTTCTAACGTGTGGTCGCAGTCAATCTACCAAACTTGGAGTCTCACAGAATCTGACAGTTTTGATGAATTACGTTTGTAAATATTTACATATTAACTCAAACGGGAAAGAATTTTTCCCCTCAAATATTGGATTCTGTACCGAAAGATTCTCTTTCCCAGAGGCGGTGGAAATCCCATGAAGGAACTTCAACTTAGGATCGCTGATTCTGATGAATAGATTCATTCTTGAGAAGCTAAATCTATCTCAATTACTCAAAAAGTTTCCCCTTTTTATGGAACCAAAAAAATTCATGAAACTCTTCGGAAGATCCAGGCAATGATGTCTTTCCTGAGCCAGAAGAAAACAGTTCGTACTTTCCAATTTTGATTCCTAGAGACACAATATTTTACGCATAAGAATATATCCTACTCTGTATCTCATCAACGAAACTAAGTAGCGCACTTTCATAAAATCTGGTATTGCGCGTTCACAATGAAATTTCTTGGATGGCCCCAATTTTACTGTCTAAACGTCATCAAATATCTACGTTGTACTCTCATCGCAATTGAGTTTATTAAATTTTTCAACATAACGTTTACAGGTCACGAATTTTATGTTCCATTAAAATTTAAAACTTCAGATGATTCACGTCTTCTCAGACGCGACACTACGTTGTTGGGTGAGCGGTTCTCACTGTTTTGAGAGATTTAATTTCTTTAAGACTTACACTGATTACAACATATTATCACATCCTAGAAGATTTGAATCCTCACACACACCTTTGAAAATTCCAAAGGTCGTTATAATACTTCGGGTGGGAATATTTTCTTTATGCCAAGCATTCTGTGAGATAGCAGGGAAGAATATTTCTTTCTCCTTGCTGTATTTTGGGCTGTCACTTCTGCATCACTGCGTTCTTATTGCACTGAATCAGCATGAAGACCAATAAGGTATGCAGAAAAGTAAAGAATGAATAAATATGAAAAAAATCCATTCACTCGTTTTCAGTGTATTTGCCCACTCGTTTCTTGTTGTGATTCCAAGCAGTTAACAAAGCGTAAGCAATCTGCAACGGCCTATATAGGCTGAAGTGGTTTGAATTCCATTATACAAGCAACCTAAAATTGATCAATTATATAACTGCCTTTGCCACCGCGCTTGTATTCTCAGCACGTTATTTTGCTGTCGGAATCGATGTTATCAATATTTCGATATAAATTGAATGAGTTATTGACAGGGCTGTAGATGAAATCGATACTGCTCGAGACACCCACGCGTCGCTCTATATTTGTGCTGCACGATACACAAGAGTACACAACCTGTTCAGCTGGTATATTTGTGACCCACCCAGTAAAATAACATGCAGCCTCGCATTTGACGCCTGCGTCCCCGAATAGCGTGCTGTCCAATAACGCTATTGGAGCTAGGAGACAATGTTGAACTAATTTGTTTTTTGACAGTAATGTGATCTTGTGCACAAGAAGAAAACGACCTTCGCTTTTTATTTACAAGCATTCGGAGTCTAATGGGTGAGATTTTAACGTGTGCACAGCTGTCAGCGCGCTGACCAGGAAACTACGAACCTACGCAAACTGTAACAGCTGGAAAGTACATTCACGTTTGTAGGTCAACTTCTTTACCTTATGATAAAAATACAAGAAAACTTCTTAAATATGACTCTCAAGGGACCTGAACACGCAATTTTTTAGAAGTTTCCATTCAACACAGATTCTTTATTAGGTTAAAAATTATTAAAAATCAATTGTTAATAAAACTATAATTAAAATATTTATGTTAATTAATAATTAATGTTCCATAAACAAGGTACTCCACAGTCAAGCTACATACTTCGCTGCATTTATAATTCAAACGAAAAATCAGAAATGTGTAATGTGCGTAATTGGTATGCATATTACAGGCGTAAGGATCATACAATATCAATTTCCAATATAACAAAAAAATACAGAAGATATGGCCTCCCATATTTCCCACGTACCGGCGAGAGTTACTTCTGATCAAGGGTTGTCGTATAAGCTGCGACCTTGTCTTTTCACAGTAAAGGTCCTTGTTCTGACAAATGAAATGTGGATTCCGCTGTCATTTATTGCTACCAGCATTTAGTGTTATCATATGATTACCATGGGAATTTATGACAAAAAGCACCAACTCCTAATATACACAAACAGTACTGTGTTCATAATATTATGCAGGAGCATTAATGTTCCTGGCATCTTATCCCCTCCGGTTGTACACAATGCAGAAACTTTCGGATTGGGTTTTCGGACTTAATATTCAACTTACGTGGCTATTACTTTTATTATTGTGTAGATATCTGTTATTCCCAGTTATTTTCCAATATCTTAAACATACTTAAGACCGTTATTCAGTATCCTGTGACCCTGAGTATACCTGACTAACTTTTTTATGGTACATTTGTTCTTCTTAAAGTTATGATCACAAGGTTTGGACGCTTACCGTGCACGGCCCAATGCGTTTTGCAGGAATTGCTGCAAGGACTTCTTTAAAGTTTTGTTGCATAGAAAGTATGTATAGCATGTTCAAGGACAAGTTACAAGATTTTTTCCTTAACCAATTGGAATAAATGTTTACACAATGACACAAGTGAAACAGAAGTGAATATAAATAGAAATGTAAATAACGGCAGTGCAGTATTCTAAAAAAAAAACACTGCGACTTTCGGTAAGCTAATTATAGCAGAATATGCCTGGTGTTTTGTGTTTACATTTCCTGTACATATTTATCAAGTCGGCTAAAGTATAATTTCCGATTTGTTGGACTGGGTGGTTGTGGTGTGAGGAGCAGTGAGCAAAACATTTTGTTGTAAGTTGGTGGATGATAACGGAGATGGGCTCCATGTCTAGAGTGTAGTGCAGGTGTGAAGTAGGGGTAGGCTTGGGGTGATTACCGGTTGCAAAGACGACTTTTTGTAAGCAGTGTGAGTATGTATGAGTATGTACGCATTATATCCATGCGATAAAACGCGGGGAACACAAACGTTGAACGCTTACCGGGGTCGGCCCACTCTCTGTTGCAGGAATTGCTGCAGAGGTTGTTCCAACTGTTCGACCAGGACCGGGACAAATTGTTGGTGCAAGAGGACTGGGTGGAGTTCCTTAAGGAGCGCCTCACGTAAGTACTGATTGCCACATAGAGGCAGTCCTTGATCAGCCTTACCTTAAATAAAGTTCGCTTTGCAGGTGACAAAGTTTTGGTGACCAACTTTTGTACGAAATTTGCCCCGACTCGGAATGGGACTGTTTGCGGTGGCAGCTGACGTAATATTCGACGGCCCCTCTCTCTGGTACTTTAACACATTTTGTGGGTAAAAGTGCTTCGCTCTACGTTATTTCACTCTGCGTTACGATTTTCAGAAACGTAATACATTTGAATGCTACGTGTAATATAGCCTGGACACTGAAAGCAACCCATACTGCAGCCTCGTACCAGTTTCGTCTCCCCTGGCTTCTTTGTCAATTTTGTTCCAATGCTAACGCCACAGTTTGGGCTGCTGGGAACTTCTGCCTGTGAAACAGCCAACACACACACACACACACACACACATGAACAATAACAGCATGCCTTTTACGAGAGGGTGCTGATAAGTCCTTAGCCCGACTAGGAAGTAAACAAGCTAAAGCGACCAAACTCGGGATTTACTCAAAATACTCCCCATGAAGCTCAATACACTCCTTAACCCATTGCTCTAATTTGCAAGCCACTCAATAAAAATTCAGAAATTTGTCCGTCCAACCAGATCTCCGCGGCCACAATGACTTCCGTGTCGGACGAAAAATAGTGAACTTTCAATTGCTTTTTCAGTCCTGGGAACAGGTGGTAGTCCGACGGGCCCAGATACGGAGAATAGGGTGGGTGATCAAGACAATGGAAGCCCAGGTAGGCCAGTTTCTTCTGGGTTGCTGCAAGTGCCCGGTGAGCCGGGGCATTGTCGTGCAAGAACAAGACCACCTTGGTAAACTTTCCTCGACGTTTTTCCTTCAATTGCACCAGCAGAGATGAGTAATACTCCGCGTTGATTGTTTGGCCCTATGGAAGATAATCAGTGAGGAGGATGCCGTCTTGATCCCAAAAAATCGAGGCGAGAAATTTTCCACTGGATTTTTGCCGCCAATCCATTGATTATTGCTCTGTCTCCGGGTCATAGTGATATAACCAGGTTTCGTCCATGGTCACCAATCGCGACGGGAAATCATTTGGATCGCACCGAAAAAATTCCAAAAGTTTCTCAGATGACTGACACCGTTGACGTTTTTGATACACGTTCAGGCGTTTCGGGACCCACTTCGCGGAGAGCTTCCGCATGTCCAAATCTTCATGAATGATGGACCCAACCCGCTCACGTGAGATGTCCAGTTGCTAAGCTATTGATTTAGCCGAAATCCGGCGGTCTTCCAAGAATAACTCGTGAATTTGATCAATAATCTCCTAGGTGGTCACTGTTTTTGGTCGTCCAGGACGAGGCGCATTACAGGCGGAAAAATCACCACGTTTAAACTGTACCACCCAGTTTTGACGGTGACATATGATGGTGCATGTTCCCCTAATGTTTCTGTCAGAATGGCGTGAATTTCCTTCAGTGCCTTGCCTTGCAGGAAACAAAAAATAGCTTAATGGCAGCTCGCGTCTGCATATTGTTGAAATCGCGCGCGTCGCCTGACATGCTTCCTTTCAGCCTCTGTAACAAAAACAACTTGCAATTCGGCACAGGAACAGACCCCTCTTTCCAACGACACTATCGATTCCGTCCTACGACATCGGTAAGTAGGTCGAGCTAAGGACTTATCAGCACCCCCTCCTACAGCGTGGCCAATACATTTTGCTCCAGGGCTCAGTTTTCACCCATTATTTATTGTTGGTGCCATTTCTTTCCCATTCTTCTTTAGATATTTTATTCTACAGTTTCTTCAGATCCTTTAACTTCATAATTACCCTAGGAGTGGACATTTGTTCAATTTTGTAAAGTGCATAAATATTTAATATTTTCTGACACTGATTTCTAGTTTTTAATCCCCCTTTGTTTATATAGCTCAAGACACTGTATCATGTACACACAATATATATTTGATAGACACTCATTTGTTACAAATAAAACACAGTTCCTTAAGACAGTTGCTACTTTAATAGTCCTGGGAACACAACCGATATATTTCTTGTATTTTGAACGTTTCTCCGTCGAGCCTACGTTGTGCCCCCCCCCCCATACTGAGGAACACAAAGGGTTTGTGACTTCAAAACGAAATGGAAGTAAAACTTTACAGACTGATGTGTTACCGTTGGTGGTGGCAGTCACATTACTTCATCGTGTTCATTGCTACCTGTGGCCAGATACAACAGTTCTCGTGAAACATTATGGGAGGGAAGTCCAAATGTTGTCGTTCCAATGCAAGGGTCTGGAAGAAATATTGTCGTGTGAGTAGTGGAAAGGATTATTCGATTTAAAAGTGAAAGAACCCTAGGCATCGAAGTGAATTTCAGTGAAAGACCGAAGCACATTTTGGTGGGGAATGTGCAAGCCTTAAAATAGAACACACACCCACTGCTTAACATGGGTCATATTAATAGTACCTTTGTAACTGTTCCGTTCTTTATCTTCTTCGGCCTTAAGACTTAGATCCTTTGCTATTTTCCGATTCAAAATTAATTGTAAATCTATTAATATGTTGTTAGTTTCGCAGTATTTCTTGGACAGATTCTCATCTCCTCTTAAAGGATCGACCAAAAATACGACAGTAGAACAGAGAAGGAAATGGCAGCACTGGAGATATGACAGAAATTCGAAACATTTGAGCCGTTTAAAATATACGCTATTGGGATCACGCGCTGGCTGTTACCGACTGTAGTAAACATTCATCGCGCAGTTTTTCGATCCGCAGATTACATGTATATTTCAAGAAGTAAATTTTAAAGCAAATACTGGTCTGTGGGCAAATATTTGGCCTTCTGTTTAAGAGTTCAGACCGAATGAATCCAATTAATAGACAGAAGTGGAATGAAGCCGTTTCTTCCGAAATGTCGTTAACAACCAACCGGACAGAAAACTGTTTATTGTAATATACAGTTACCTTTATCACAGCCAGTATCTCAGCAAGCGTAGCGTTAAATGGTAAAATTATACGAGTATGTACAAGATAAATTGGAAACGATTTCTAACAAAGCGGCCGTTGCCTATTTCAGGTTCTATCCTCAGTCAGGATTCGACATTCGAATCAGGCATATCTCGAAACATTACATGAGATAGCTTTGCTGGTTACATGGCGTATTAACCCAGAAAACGAGGATCTAAAACAGATTTTGCACTAGTGTGCAGCGCTTCCAGAGACGTGCCACGTGCCTTCGATCTCTCTTTTGTATCAATGGATCTTGTATGTACATGTTGGCTTTGTGCCATCCCGGCTTGATTTTTGTGCTAATTTATGTAGCTAAACAAAACGCCCCACCCATCTCTTTGTTATATGAGTGTTAGGAACTGTGCTTTCTGCCCGTACGTCACTTGGCGTGTCCATTTCATGTTAATCACACGGAGTACCATGCACACAATACATCGACACTCTGATTTGTATTGCAACTTATGTTTTGTAAGGGGACAGGTTGGGTTTCATTGTTATGACGAGACAAGAGGTATTATACCGTATTCATTTACTGATACATCACATGAAACTGTGTGGGACGGATGCCATTGTTCTGTATACATTTGTGACAGATATAAATCCTACAGATCCACCTACTCCACATATCCGTCTTGCTACTAAGCTTCCACTCCATGATACAGCCTTATATTCTGCGTGTAACTATTTTATTGATTACCTGCGCTAGCAGCAAGTGTTTTAATTTGGTGAACAAACCAGGGGAAACTGGATAGGAACACAGGATTAGGCATAACAGTGTCATTTCATTGGAATTCTCTCCTGATCACACATAGAACTACTTTCCGTTATTCTGTGCGTAGGCATGTACTTCATTTACAGTGTGCATGCCAATGATAGTTATTGGTACTGCTATTCGACAACAGGCTGTTGAATCCACACATAAGTAATTGGATTATCATGATTACCAATGCTTAATTAATGGTGCTCTCGGTACCTCCGGCTGTAAACTTGGAACGGCGACATTATTAATAAATAATGAATTGCAGAGGAAGTGAACGGAAATGGCAGTGGCCTGATTTGTGATATTATTCTTGAAACAACGAAATATATTAGTCAGAATAGTCGGCGGCAGCTGAGAATCGAACCAAGCACCTCCCTATTACAAATCAGAATATTTAACGCGACGAGGTGTATGAAATGGATTGACATAAGGCTAAAATAGTACAAATTACAACTCACAATGAACAGACAGCTGTAACAAACTCCTTGGAGTATTCTCTCACATCAAGTAATGCCCAATTAAAATAATGCAGTGTGAGTGAAGAAGTGGACTTTTAAAGAAAATGTAATTTGTGAGGATTTTCATAATTTGCACTTAATGATTGGGAATGGAATGTGATAACACGCAGTATGGATTGGCGTGCTGAAAAATGCTGGCAATATATTTAATTTGGACTGAAACCATTGGAAGGTGCACTATTGGACTGAAAGGTTGTATGAATATGGTTGTTAGATGATTACGTGTAGGACTGTGTTATGGATTCAACTTATTCAGAATGGTGTTCAATAGTGGGAAATTCTAAACACAATAATAAGCAAACGGGTTCACTAGAGAAACACTATTATTAGACTGAACAACTCCGCTAGTTTCTGAGAAGACCCTGAACCATGAAATAAGTTATTTAGTCAGGTTATGTAAAAAGTGTATCACTGCTGGTCTTTCCTAATTAGCCATTGTTCTACTGCTACGAATACACATGCAATATGTGGGATGGTAGTATATTATCACATTTTGATCTGCCCAGCTTTACATTTACTCCATAGATATCACAAAGGACGGAATTATATTTTTCTTACTTCGGCCATGCCATAGCTCAGGCAGCTAGTCTCCGGGTTCTCATTGATATTATATATAATAGTGTAGATGTATTTCCGACCAGCAGTAGGGTTCGTTAAAATTTTCTTTTAATCTACCAACTACAAGGTGCTCTATTGCTTTTCTTCCCTGGGAACGGGCCCCCAGTTCTTAGTGACAGGTGGCTTTATCGGGGCCAGACCACGTCTGCAGGCCTTGGAGAATAGACAAAACCCTTGTTCCTGTCAGGAATGGAACCACGATTCTTCGGATATGCAGCCCGTAGCCTAGTAACTACACCGAAATAATTGTCCCTTCTACTGCAATACTGTAAGTTAAAAAACAGAATCGGTTGATATAATCAGACTTTGACACTTGCAGAGCAACTATAAGCAATTAAGTCTTCCTGCGAGATCAGAAGCTGAAAGATAGAATTCTTACTAAAACTTTCAGCTTCCATATCTGTCTCCATCTTCAGAGATGATGTGATGACTTGCGTTTTCGCGTCGCTTATTTATGCCAAAATTTCGTATCTCAGAGTTCAAAGAACATGCCTTGTGTGCAGGGGCCCTAAATAGACATTACGTAGAAGTTAATATGATTTTCGAGACAAAGGGAACAAGCTCCAAGTATGGAACCGCAACAGGCACAACGCTACAAGTTCCTGTATCCAGTTTGCAGCAAAAGACAATTGGTAGCAAAGGTTTTGGTAGATTTTGGTTGTGGATTGGTCTGGCATTGTAGTAGTAAGCCTTAGGCCGTGAGACATTTCTGTTGCATATTTGATTGCAAAAAGTATTTATATTTATTGTCAGTGCACACTTCGCGACGTAACAATGGCTGCTGCAATCATGTGGCTCTCTTACGTCCATCTGCAGACCGGAGAGAATCCGTTAGCACTACGAGCGTACATTCTACTTTAAGTTGCGAAACTTGATGTTCTCAGAGCGGTAAATATGAGGATTAATGTCTTCCTCCATGATATGCCATGTAGCTCTATAGAAACTTAAATCGTTTCGCAGCAAACTGCTTCCCACCTTCAGGGTAGAATAATCTTTATTATTTTGGTAAATTATTAGCAGGCTGATACTGATTTTTTTTTTTCCTTTTACCAATAACTTATTACTCCGGCGCAGTCTCTGAATACGTTAAATGTTTCAGGTATACAGCTAACCTCAATGTTTGTCAACATCGTTAGCGATGGCTGGCTTCCATAGACGTGACGCTCATACCAAGTTTCGTGAATATCCGTCAACTGGTTCTACAGTTGAACAGAGGGAATATGGGGACACACATATTTACCCTCACACACACACGCGCGGGCGCACACACGCACGCACGCACGCACAAACAAAACCGTGATGGTTAAGCCTACTTTCTTCCTTAAGGCTAATAAACAGCATAATATTAAAACTTATATGAAATAAATAGCTTTCTATGTGTGTAATGTCATTGTAAGGCTTGTTACTGGCGCAGTTGGTACCGGTTCACAGAGAGGAAATTTCGTTACCAGCTGGGTGACTCTAGGCTTCTGAAGATGCCCTCTGCTCTGTACCGCCGTTTAAATCGCTTCACTGCTAAAGATTATGTGTATCTGTTTCGAAGTGTCAGGAAATATAATTTGTTGGTTGGCAACTTTCAAAGAGATAGGCGCCTTGAAATATCTAGACTTAGATACTGGTGTTCAATGGATCATAAGAAATTAGGCTGGAATATGTGAACTTGACTTTACACAGACATCAGGTTAGTGACTAGGCTATGAGATGGACGTCCGATGAGTCGCGATTCAATTCCCGGTAGGGGGAAGTGATATCTGCTCCAGAGAGTCCCGACCATCTCCAGGGGCCCATCCTGCTTCCATCAGTGACCATCGGGGGCTCTTCCCGAGGCCAAAGCGGCAAGTAATGCTGTAGTCCAATCACCCCCAGAAGGTCCAGGTTAAAAATTTGTGGAGCTGTAGCACCACATCTGGTTGTAACTCTGTGTCATGCACAGAGACGACCGTTATTTTATAGTAACGAGCACGTATGAAGTAATACACAAGGTACATAAGTAATTTTTACAGCAACATCATATTGCTTGGCATGCTTTTAGCAACCAGGTTTAGTCTGCAATTCTAAATATTGTTATTTTTTAGGAAACACTTGGCTTGGTTTTCTGTGAAAGAACAAAGGAGACCAATGTAGCAAATAATCCAGACTTCTGTAAGAGCGAGTTTAGGATGTAGTGAATTGTAAAACAGGACTGGGTATTCCTCTGCAATGGATGTGCTCTTACCTCATATTTCTTTCTGCTCGATTTATTTACGTAATTATTACGTCTGGAAAAAAACTAAAGCAGAAGTTTAGGCCTTTATGCAAGTTTAAGTATGAGAGTAGTTGCACAGTTCTGTAAATGAAGCTGAGTCTACAGAATAAGTCGTCTTTCTTAAAATATAAAAAGGAGACAAAAATAAATTAATTGTTGTGAAACTTGAATCAAATGAGAAGGATGAGTGAGTGAGTGAGTGAGTAAATTTGGTCAGCAGAAATCAGCAGCAGCTGAACCCTAGGGTCGGCTATTTCAGCCGAGCAACCTCGCGCTGCCCGTGCAATATGGGATGGAATGATGGCGGCAAATACGTATTCAGTTTCATTCACCAAAATCCTCTTGAAATGTTAGACGCGATTCGTGTGACTGCTCTGTCTGTCTGAGCAAATGCAGACGACATGAATACAGGTCTGATCTTTGAATTGCAGGTTAATACCTCCAGTATGAAGCGGTTGATCGGCTGAAAATATTTCAAAACACGATGTCGCCATTCAAGCTTCAAATCTCACATAAAAAATGTCCGTGGTATGGGCTAATCATGAAGATTCATTCAGCTTATAACGAAATTACTTATATATATGCACTCGAAAATCTATCACGACGTTCACAAAATAAAGGCGTTAGACCCTAACTTGGGCGAGGTGAACTGATTTTATATCATCACGTTGCGGAAGAACGAAACGGAATTTAAGAATAACTCATACAAAACAGAGGCTTTTCTTACCGTTACTAAAGACTCATATCTTACAGAATACGGACTGAATGTGGGGTAAAAAGGAAATTTAGAAGCATATAAACAAAGTTTCATTTTTTTCTAAAGTATCTTATACTGAGAAATGTGTTCTTATCGAGAAAGTTATGTTCAATATGTTAGAGACTAGCATTAATTTATTACTTATGAAACAATCAACTTCAGTCGTCTTCTAATTCATTTTCCTAAATTCATATCTTCAAATATTTCGACATGCTTGGAAATTTGTCTTAGCATTTAGCACACAAAGACTTTCTCATAAGTGTCATTTTGAACACGTAGATATCAAATTTCACAACTTTTTTGTACCGTGCATTGTCTGCCGTAATGAACAATGTTACTACTCTAGGTAATTTCCCCGGCTGATGGCCGATAGGAAGCCAGTGGCCTGTTCTAAATCTGTTCGGCCTTGTAGGCGTTCGTCTTGTGTGTTTGTTATCCTAAGATGCCGCGTGCTGGAGGTTGAGGACCGCTTGCTTATTGAACGAGGAAGTTAACAGCCAGGCAAATGAAGATGCATCATCAGGCGGCCTACATTCGGCACCTGTTTGTTGTCCCCTCATGTATTTTGTGTCTGTAATGTGAGGGTGCGCATAGGAATACCGAACATGACACTTGACTGGTAACAACTCTTTCACATTCGATAGGTCCCGTTTTCAAATTCGGGTCGGAATGTCGGCTCCCATGACTGATGGTTTTGGGTTTTACTCACACTCTCCTTCAAAGACACGGACTCTCTTCAAATAAGCCACAAATCTTGCATTCCACATTCTCTTCAATTCGGGCCTCCTAGGTTTACATGCAATGTGCCGGACAGTTAGATTAAATCGTGAAACTTATCATTTTTATTCAAGGAGTGTTCGTTGCGAACTTCGATTGGGACACCGATTTACCTAATTGAATACCTTTGTGGTTTTCCTCAGACCCTCCAGGCAAATTCTGGGACGTTATTTAAATTTAGAAGACGGCATCTCCTTTCTTGTCTTTCTCGCCTCATTATACGCTATACACTAACCACCACAACCTTCTTCGCTGTGCATTCTGAGTTACAACAAAACGTGTTTATAATATAAGTACGCTTTTTGACAAAGCTTAGAGAACAGATTGAACGTCGTCAAAGGCAACGTAAATTAAGAAACTTCTGTACACGCTTCGCTGTCGTTGTGCAAACTGAAAGCTGATTACAGCAATCACACACACACCCGCCATTGGACCATTCCTAAGGCAGTTAAAACCAGATTCCACATTGTATTACATAACCAACATTTGCCTAAATAATATTGAACTGGACGTAGTTGGGATAATAATATTTAAACAGATCATAGTGAATGTAACTCGGTGAGTTTTTTTTTTCCGACAGTAGCTAGTAAGAGGTGTTAGAATCATGTCGCCTATGGCGAACTTCCACAGTCTCTTCCGGTCACGGTTTTTTGGGAATGTGTGGCCACGTGCAAATTCGTAGAGAGGTGTCAAAGTTTCGGAGGCGCCTATCGCGTCCTCTTTCACTGTATTTCCTGAAAGAGGAAGAAGCGTCTTCCTTCGAATCTTTCGTACATCTGTGCACAACACACGGCGTTTCATACCGGAATACCTTGATCCGAATAGTCACTGAAGCTGAAACCACAAATGTTCGGGTTCTAAATTTAGACAAGTAATCGAGTAATTGTTCAGTATGGCACTCAGTTTGTCCACCTACCGTAAATATTCTGTAGACTAAGTGAAAGTAGCATGAGACCTATGAATGATGATACTGGCCGGGTGTGAAAAGAAGAGGTTGTGGGACAATCTCCCGACATAAGTCTCCAGGAGGTGAGGTCGTCAATCAAGATACGCTTGTCAGACTACCAGACTTACATCAGCATAATGCGATACAACCACAAATTCAGCTGTCCAAATTTCAGGCAAGTAAGTATTTACAGATTGCATTACTACACAGTTTCCTCCTGAAAGGAGAACTTATTTTGACTGTATGCCTTGCTTCTGACATGGAACGGACTGGTAGAGGAATCTAAAAGAAGCAAATTCGGCAAAGTATCCCACTGTGATTACTTCATTGAAAACTTTTGTTGGACCATTAATGTGTCTGTACACAAAGACACGAGGTTTTCTTTATGTGGCATTGCGTTAAGCTCGTCGTAAGCCGTGATCTAGTCTGGGTATGAATGAGTTTACTTTCATTTCGTAGAGTCGTAATTTGAAAAACCTTGATTGCGTATATCTCATTTGTAATTTTTCGTTGGGTTGCCGCCTGCATTCTTCTTCATATTAGGGGCCTGTACACGTTTCGACTCATCATTCCAAATTTTATTAATTATACGAATGTACTTAAAGCCTAATTACAGCGTTAACTCTCCTTTAAAACTTTTGTTATTCTAAGGCTATGCTCTGTTCTTAGCCATATCCCTGGCGAACTGTAGGGAAGAGTGCATTTTCGACAGCAAAACTGGCTCTTGTCCTTGGAACCTCGCAAATAATTAACCACTGTTTTTTCTATCTGCAGTTTAATTTCATCTATTATTAAAAACAGGATTAAAGGGTCGAAAAACAGCATACAAAAATATGGCAATTCAATTTTATTCTGAAGATTAGTCCTGGATACGACGTTGAATAATTTGGTTCCTAAGTAACAGATTGCATGGTGTCACGTCCAAGGAGAGAGTAATCTGTGTAGTCACCGCTCTGATAGCCTTATTATCTTACTACTTCATTCCTTCTGCCCTTCTTTGGTTTTGCGAACTACAGTCTGTTAAAACCTATTCTAGAATGAACTCAAGCTTTAACAAATATCTAGTAACATGTTACCATAAAAATCCATAGTCCTAATAATAATAATACATCAGTTCACGTTCATAATATTTTTGTTTCTTTCTTCCTTCCTCTTCATCAACCTCCTTCCAGTGTATAGTGAATGTGTTTTGGAAATCTGTCAGTCAACACAGTGATTATGTCAAACAAAGTTACTCGATTGCCAACCTGTACTGATAAGGCTCTGTATTGTTACCTACCATTCCGCTCTACCTTGTTGAATGGTATGATGTGACGAACACAGCTAATCATGGATGCGTATCGTGTGGGTGTTGGTGTCACGCCATGACTTTGGGCCAGCATCGTCGGATAGAACTTTCTGTGTAAGAAAGATCTAACATTAGACATTTGGAACACTCTGTGTTGTTACTGGTGTGGTTACAGTAAATTAGTTATTGACAATGCAAATTTTGACCTGTAACTCTACCGTATGCAGCACGATGTGTGCACCACCTTTAAATGGAACATTATAGAACTAGGTGGCAGATAGGAAAAAATGGAAGGACATTGTTCGACAGGCCAAAGCCCGCAGCGGGCTGTAGTGCCAATGGAAGAAGATGTATAAATTATTATCTGAAATGACAGGTAGGATCACTCTTCCAATAGACCTGACAGAGCGAAATTTATGTAGCTCTTAAATAAAACCTGAAGCTACCATATTTATCATACTGGTACTTGCAACAGCTTCCAGTAAAAATATTACTGTTACTAGCAACCTGATGACACATATAGAAGCCATAAACATTTATACAGGTATGCCTTTAGTGGATATTTTAAACGCTTTCAGTGTCTCAGAGTTAGGAAGCAAAGTTCATAGCTTACCGCAAACTGCCATTTTATAATATTCCAAATTTCAGACTTTCGACTGATTTTTTCCTTTAAATTTGATGATTTGGTCACATTTTCCCGATATACCACAAAGGGAAAACATTTTAATAATTGCTTCCTTCAGGATAATAACTGCAAGTACCAACTGATACAAATTCACACCGAAGTTACATTTATCCGGTTTTAAGAAAACCAAGATGTTGTTTGTTTTACAGTCAGTTTTGCGATATTCGTGATCGCTTACTGAAGAAGCAGCAACATTAGGGCAAGTGGCTGGAGAAATGGATAATTCGTCATCACAAAACAGTTTATAATAATGAACTGCTTGGTATTCCCTGAATAAGGGTAACATTCTTTGAAAAATGGAAGAACGAGAGAGAGAGTAACAAAGGACACTGATAAGAAAAACAAGATGTAGGACAACAAGAATGGGAAAGGCGATTTCCACAATGCAGAACATGAAGTTTTCAACGGCGAACTTTGCAATTTATTCATAATTCAGCTTACTTTCAGCCTCATTTCTATTTATGTCCTTAAGTAAAGTTTACTATATTTTCAGCCAATATGTCTGAAAATAGAAACTGCCTGACAGATATGTTTCAAAGCCTCAATGTTCTTTTTTAAAAGCACGCCAAACGATTTAAACTGAAGCTAGATCGGAAACATTCACACAAATGAACACATGACCTCCACATAAAAACTTCTATTATTATTTAACAAAGATGCCTAAAACTGGATGTCCAAATAATTAGACGTTGAATTTCTTCGTTTCATAAGTCGTTAAGTTATTTCATCAGATTATAAATGACCCAAGTAATACGAAATAAACATCAGCTTCGGAATTGTAAACACGAGAAGTCTCCAGAAATCAGGTTTCCTTAGAATAGCCAGAAGATAATTAGCAACGCGTAAGTTAGATTTAATTCGATTGCAGGGGGTCATGCGACACGGGTGGCATCGAACCAACAAAGAATTATACACTTCATAGAAAATAATAAAGATATTTAATTACGGATTTTTTTTGTATGGGAGAATAAGAACAACAATTCTTTAAATGCACTGCCAGAACTTCATAGGTTACGCTTATACCGTTGAATGAAAGGATTATTTTGTATATAAAGTAGGCCTACATGGAGAAGTTTTCGGGGCATAAGCTAAGAAGTCCAGGCTTGAACTATGTTAGACAACCGCCAAAGCAAGTTTCGAAACCAAGATTTTTCTTACACCTAATACAGTGTCAACCATTGCATCGACGTTTCTTTTAATATTAAACTACCCAATTTAAAAGTAAATAGAATTTTCTTTCAACAGGGTAGTGCCTCATTTACGTGCAAACTCTTATCATGAATTACCCCTCCTCCATTTACATCAATTTTCAACAACCCATTTAGCAACTAATTTAAAGGATTGCAACTAGAGTTTAGGCCATCGGCATGCCTGATTGAGCTCATTGGAAACCGGCACAACCGTACAATTGTAATGTATGTTATTCACGCCTATATTTTGTTCAAGGAAACCACATGGGGTTGGAATTGAATGGTACAAATCAGTTTTTGCTATTCACAGATTATATAATTTTAATGGAGCAAAGTATGAATGCTGAAAACAAGAACACACAAGCTTTGTTATACGCTAGTAAGAAGGCAGGTCTAGCAGTAAACGTTGATAAAATTAAGTACATGTTCGCGTCTCGTAACACACAACGCAGAAGTAATAAATACTCTAAAACTGCAGCAACGTTCAAAGACGTGGGACAAACCTAAACAATCAAAACTGCATTCATTATGAAATTAATTGCAGACTGATCTCGGGGACTGTTTGCATGCTGTACTGTCCAGGGTCTTCAGTCTTCCAATTCTCTATCCAAATATACAAACATTAAAGCATACAGAACTACAATTTTGCTTGTTGTTATGTGGGTGTGAAATAAAGGTTGGGGTGTTTGAGAATAGAGTGCTGAGGAAAATTATACGAGGTAGTTGGGCTTAAGAGGGAATGGGGAAGATTGCCTAATGGGGAGCTTCGTGATCTATTTTTCGAGTGACCAAGTTTAGAAGAATGACATAGGCAGGACATGGAGCAAATATGGGGGAAAGGAGAGGTGAGTAGAGAGTTTTGGTGGGAAAATCTGAGGGAAAGAGACCACTTTGCAGAACTAGGAGCAGAAGGGAGGATCAGATATTGAAGTGAATCTTCAAGAAAGAGTCCTGTGATAGTGGTGGGTGGACTGCATTTAGGTGCCTCTGGATAGGGACAGGTGGCGGGCTTTTGTGAAACAGGAATGAACCTTCAAGTTACAATATATACGGGAAAAGTCTTGATTAGTTCAGGAACTATTAGGTTTTAAAGAAACACCCTGCTCCGTGGAGATATTTATTTATTTAGTTGTAAGTTATTTACTTCAGCCACACATACGTAACTATTCACTAATAGATTATGGTGTCCACAATGTCACACCAATGCCCTTTTAATGTCTAATATAGCCCTCACACTGACAAAACCACGTACTTGAAATAGGTGCTGTTCACACCTGCACAACAATATACCTGGTGTACTAGCCGAGACAACATCGTAGTAGTAGAGAATGGTGTCCACACCGACATAACCACGCACTAGAAATGACAGTTGTCCACACCGACACAAACAAAGCCCAGAAACGTCTTGTGTTTACACCAGCACCGCTACTCAGTACAATGTTGAATAAAATTTTGTCAGAAAAAAAGTAGCCTACAAATATACGCTGCCCACTCTGGCACAGACATGCACGACTAATGCCTGGAGTCCAAATCAGTACAACCATGCAGCAGTTAGAGTTGCAGTAATCACCGAAATTACAATTGTAGCGTCTGTTGTCCGCACCGGCACGTCTGGTGTCCTAAGAGGTAAAACCATGCTCTCCTAATGTCTGCTGTCGATACCGGTAACACCATGACTTAGTCAGTGTTCTCATTGCCATAAACATTCATTAGTAATATCTCGGCCTAGCAAACTATGAATTTTACTGTGTTTTGAGTTTTACAAATACTCAAGAATAGGCCTGCTGATACTTTTCGAGAACGGTTCTTGGCTACGCTAGATAGTGCATCATTTAAGCCATTACAATCCGAACAGAAAGGAAGACATAAAGCGAGAGACAGGCACAAATGGTTAAGGTAATAATGCATTAAATAAAAGGGGAAAAGTCGTGGGAGAAATGAAGGATACTTTATTTCAGCGTGGATATAGAAGTCAATTTCGTAAGAAAATCTGCAATCTTCGCTCACTCCATATGATAAGGGTTACATGAACCCCAAGTACAACTAAGAGATGAAGTTACTGTCACACACTAAACACACTAATGCAAAGACCAATTAATGAAATATAACTTACGTACCGTAATATATATATGCGTTCTTAATTTGTCGTAATATTGCTCATTTCCTCAAAGTAATTCCAAGATTTTGTAATAAAACAAATCCCATGACTCTAGTACCCAGAAGAAGGGCAGAGGTTTTCTTCGAAACGTCCGTACATTTATAACAGTCTACACTGCATCACGTCCCTCAGAGCGGAAATCGTCAGCATAAAGGGCTACATCCAAGATAATTCATATTTTCAGTTGTCTAATACCTGTTATTTTATTTTTAAATATGGACTCTTGTGTTTCTGGAGTCCTTCCAATAAAGTGAATCAATAGCATTTCCAGTTCCATTTTCGTCAAACATCGTTTCAAACATCTGATTCACTTACCACCCTACAATTTGAGGCAATATATTCTGCTATACTGACATCTGTAAATAAACCATAAATAAATTAATTCCATTCGTCGGCGAACGGTTGGTACGACACAATACTGTGTCTGTAAACGGTTAGGTTATTATTCTTGTCCTGTAACAAACTCGGCGCAAGGATGAATGGACATCAGCTCCGTCTGTTTGGCTGACTTTTATAAATGGTCGTACTAAGCCGGAGCAAGTCTGAGAGCAACGAAAGATAGGTCGAGTTAGACTTTCTCAGTGATATAATGAACCTAATGAATACACTGATTTTACAATTGTAGGCGTCGTTCTGACGTAAGAGTAACACGTCATGTCTGCTACTTACGTCTCAACACGACAGAAAATCTGACTTGTTAAATGAACTCATCATTCAAATCTCTATTCCTCTGTATAACCTTATGAGAAGTGACCTATCCCATATCTCGAAAACAGTGCGATATGGTCGAATTATCTGGTTGAAGAATGAAGTCGTAGACACGAGTCATATGTGTTTGTGAGACAGCCTAGTTTCATAGTGAAATTCGCAATATATAAGAGGGCATCACCATGACATACCTTGATTAGATACAAATTGTAAGACGAGAAGTGATATGTAGTTCATTTTGGACAGGTTGTAAAATATTTAGGTAACACATAAAGTGCAATTGCAGAAATAAACTGTAGGAAGTCGGAAGTGATATGAAACTATTCCAGCAGGGCATTTCGGAAGTATCACGGACATAATGAATATCGGTGGCGCACAGTAGATTGCTGTTGTGGTGTGTAGATAACATCGTATTTTGGCCCATTTGTGCCATTTACAGGCGCGTGGATTGTGATTAAAGCTATTTCTAGTGTTAGACTCGCAATTACTACTCTTACGCTACATAAATTTTAGTAAAAATACAAACTTCCCAATTTACATGGAACGAAAGGGTACCCTTTTTCCGCCTGTGGCACAATCCTAGAGTAACCGCCGCCAAGCTGCAGTATGTTAACTGCTACTGTTAAAACAAAAATACAGGAAAATTTAGGGGATGAGGAGCTAGCAGTTCTTGGACCGATAAAGTCTGTAGTCTAGCTGTAAGAAGTCTCCAAGAGCACCAGAACTCAGCGTACCATTCGCTGTAATAGCCAATTGGTACCTGATGTGTTGCGCTGTTATTCCCACTGTAGCGAATATGGCTTCTGTGCTTACACATGCTAACAACCCACGACAAATTTGGGAGTGAAATAACAGGGCTCAGTACTGGTGGCTTCTCGCCAAGATGTGGCACTGTAATTTATGTAATGCGAAGATAATTCTCTTACTCATGACTCCCAATCACCAATTTTACACCGCTGTAATAATGTGGTAGGTAGTAATTAGTTCTATTCGCGCGTTAAAATCATTCATCTTAGCATGTTTTACTTCGCCGCTTCTCCTTCATCTAATGTAGCTTCAAGACGGTTCTTATAATTTAGAAATTAAACCTTGATAAATCGTGCATAAGAAGAAAAAGTTGACTTTTGTCACAGTTTTGACCCTCCAGGCATCTGGTAAGAACATTTTCGAAAAGACTGCACAGATTTATGAATTACTTTGCGGTGAAGGATGCTGGAAGATTTACCTCGAAGCCGCTCCCACGCACCGCTGGGGCGGTGGATAGGCCTAGTGACATATTTACCGTTACCTTATCTTAACATTACCTACAGACTAATAACAGTGAATAATTCTGCCTTATAGAATATGACTCTCGATGGCGAGGTGGCTGTATAGCGAAGCAGGGGAGGAACTTGCTGACATCATCAGGGTTTTCTTCTGTTTCTAACATCTTAAAGGCTGAAGCAGGACTTTCCGATGTGTCGATACATACGTACCAGGCTCCTTGACGTGTCATCCAAGAAGACAATCATTCGTAAACGCTGTCATGAAGACAACAGTATACAAGTAATAAAGTTGATTCACTTGCTGGCATTTGATGGCTCTTCGCCTGTGCTGCTTGCTTACCCTAGTTGTGGTCAGAGCGACTGGGTTGGAGTGGGAAGTTGATAATAATCTGGCAAGGAACATAAAAGACTTTCGTGATTTACTGTCACGAGGTAGGGAGTATATATCTGACACTACTCAATAGGAACAGAAACAAACGCGGTCTCTTCGCTAACATTAATGGGGCAACCCGGATTGTTATTTCTGTAAGAAAGAAACCATCGTGTGTATATACAGGGTGTACCAGGAGGAATGTGCAAGACTTCGGGACAGTGCTCATTATGTTAAAGTATACCTATATAACCCAGAACACCTATATCCAAAGTTGAACGGTTACGGAGATAATGGCCAGAGAAAAGTTGGGGCTTTTTGCGGTTCCAAATACTGCAACCTGCACAGCTGATGCGTCACGCGACAGTGCTAATGTCCTTGAGACTGGAATGCAGTGTTAATTGCGCCTGCGTGACGGTTAGTTGCTTGCACGAAGTTGCAAAAATGCCTTTTGTGTTTTCCC
>Ga0131853_10003722_pt1 | contig 27410 bp, 13 predicted proteins | sample TergutLab28metaG_FD_92764 | JGI IMG/M metagenome (GOLD analysis project Ga0131853, IMG submission 92764) | Labiotermes labralis P1 segment gut microbial communities from Petit-Saut dam, French Guiana - Lab288 P1 (version 2) (version 2) | ecosystem: Host-associated > Arthropoda: Insects >...
CCACTCCACTCGCATGTTTCCCCTTCACTTCCCCTACCGTGCGTCACTGTGCGCCATCAGGTTTCAACTGAGCTTTACCTACAGTTACGTTAAAATATGTTTTCCTATATATATATATATATATATATAAAAATATATATCATAAAATACAAATAATCTATTTATATATGACATATAAAAAAAAAAAACACAACACATATATATTTTTATATATATATATATATATATATATATATATATATATATATATATATATAGTATACCTCCTGATGATGGGCTACAAATGTGTCCGAAACATGTAGAGGTTGATTGACAAAATAAACTGAGAATAAATAGTGCATCAGGTTGGTTTTCGTCACACGGATGTAACCATAGTCGTCTTAATATAACTATGACTTTACTTTATTAAAAGACCTGTTTAATTGGTTTTTCACAGATCTGCTTAATTATAATAAGACAGCGCGTTATGCGTCATACAGATGTTAAGACACCTTCTTACAGTCTTCGTAATTGTACCATAATATGGCATCCGCTCAAACGTCGGGATACACAATTAGAACCATTTAGGCTCATGAGAGTTTAATTTTTGGAGGGATAAGTCTGATACGTTTCGAACAGGAGAAATGTAGGTTCTTCATGAAGAGAATATTTTAATTTTTTGGAATTTGTTTTATGACAGTCCTTTTATGTAACAATAAGTTTGCGTTGAATCATCCTGGCGGTTTAGTGTTATAGCATTACTTGCGGATACTGCGTCGTGCACTGCTTCCTAAACAGACTTTTATTGTGATGAGTTTTCTCACGTATGAAAATCTGCATCTGGAAAGAAATTACCAACAGCAGTTTAATCTCCGTGATGTTTCTTCAGAAAGTCGTGTAATGATTCCGGTACGAATCTTTGAAAAAGGAAACAGTTTTGTGCTGTGTTAAACATAAGCGAAGAATAATAATAAAATCAGGTGTTTATACTTCTTTGAGGTCCAAAATGTCGTTGTGGATTCCAACAGTCTGGTCTTCAAAGTTCAAAAGCAGGCGCTAGATGACAGGACTTGAGGGAAAACGAAGTTTAAACACTGTAAAATAACACGTTGATTTGAGCTGAACATTGGGGGTGCTGGTGCAGCAGAAAGCGCTGTTGAATTTAACTCGTCATGGGACCGATTAGGGCCAAGTTTTTAGTAGAGCACCGCCTTGAATTTGGAGTAGCTGCTTCATAGCACGTCCTCAGGTTCCGGATGGGAGAGGTGGTCTCCGTATATGTAAGGTTGCTGCGAATTTGATGAATAAACGGACATGCACGGCCGAGAAGAGGCAATCCATCCGGTTTGGTATTAAGGCTCACATCCCCATACCGTACCGAAATGCCAGACGGGGACATCGCTTTTGGCCGAATCTGTAAACACAGTAACGAGCCATCAGCATTTATGAGGGATTTGAATTGCACTAAGGAATAGCAGCTTGATAACTGGTTTGAAGTAAGTGTTAATTGCATCGTCGACGCCGATACAACGCAATGAAAAAGTGTTTGCAGCTGGCTTAATGTGCTGCGTTCTGTAATTTATCGATGTCTGCCTATAAGGAGTAGACTGACTCATTTATTGAATGAAATGGCCTGTCTCAGGTATGTGGAACCTAGCCGCTTCCCTGCCCACAGCTATGTAGTGGGGCTTTGTCATGATACGATATCAGTGGCTACAGGCAGTAACCCCCTCATTCTGCTAGTACAGTGTGTTTCGGAAGAAACTGCCCCAATATTCGGCCATTGTCTAAAATTAATCATTTTGTTTGTTAATTATCGTTTTGAAAGTAACACAGGATTACAGTTTGACTTACAACGTCGTGACTGACCTAGCAGGCTACTTTGCTGAGAAAGCATGTCTGTTATACTGGCATTGTTCATAGTGGTCTGGGTCGGTAAATTGTTTATCGATTGTTTCGTTGTTTTCGCTCAAGGCCTCTAAAAATTACCGGAATAATAGACATAGTTTGCCAATGCTGGTGGCCCTGCGGTCTGTGGCCGCTCGTTTGCAAGGATTGAGGATTCCAGTCCCGCCTGGGACATGGATGTCTGTCTCTTGGAGTGTTGTGTTGTCAGGTAGAGATCGCACCGTCGGGCTGATCACTCGTCCAGAGGAGTCGTACCGATTGTAGTGTGTCTGAGTGTGATCTTGAAGCCTCGACAACAGAGTCCCTGGTCCGTTAGGGGCTGTTGGGCCATGGAAAAATAAGGCACATTTTAACACCTATTGGTGTGCTTTAAACTCACATTCCGTGTCAACCTATCATATCTCTTTCCATGTCAGTACTTTCCGCGTTTGATAGAGCGACAGGTGAGAGGACGAAAACGAGATGGGAATAGTGAGAAATGAAGAATGGTGATTCAAAATAATTTCGAAACCTTTCAGGTTTCTTGAACTGTGCGAGGTTTGAGGTTCTCTCAGCGGTATTGCTGGAGATATTCATGGATATTCGTGTTGTCTAGCGGTATATAGTTCCTGTCCACCGACCAGGAGATGATCCGTGCTGGGTATAAAACACACGCGCATGCGCCAGATTTTGTTGTAAATGGCGAGTTGTTACTACCTGCTCTGAGAACATTTTCACATTGCACTCACTACACGCCTCACGAAGCACTTGATTTTTTTTAGTCTGTGATAGTAGTGGAATGCTCTGTCGCTCCTACCAGTAGCATTCCATTAATCCCCACTATAGAGTGCAGTCTCCCGCACCCCCCCCCTTCCCCCTTTGCGGAGATCATCTCGTGTTTTTTTGTGTGTGCTGACGTTTTGAAGGATCGTAGTGCCTTCATCTTCGGGGTCGAGCACTCCAAGAACATTAACCGCCCCTCTAAACCAGCAAATGTTACGACAAGCTAATCGGGGAAAAATAGCGCTTTGTTCAAGTCGATGTCCTGTTAACAGTTAGAAACACCATGTCTGTTTACGAAACGCATAGCTGGGACATGAAAGCTCTTCCTTACAAACTGTATAGCCGTGCCGGAAAATGTTGTTATGTTGTATAGGTCAGGAGCGAGCTATGGACTGGGCGGTTTGTTTGTGGTTTGTCCTGTACGGCTCCGCAACGTAACAGACCATTACAAGTGAATCGTCGTGAATTTGTTTATAGCGTTATGACTTAAATGCCACTTCCGAGTCCAAGATGTAGAGAGAAGGATCCAACTGAAACAAATCTGAAAGAAGTACCTTGAGAGGATGCGGATGTCATTCGTCTGGCTCAAGATGGTCTCCGGTGTTGATTACGTCATGAAAGTTCTCGTTTTATAAAAGCCGGGCAAATTTGTTTGTGATATTGTTGAGGGTGTACTAACATCCATATCCTCATTCCATGATTTTGATTCGAAATTGTCAGTTAGTAGTTGCTGTAATTTTGGTACGTACTGTACAAGAAACGTATCTACGTCCCCTCCCCTGGTGGAACCAGCAGAATGCATCATATTGTATTCAGTAATGAGGACTTTGCGTGGAGACAGAAGGCATGGCCACCACCCTGCCGAGCTCTCTCCCCTATCGCATTGGTAACACACACCTGTATCACCAGCAAATAGCCACAAACTCTCGTGTTGAAGTTTGTCTTCATGATGCTATTTGGTTAATCCAGTCAAATTACGTCGCCATGCAGACTGATTTCGTGCAGTTTTTCAAAGCTTGATGACCAATTATGCACTCCTGATTTACTGACCTCTTTGATGAGTAGTCATTCCATTGAACTGGCCGGCATTTTGATGTTCAGGAATAGTATAGGATTGACATGATACATGTTACTGTGTTTAATGATGGAAAATTGTTTAGTGGTTTTGAAGGTCTTATATTCTTCTGATTAACGACAGGAGCTTCTTCTGTCAGTGTGGTCTTGCGAAATTTCGTCTTCCCATATGACCTATCGAATTTAAATTGAAAACCACGTAAAATATCACTGGGTACAACCGGGAGTGCTTATAAGTAATGTTTTTCAGTAAAATTCGGTAGGAATATGTGAAGTTTCTTGTTTTAAAAGGGTAATTAACCTGTATGATCGAATTAATGTCGTGATGTGTGCAACGCAGACTGTCTTTTGGCCCGTTCACTTTATTTGATGGCGTCGTGTGATTCTTACAGTGAACTTAGCCAGCTATTCTTTCTAATGGAAACAAATTTCGTTTTGTGTGAGGCAGGAAATGATTATATATACTGTATATAATGTAGGTTAATTTTAGTCTTTAAAGGCTTCATAGATGCGGTAGACATTTCTAGGTACGACCAATAAACGATTAGACCATGAAGGCCATTTCTTCTTCTTACATTGGCACTACAGCCCACTGTGGGCTTTGGCCTGTCGAAAAATGTCCTTCCATTTTTTCCTACCTGTCATCAGCTCTGTCCATCTTCTCACTCCCAGCACTTGAAGATCTCTTTCCATCTTTTCCTGGGTCTTACCCTTCTCGTCCCTTCCAGTTCTTGACTGAAGATCTCTTTGGGCATCCTATCCTCCTCCATTCTCTCTAGGTGACCTAACCAACTTATAATTTGCCCTTTTATCCATTTTACTATACTTTTTCATTTGCTCATCTCTTCTAGTTCTCGATTCGTCCGGATTTTTCCATTCCCCGTTTTCATATTTAGGACCATATATTCTTCTAAATATTTTCCTTTCAAAAATTAGCAGAGCTTGTTCTTCTTTCTTCATCAACGTCCATGCTTCTGCTCCATACGACACTACCGGTCTTATTAGTGTCTTATATAATATAATTTTAGTAGCTCTGGATAAAAGTCTACTCCTGAAGAGACTTACAGCGGCAAAGTAAGGTCTATTGATGAAGACCATTTACGACCTTTATTATGGGACGCAATATTTTGACCTTGCAATCCAGTTTCGAACTCCTAAGATAAGCCGTGAATTAACTTCGTAAAAACCATCTGAAATGCAAGTTTATATTCACAATTAGCTGTGCGAACATGCTTTCGGGAAACTTCCTACACAGTTAGAAAATTGTCATCTCTTCTATTTTACACTCTTCTGCCAATATTATCACGTTAAATCCTTGATTGCTTCGAGGTAGGTCTTGAAAGTTGCCGTAAGAGGAGAAGATAGCTTTCTTGAACTACAGTACAAGGGGAAAATTTGATAAAGAAAGATCTGGCTTATCCTGTTTTGTTTGGATGGCAACATGTTTAAAAAGAAGACAAACAGTCTGAGCGAGATTTCAGGCTTCCACTGCGGTGCAGGTGAGGCTTTCGTTCTTCTGGGATGTTACGCGGCGTGGATTAGCATTTGATAGCATTTTTGGACTGTCTAACCCCGGAAGATGTGTAGGATGCGCTGTCCCAAGATGTCGACGTGAACCTTTGGCACTTCCTAGATCTACCTATGGTTCCCACTGATGATTTTTCCTTCGATCACCGTGTTTTTCTGCAGCCACTGAGGACATATTGCAATCACGATATCATTGAATGTACACCAATTGTACTGTCGGCAAAGGTCAAGACTGCAATACCCTCTGAAGAACAGGTGCTTTTCGTTGCTGCATATGTGCTGCCACCTGACGATAATAGTGTCAACTATTGGCAGTGCTCTGTATTCCAACGAAACTCACGCATGATTCATAAACCGTACCTTCCGAATGTGGGTAATAAAACTGCATTTACTCTATGTAGGGCAAAGTCCTTTTTAGTAGTTAATATTTTTTCAGCTAGTCAAGAAAACTTTCCACGTTTTATTGACCCTAATGGTTCATAAAGTTTGACACCAGAGCCCGCCACTTGTTCCTGTCCTAAGGTAGAGAAATTCAGTCTACGCCCCTTCAACCTTTTTAAGATCCATTTCAATTCTGCCATCTGAGTCTAGGTTCTGGAAGAGGTCTGTTTCCTTAAGATTACCTTACCAAAACCCTGTGTGCGTTTCTGACTGTCCTGCAACACGGCCCGCCCGCTTCCTTCTTGATTTGTTTAACCCATCATTGGTCGAGGAGTATTTTCAAATCGTGAGCTTCTTCATTACCATATGCATTTTTCAAACTGCTGCAATCCGTAACTTTAATAGAGGTGTTCTGAGTTATTCACTTTCATACTGGAAGTTGTGTATCATCAGGCATATTAAAATTTTTGACCCGCCTCCAGTGTATGTGTGTTGTATGAGCATGAAGGGTCATAGATATCATTTTTATAATTCCTGCAAGGAAGAGTATGGAAGTATATTTGCATCAGGTACTGCTAATGGAAAGAAAAATGGTAGGCATTTAGGCTAATTTCAGTTGCTGATACATCTTTGAAGTCCCTGATGGTGCGTTTGTACTGGTAACGCTTGGTCTGAGACTTGAATGTGGCATATGACCTTGAAAAACTTCCCAGCTCCAATCAGGTATTTTATTGGAATAAAAAAAGCATATTATTCGATCATTCTATTACAAGGATACGAAGTCGGTGTAATAAAATGAACAAATGAACCATTTCCACCGAACTATAAGGCAAACCACCGTGAAATGCCGAGCGTGAATATTCGCTTATGTTCCACTGCTCATGCGTAACTGGAAATGACCTTTAATGTTGAAGAAGTCTGCGATCAGCTTCAGGAAGCATTACGAGTTTTTGTTAGACATTGTAAGACTGAAATGGATCCATGTTGCCTACCTCGCAGAGAACTCAGATTGAACCATTAGAAAGACCAGTCGGTTAATGATGTACAGGTAAATTATGGGTGTCGTCTATATTGGATGAATCGTACTGTGTGGAAAAATGTTTTTTTCTTTGTGTTAAACCTGGCGATACACATATTTGGGTTACAAATATGACATTTCTTAATAACTAATCCATTTTGTTATCCTTATAATCATAAAATCCTTAAGGCCATACGTTTGGGACATTTATATGGTAAAGTTCGCCCATTTGTGAATATGAAGCGAGTTTTAGAGGAAGGTAGGTAGGATTTAACAAAACGAGAAAGTTGATTTCAGTACCGAAGTATCTGCCATTGGTCCTTACAACAGTCGGCATAATGCAAAATGAAAAATACGTAACAATAAGACAAATAGTCAATTCACAACACTTTATTATACTAATCCAAAAAGCTACAGCTGTAACATTCTTCATGTTTGCGCCATGCATCAATGACAATTTGTCCAACTAATGCACAATATATAATATGTAGATAAAATTAAAATTATAAAATATTTAGAAGTGCTCCAACATGTTTCGTATCACAGAAGAGCCATCATCAGTTAGCCTTGTACAGTACTTGGCTAAAATTACAAAAATACATCTATCGTGTCCGTTGACATGAACATGGTCGGTGTTGTGGCAGTATATGCTTTTTGTAATTTTAACCAAGCACCATACACGGCTCCCTGATGATGGATCCTCTGTGATTCGAAACATATTGGAGCACTTTTAAATATTTTATAATTTTAACTGTATCTACGAATTATATATGTGTGTGCATTCGTTGGACAATAAAGTGTTTATAGCTCTAACAGTTTATTGTTATATTTCTGAAACGCCAAGCCTGATAAAGGTTCTCTCGTGCAGCTGAACCGTGCAGTTTTTTGGATTGCTGTAATAAACTGATTGTGCATGGACAGTTTGTCTTATTGTTACGTATTGTATTAACACAACGTGGATGGTACTGAAAAAATTAACGGTATTTATTAGCACTTTTGAATGGAATTTGTTAAAATTAGGGCTGTTTGTGATACTTCGTAATTTTGAATGTATAAACTTGCGTGCACAAGAGCATAATCCTCTAACGAGTTGCGGTGTGATGATTTTGTGCAGGAGGCATCTTTTGTAAGTAAAAAACAGAGGTCTGATGAGAGATATGTAACGAGATATATTCCTAGGGACTATTTTTTGTTCATCTCAGGAAGTTGAATTGTAAAGATTTGACTTTCGAAATAATATTTAATAACCTTCCGTGTGCAGGGTAAAGTAAAGTAAATTAATTTCTACAGCTTATAATTCTATAAGGTACACTGAGTTTTCGGTTTGGAGGTTCGTGTTTATATTTGTTTTGAATAAATTTTAGCTGGTTATTGTGTTATTTTTTTATTTTGATGCAGTTTACTTTTGATTTGTGTTTTATTTGGAGGTCGTTGGAAACGATTTGTATGGTAGAGGTTTATCACCTTGCGACAATCTCTGAGTTCTCTAACAATAGGAATGCTTGACGTAGGTCTGTCAGTCGTAAGAACAATAAATACTTTATATCAAAGAGATTGCTTTCTTCTGAGGTGTAACGCCGTGTCGCTTGTTAGATTTGTACTACCATGGTGGGAAAGCGATGTCTTATCCAACAACAAAATAACTATCGTCACTGGTGTACTAATAATACCATCCGCCTGTTCTTTCATATTTTCTTTGTGTATTAAGCACTTAATTATCCAACTAATGCGCAGTATATAATATGTAGATACAATTAAAATTATAAAATATTTAAAAGTGCTCCAACATGTTTCGGATCACAGAGGATCCATCATTAGGGAGCCTTGTACAGTAAAGCAAAGCAGTCCCATTACAGGTCTGGACAGGCCCAGAGGGTTCCAGGAAGTTAAGGTTCCCAGATTTCGTGACAACGGTACAGGATGGTGGTAGGGTTGTCAGCCTTACGCACCGGCCGCTTTTACCTCCAGGAAATTCTCCTGGTACTCATTTCTGTTCGAGGCTGAGTCGACCCCAGGACCATAGTACGATCGGAAGGATTTTATGTCAATGAAAAATCCACTGACACCAGCTGGGATCGAACCAGCGACCTTCTGATTTGTAGCACAGCACCTTAACCGCTGTGCTACTGCTTGGCTAAACTTACAAGAATGGTTCTATCGTGTCCGTTGACATGGACAAGGTCGGTGTTATGGCAGCATATTCTGACCCGTTGTGCGTGTGTGTCGGTCACTGTTTATGATCCAAAACATGTTGGAGCACTTTAAAATATTTTATAATTTTAATTGTATCTACATATTATATATTGTGCATTAGTTGGGCAATAAGTGTTTAATTATCATTGATGCACGGTGCAAACATGAAGATTTCTTTGTGTAGTTAACGTATTTTTAATGTTAAGTGTATTTGAGCGTTACCTAGTTTATTGCCACTAATCTCTGCATAATTTGACCACCACTACAAGCGTGTGTTATATGCTGTTCATTCTGGATCGAGAATAATACAACATAGCTGCGCCAAAGCTAAGATAAGGTGTAACTAAGTATTTTACATTCAGTTGAGTCGTGGTCGAGCTGGACGGTCAGTCGGCAGCGTCGCAAGAAAGTTCAAGTCCTTCGCTGTACGGCGGAATCTGAGTTTGATAGAGTTAAGGCTCGCTATGAAGTCCTTATTTTTTGTGCTTTGGGAGACTGACGCTGAAAAGTACGCATCGCGGTCCCTTTTCCTTGTAATTTGTGCTTCACTGATTTTGAAATTAAATCATTTGTAGGTTTTTGTATTACTTCGCATATTTCAGAAGGACGGAACATGTAGGTAATTAGAAATTAAGAAGTATAGGTTGTCTGTCTTATCATTTTTCTGAATATGGGACCTTATTGCATGGGGATGAAAGCATTTTGAAGCTGTCCCGTGAACGTGAAATAAGCTAAGTTGATTTGCGGGAGAGAAATGGTCTCTCAGTTCCCGGCGGATGATGCAGGCTTCCTAGTGGTAAAAGTCCCATACTCGTGGAAACGGTAAAATTGATATTCTGTGTTATATGCGTATACACACACACACACACACACACACACAAACACACACAAACACATATGAGCACCGTGCGAAATGAAGGTACTGCAGAATAGTGGGCAAACAGCTCTGTAACCTAGAATGTGCTCGGAACTTCAAACTTTCGTAATGGAAGTGCATTAAAACGTCAATAATGATCGCAGTATCAGGAAGGGTTGTGTTTTATTTTAGAAACTGATAATCAAGATGGAAGTTTTACTAATAAAAAGCACTTTGCGCACTTTTCGGTGTATCTCCGAACCGACACAGCTTTTTCGTTCAATAATTGTTGTCGGCATATAAATATGGTTACAGACAATTAATACAAAAATATGCGAAAATCTATTTTGCTTCTATCTAATTTAATTATGAATATTTTATGACACATGCCACGTTCGATATCTGTGAAACGCGACTGAAATTTTTGTTTGCGTCGGCAGGTGGAACTGATATTCATGGAAGGGCACTGTACGTTACCCGACGTAATACGAAGTGCGGCAAATTCGTTAAAGTCATTGTATTCCATGAAGATAATAAGGCAGAATAAAATACCCAGACCATTACTAAATGGCAGTTCTGTTGCAATTAAATAATCCTAATAAAAGGCAGGAATATTCTAAAGTTTAAATGGCAGCAGCCTGTCGCATGCTACAAATTAGAGATGCGATGCTATCAGTTGTGCGGATGAAGTTTTCATTCGAAATGCCTGCGTTCCGGGCGATTATTAATTGAACATTATCGTTATTATTGTTACTATTATTATTGGTATCTCTGCATGATTGATTAATTATTTATTCGCGTATAGTTCTTCATTTAAAGAGCTGTGCCCCTGTAACTCTAAATCTCGATGGACAAAGGAGAAAGATAGACTGGATCACGAATCGAAAAAGTCAACCGTGGGGGGTCGCTCTTTTGGGTGAGGTACGTCAAGCAACAAGCATGAGAAAAATGTGATTACTTTCGATGAAATATATTCCCGGGCGTACCTTTGCGTTTTCGCGCACCTACCGTTTACGATGTTGTGCTTATCTGTGGCCATTACAAAATCACGTTTGATAGACATAAGTCAGGTGCATTCTACATTCCATTTTCACATCAATACGGAGCCGCCAGGCCACAGGTTGTTCTCCTGTTTACGATAAATAACTTTTTGCTCCCTGTCACTCTAAAACACAAGGAATAAAAATCATTGTAGACTAGCTATTAGTTTCTAAGCTAGTCCATGACTTGAATGGACAATCGGAATTTATTAAAGTGTTTAGAAGCGGCAGCCAGCGGTTTTAGCCGTACTTCGTGGAGTCTTGTACTCTGTTGGTTTATAATCTAGTTTAGTATCACCATTATTACTTGTAGACTTCCCAAATGTTCTCTTTTAGTGAGATTTTCCGATTAAAATCTCGTGTGTATGTGACACGAAGTTCTCCAATGAAAGATGCTAAACGATGTTTCATACCCATTCAAAATAACAAGTACAGTTTTAGTTTTGTAGGCTCTGACATTCACGCTTTTGGTTAAGAGACGGGAAGGCAAAGACTTTTTAACTCAATGGTGGAAAACATACGAACAAATTTAATTTCTTCAATATGTACAATTTTCCACATTTTTGAGGATTTATTTTTTATTTATTCTGACTTTTCTCCTGCGTTTTAGTTACGATATCTGAGGATAAAGTTGTTGCTCTGCACGCCACGAAGGAATACGGAGGAGGTGAAGTAGGCCCAGAGCTTCATTCATTTTTAACGCCAGCACTAGATGAAGGCGACTGGTCGGTCAGGAACCCGGGATGAATTAGTCCGCGGCAAATTGCTGTCCGTACCCATCAAGTAGGAAGCTGGGTGGGCCCCAGAGCCGGTTAAGTTTTCTCAGCATCACTTCGTCGAACGTAAAGTAGCAGTTTGGTTGGAAGCGAGACGACTGTGCGCTGTGCGTAGGTCGGAAATTTTTTTCACCTAAACTTTGCATTGTGTTCGTCTGATCGTCTTTCTGCAAGTTACTTATTCTTGAAAATGTAACAGTTCTCCAAAAATGATGGTGATTCCTGCTACCTTTCACTAGTTGTATTCGTTATATTTTGCGTGCCATTTGTAGGAGGTACAAATAGTCTCTTCAACTGCACAGATCTAATTTTAACATAGTGCCCTTTCTTTCAGGTCGTAAGGAGCTGCTTTTGGAATTCGGGTTTTCGGTAGACCTCCAGGGTCACTCCAGAAAAGCATGTTAAATTTTGATGGTGCAAGGCGAAGCAGCATGGTGTTTCATTTCGGTGGTGGGGCTTGCCTATTCACGTTGAGAGAGAACAATATTGAGCTGTGGATGTAATGTTATATGGCCGCTTGCATGCCAGAAGAGTTTCCACTATGCTGCTTCTTGCCTTAAGAAATTGTGCTACTTACGAAACACAGGTTCATAGCCGCTGCCTACGAACGTAAGTCATAAAGAGTTATGTGAAATCCAAAACTATGTGAAATTACCTTGGGGCAGCATCGCCTGTTTTTTTTCAATAAACAACGCGTTCTGACATAATTGTGGAACGCGGAGAATTGTAAAGATTTACGGCTGAAGTGTTAGGGTAAAAATTTGCCCAAACCCCTAGATTGTGTGAAAAGTCGGTCTTCTAAAGTCAGCCTGTTGCATCCACAGGAATGTATGTGTGATTCGCTACTGGGAAGGGCAGGTAACGTAACAAATTACGTGACGAAGGAACGGCTGGGGCCCATTCGTTTAAACAAAACTGCATTGCTTACAACCATATGATGGTTACACTAGTTATCTTTTCAAGAATAGCCATTTAGTACCGTAACAGTACGGTGTGAAGTAAGAAAGAATCTGCCACATAAATTTCTGTTTACACACACACACACACTATATATATATATATGTGTGTGTGTGTGTATATATATATATATATATAGAGAGAGAGAGAGAGAGAGAGAGACGGGAGGGAGAGAGAGGGGGGGAGGCGTTTGGGTTTTGACATTGAATTTAAGCGTATTATCTCCAGTTCCATCTCTTAACAAATTACATGCAGTCCTAAGGCTGTAGAAAAGAGATGGAGTGTCTTTCTTCCTTGAATATCTGCTTGCATTGCGACAGTGCAATTAGAACGAGAGATTGATGTTATTGCTCTTAACTTCCTCCTTAATTAGTTCTGTAGTGCTGTGCTCTGATTTGTACTATGTCAGTTTTAGTGGTGTCTAGGCTCCACGGGGCAGGAATGAACACCACAGCAAATTTCATGGCAGGTTGGGCCTGAAGTAACAGGTACTGTTGGTTCTTGCATCCACAGACCTCATGTAAGGTAAAGGTAAATCAGTCCCATTACAGGGCCGCGGTGCCCAGAGGGTTCCAGGAAGTTACGGTTACCGGATTATGTGACAATGGCCCAGAATGGTGGTAAGGTTGTCAGCCTTACGCACCGCCTGTTTTTACCCCCAGGAAATACTCCTGGTACTCATTTCTGTTAGAGGCTTAGTCGACCCCAGGGCCGTAGTGCGATCGGAAGGATTATGTCAATGAAAAATTCCAATGACACAATCTGGAATCGAACCAGCGACCTTCCGATTTGTAGTGCAGCACCTTAACCACTGTGCTACCGCGGTTCACAAACCTCATGTACGAAATATAATTTCAGCGGGAAGACACGAGACAAAATCATGCAGGTCGTAAAACATGCATGTACCGACCTTTCATCCACAATCTCAGACAGAAGTCACGATTTTGTGGTGCGTGAAGAGATTGAACCACATTCCGAAGTCTGATGCGCCAGAATGCGTGCATTTTAGTAGTAACTAAATGCTTTCATACTATTCCCTCTACTTGCTTATTTGACAAATGTCGGCACTCGTGTACTTGGCCAGGGAGAGGCCACCACTTGGCTGTTGGTCAGTTATATACCAGGCATGGGAACGCAGTAGGTTTCGGCTTGACACGTATACAAACATTGGTGATCCCTCGTACTTGAGTCACAACAGTCGATGGGAAACTAAGAAGTGGCCAGTATTTGTTGAAGCGCATCGTTCCTACGATTAGGCAGATAAGCACAAATTACAAGTTACTATCTAATGTAGGCTTATAAGTTGTGGGAACCCGACTTTTCGGATGTCGAGAATCATGCTTGTGTTGAGTGGATCCCTTACCGACCAGGGCATGGCGCCTCCTCCTTGGGGGTGCTTGGAAAATAGCAGCTCTACATCGACCGCTTTACCAACGTTGAAAAGACTTGCGTTTTCTACCACTACCAAAAGGTTGTTACAGTTACAGGAAAGTGAAGTCCTATTGGCTACAGAGTTTTACTATTTTTTAAATATATATCTGTAACATATTACCCCAGCCGCTTACGATGACTTAATATTAGGGCTTGTAATGAGGTGTTCCTTCTTCTGGGACATGACAGATAACTCAGGCACCCCGAGCAAACCCCTAAAAATTCGTGAAGTTTACTTTATCGCCTCCAGCAACGCCCTGCATCCGTTCCTTCACGTTAGATGAGAAAAAAATTATGCCTACTGTAAAAATATTGGTTACTGAGTTTGAGAAGACAGTATAATTGGTAAAAATGCTGTAAACGCCAGCGGAGTTAACATGAAGGAATTTTTCTTACAATAAAACCAACTAGATGCACTAATTTCTCAAATTTATTTTTGAATTAAAACTACATGTTTCGTACAGAGGAACTGTCCGTAACATGTAGAGTTTTAATCCAAAAATAAATTTGAGAAATTAGTGCATCCAGTTGGTTTTATTGTAAGAGTTTATCACGATGCACGGTCACCTGAACTTCAAAATGAAGGAACTGATTTTCTACAAAGCGTGCCTACAATAATTACTACGTCGGAATTTTGTATTAGAAATGCCTCTGTAATTTGATGCGAAGAAAAATTCTCTACATACACTTCGACAGTCTAAAGATATAGGCTACGTAATTTTTGTGTTTCAAATATCATTCACTTATATAGCTGTCGTTCTGCTTCCTTTATACACGCAGCTCTGTCTAGTACTTTGTGTTACGGTGTGTCTCTAATCTAAGAAACCCCTCATTTAAGTTTTGTATCTTTTAACGTGGTACTAAATACAAGCTGAAGTTAATATTAGGGGCATAATGAAAGATATCTAGATGGGTTTTCGGTTTGACAGAGACGTTCATTGATTGCATATGCAAAGTTCCGCTTGAGAAAGTAGGATAAAGCATATAGGAATAACCTTTCTGTATATTTCGTAAATGAAAAAGTTACTCATTAAGATAGAAGTAACGTCAGGCTGAAGCCCAATGACAGGCTTAGCAACTGAGACATTATATAACAGAAGGAGAAGCCATGTTTTAAAAGGCTTTTACCAACAGGATGCTCGCTAAATACTGTAACTTGCTTTATGTATTTTAATTAAAATTGTTGTTAATTATGTGGTGATGAAAGAAGGTCTCACAAAGGGCCTGCTTAAACCTGGTCTGAATGAACTAATGTAATTTTGTTTCATCATATTTTAGGCTTAATATTGAGAAGGAAATCAGACAAAAGACAGAAGCTTTTTTTTTGGTTGATTTCTGTCACGTTAGTAATTATGCAGAAGCATTTTTCTATAAAGAGTTGATGCGTGCTTAATTTTGCCTGCGTTCATTATTTAAGGTACATGACTTGACAGTGTTGTTATGAGGGCTGTTTGGTAAAGAGTTTTTTTCTTTGGCTGCTGCTTCGATACGCAAGTAATATTTATTTAACTCGTGTAGCCCACGAATCAGACTACAACGGCAAGACTTCTCTTTACATCATTATGGAAAATAGCAGAGTTTTATTCCGAGATGCAGGGGACATTTGTTTGATTTTACAAAATTGATGTACATTATTACGTTCATAATCACGAATTTCGTCAGGAATTTCCACTTTGTAAGGTCAGAAATACAAAATACGAACTTAAGCGCGGTTGTCCCCTCTGTGTAACTTATACGTGCTTAACGTCGCGCTGTACACTTCAAGAAGGGCACAAGTTTACAGCGTTCGTGTGTTCATAACCACATTACCATACCTTGGGCTCCCACTCAGTCCTTCTCGTATTCACTGACGACCATAGTGTAAAAGGTTTTAATATCACTTCAGGCTACTCTGATTTCGCAATTTTTATTGAAGTGACTTGGGATCGTACGAAATTCTGAGACGACAGCAAGAATAGTGCCATTCATGTGCTACCTTTTTTTTATAAATGTGGTGGGTTTTATGCCGACGTTCTGAAGAGATGAACGACGGCATGACGTGATGAGCGTCTCGACTGACTGAGCGCAGGCGTAACGCGTCATATTAAGAAGAAGGTAAAACATTGTACGAATCGTTTCTTCTGCACGACTTCCACCGAAATGATTCCAAAACAAAATCTCATTCACCCTGTTCTACAAGGCACATTTTTTTCCGCATACTCTTCCACTCACAATGTAACATGCACAAATTTCACTAAAACGTTTATTCTCATCTCGTGGCCAAAAAAATGTAAGAGAATTATAGGGCATAATCTGTTCTTGGAAGACCCAGGCGTGGATGGGAAACTAATATTAATATGGATCTTCAGGAATTGGGATTGTGGGGAATGGAGTGGATAGATGTGGCTTAGGATATGGACAGGTGGCGGGCATTTGTATACGCGGAACCTTCGGGTACCGTAAAATGAGGGGAATTACTTGACTAGCTGTGAGCTGGTTAGCTTCTCAAGAAGGACTCTGCTCCATGTAGTGAATAAGTAAGTAAGGGCATATCTGTCATATTTTGGTTTGGAGGTCTGTTGTAGGTGAAAGGTCATTCCAATAAACGTTCTGGAGGTACCGGTCACAATGCACGGATTACATCAATAGTGCAATTTGTATTTGTCCTATGAACGTACATTTAGTTTACTTTTATTACGTGCACATTTTTACGCACTTTTCTCTTGTTCTGATCGCCGTGAATTATTGTGACAGGCGAAATGTGTCACCAGCTGCTTCGGTTATTGGAACTCAGGCTATGGTGCCGTTCAGTGTAGTTTCTTGCCCAAATTTGAAGTTATTTTGCCCGTAATTCTTTCATTCCAGCAGCGTACTTCTAATCTGTATTTTCGCCCTATGTACTAATGCTTCCCCTGTTCTGAATGTACTATGGAGAAAGTTTCTGTTATTAGTCCTTTGAAGACTAAATCTAAGTCGCTCTGCAACTGACGGTCTCTAGGTTTTGAAGACTAAAATGAAGAAGGAGAAGGAGGAGGTGGAGGAGGAGAAGAAGAAGAAGAAGAAGAAGGAGAGAGGAGGAGGAGGACTAGGAGAAGGAGGAGGAGAAGAAGGAGAAGAAGAAGAATGAGAGAGGACGAGGAGGAGGAGGAAGAGAAGAAGAAGAAGAAGAAGAGGAAGATAAAGGAGGAGAAGAAGAAGAATAAGAAGGAGGAGAAGAAGAAGAATAAGAAGGAGGAGAAGAAGAAGAATAAGAAGGAGGAGAAGAAGAAGGAGTAGGGGAGGAGGAGGAGGGTGGGGGTATGTGGTGAGAGGCAGTGCATTATTATGGAAGTTGGTGGACTGAAAATTTAGTGTTGCGAAGTTTATCAGGCTGTGTCCTCTCGTCCTTTTGGCAAAGGGAGGCGGAGGAGACGTAAAGGGCTGGAGAATGAAGAAGGTGAGATGATGAGAATTGGACTATTTGAGTACGTAGCAAGGAAAAGAAGTTCCGCACTTGAACAGAATTTTAAAATTTGTTGACCATTGTATTTGGAGGACTGCTTTATGACGAAATTTTTATTACACTGGGAGGGACACGTTTGAGAGGAAACGGTGGGTAACATAGCAACAAATGGACTTCGTGCAGTTAATACGCCGTCATCATTTGCAGAAGTGTGGCACACTTAGCAGTATACTTCTGTGCAAGTTCTGTCGGTCTGTATTTTCTCTCGGTTCATTCGCACACGTGACCTGTTACCGTTGTAACTAGCTACACATGTGGCTAGTACATGGGTCTCCAGCCCGCGGCCCGCCAGGTTGTATTTCGTGGCCCGCAGTTACGTTTGTAAATTGTGTATATACGATTACAATTACACAATAATTTAGGCGGTTACGTATAACGCTTACTGTTACTTTTCCACGTGCGACCCCGAAACCGGCCCGCAACATGTGTGATCCTTTGCCATGAAAACCCTGCAGACCAATGGGCTAGGATTTGCCCTATAAGAAATTAATACCGAATTTTAGAAAACGGTTGTTTGGAAGACAGAGAACGTGATGGCGTTATATATTTAACACGGGACCGGAGGAAGATACGTTGTGGAGATGCGAAGCCGATCGAATCCATCGGCGAGCGAACGTTTGGGTTATGTTAGCCCTTTCTCACCCTTTGTTATTGATATATTTTATTCAGTACATGCGCACTGTTTTTCTTCCCACGACAGGGCTGCTATTTCTTTGCTGCGATACTCAGAATGCGCACCCCTGTAGACACTCAATTAAAAGTTAGTGGGAATTTCCGCTCCAATTCCGTACGAGGTATTTGACTTTGTAAATCACGTCTGGCAATTGATTTAAGTGCAGCCCGTAGTGTAATAATTTCTAATTTGAATAGAAGTTTACGTTGTTGGTACTCCAATCTTACAGAGACGCGTTATGAAGTTTCCGCTACACATGTTTGATGTAGGAGGGAATATAACCATTTCTAATGTATTAAATAAGTGACTGATTGGCTGTTGGCTTTTCCCGGAAAGAACTGATGATCTTAATAGCTAAAAGAAATTAATTGATAAAGGCTTAGTAGAATATAAGGTATGTTGTCCGATTTAGGCAATAAATACTTTTTGTAAACAAGTAAAAATCGCGATGCCTCGCCGTCAAACATAATAGAGGGAAGTAGCTTAAATGAAAGCTGTTTGTTTCTTTGTTTGTTATAATAATTTTCCAGTATGGAACTTTACGTATGTAAGTTACTTAGTCTTAGTCACTTCCAATCTTATGGAACTCAGTTCTGTTTTCTTGCAAAATACGTACCATGATGTGCGTTGACTGTTGGTTGATCTTGTAACAGTAACTGACAGCACATCCGACGGCTGTGCCTCTGTTACTCTCTCTGCCGTATCTCAAGTTGGAAGCACGTGTGTTAAACTTTGGAATGACTAACCTTGTATATTCGGATATTTGCTGTATTCGTAATGCGAGATGTTATTTTAGTCTACAGACTAGTGCAGTGCAACCCTTGTATGCTGAAATCTGTCCGCCGCTTCTCGTGTTACAGTCAAGAGCGTTATCCAGAATGAAATGCAATCTCCGAAACGCTATTGTGATGCTGGTAAAAAAAGAAAAAGAAGAAGAAGAAGGAAGCTGGTAAACGCACAATACTGCTGGAAACATCTCACGAAATGAGAAAAGAAATTGTAGAGAGGAATAAAAAACACGAAATGTCACAGGTGGCAACCCAAAGGAAAAGAAATAAAACAGGGAGGAAAAGTATAAGTGGAGGAACGTGGGAATTCACCGTTATGGCAATGGAGATGGAAAGATATCCGGCATGAAGGTCAATAACTGATGATGGAAAATCACGAAGATTATAATTGTAACAATAACAGGAATTCACTTAACTACAAGTGTGTGTAATGTCGTGATTTGCCCTGCTAAGGAACTAAGAATTATGCCTGGCAATTCTGTTTATTATATCTTTCTTCATAACGAAGATTTTACGATTTCTGCATTCTCTTAGTTTGTATAGTCATGACTTGTAGTGAATACCCGTTTTATTGTCGTGGGCTAGGTTACATATTCGTATTTAGAATTACGTATTAGAAACCGTAAAATTATTTACACCTTTATGGAGCCTGTGGTATCCCCTATCACAGAAAACAGTAACTGAGGATGCTTGTTGCTCAGGAATGTTCAGATATGAGCTGGAAACGTGTTTTTAAAAATAATAGTAGTAAGTTACAAACAATTTTGTTGTACTCGTATTGTCTTTACTTTTAGGCGATTTTCTCAAACTTAAATTATTGTATTTATTATTATTATTATTATTATTATTATTATTGCGGGGAATTTCTTGACTAGCTGCAAACCAGTTAGCTTCTCAAGACGGACTCTGCACCATGGAGTAAGTAAGTATTATTATTATTATTATTATTATTATTATCATCATCATCATCATCATCATCATTTCCTTTATGCAGGGTACTTATACTTACATTCCTGAGACAAACTATGTCCCTAGGGAATACAGTGTTGCAGCTATTCTGTTGTTACTATTCATGGTGCCTATATCGTTAGTTCCAGTGTTGAGTCTACTGTATTTTTGCATTAGCACTTTCCGAAGTATGTGTGCAATCCCAGTATGGCTGGTTTCTGGAGTTCCTTGACTTCATGTTTTCCTGGTATGTTGCTCACGTATTTTCTAAATGAATTTGAAATTATTATTATTATTAATAATATTTCAGGACTCAGTTAATCTCGTTTCTGTTTTTGTTCTTTTGTATAATTGTGTTGTATCTATGCAATAGTGTATTCATACAATAGTGTATTTCGTAATTGGCCCCAATAAGCCACCAAGTTAATACGTTTGGAATCAGCTGGTTTTTTTTATCCTTACTATTATTGTCATAGAAACACATTAAAATGTTCTTGTACTTTTTTATACTGATGCTGTAACCGTAGTACTGAAACAATACTGGTACTTCTGGTGGAATAAAAATTGAGGCTGGCTGTTTGCATTTCTCTTTCTTTATCTTTTTCGTTTTGGTTCTTTAGGGTAGGTTTCATTTGTCACTAATGTAGGGGAGTACTCGAGTAATCTTCTGGTAAAAGGAGCTTTACCTGCAGTTCAGACAGCCTTCTAGACACATTCTAGTGCCTCGTATTTTATTGAGTGGTGATTTTAAAAACGCACGCTTACTGGCATAATGCAAGCATACCACAGCTTTAGACTATCATTTCTTTTACATTTACGGATTTTTGTTTGTTGAAGTTAATGAAGTTAAAGGCAGATGCCGAATGTAACACGTCGGCCTGAAAATAAGCCTGCACGAGCACAAAAAGTAATATTGCAAATTGAACAAGGTGTTACATTTTGTCATCAGTGTAGACAGTAACTTCATACTAAATTATTTCCTTTGCTCATTACTTTAATAAAATTACTTGTAATTTGTTTGCGAGGAAATTGTAAGAACGTTAATTATTGAAACCACAGACGTTGTATAAAAAAAACTACAGAACTGTCAACAGTTGTTGTTATAAGAATTTCATTGTACTGTATTACTGAGTAGTTTGTCCCAAGATCTATTCCGATTATAATCAAAGCGCGAAATATTTAATTTACTTCTTTCCTTTGTTCTAGCTCGTAATTTTCTGTGTTGCAGAATGGGTAAATAACGCGTAAAGGCGAGCAAACTTAGTTTGAATGTGCGACAGATTCTGCTGTGTAAAGTTCATGTGCCAGTGGGAAGAAAGCGAGGCATATACGGTGCACATGTGGATTTATATCCTGTTACGTTTACAGCAGATTATGTCCTTTTGTAGTGAGGTGGAAGATATCCGTAATTTGGACTGTATACAAACCCCTTACATGAAGCGTGTTATTTTAAAAGTTTGCAATTTCTGTTAGTACATGACAGGAAAAAATTTCATATGCCGTGAACATAATTTCTTACTGTACAGATAAGATAATTTACTTGTTTTTTTACTGGTTTTTTCTCTATAAATTAGTGTCGTGAAGACCTATTGGCTAACAGAATTAAACGAGAGCCTATAGATCTTGCATTCTTTTCTCTTCATTTACCATTCCTTTTGTTCTACCCTTTTATTTCTTTTTTATTCTTCGGTCTTTTTTACGCCAGAAAAACAGGATCAAATTAACAAACGCCTCTTGGTTAATTGCACGATCCAGCGGAAGTAAATGAAAAGTTTAAGGGTAGAATATAACGATTAAAAGGGGGGATAATTTTGTATGGTTCTGAGTCTCTCCCCCACCTATTCTTTAATGTGATAGCAGGAAAGAAGTTCATACAAAGTGGAAAGTACAAACGCTTTGATCCTAAGAAATGAGCGTCTACAAATATAACCACCTTCGAAACTTTTTAAGCTGGAGCCCTGCTAAAACAAAACGCTCGTTTTGTTTCTCGGATGGAATATGTTCCTTATTTGCAACTTTTATTACATTTGGACGCCTTATATCGTTTTTGATTTTCCAAATGAACATTTGTGACTTATAATAATGAAAGAAAATACAACGATTTGTGGGATATGATGCCATGTAGCACTAGTAGGAGGAGGAGTAGGAGCAGATTATTTTTCAGCCCTGAAGAAGGGGGCAACAGTTTGCTACCAAGTGTTCATATCAGTCCACTAAAGTACACGGCATCACATACAGAGCACTGTAATCTTCATAGACGGTACGGTGGAAACGTCAAATCTCGCAACAGTGACATGGTAAAGGTAAAAGGTAAAGTGATGCCGTTACAGGTCCGGTGTGGCCCAGAGGGTGGGTAGAGGTATAGCTCTACTCTAACATGGCCGCGGCACTAGAAGGGGGTGAGTGGTCAACAGCACGCCCCGACCGCACTTTACCCCCGGGAAAGACTTGGTAGCCATTTTACAGGAGGCTGGGTGGGCCCCAGGGCCGGTCTGGACGGGCGGAAAATCTCGTCCCCACCGGGATTCGATCCCGGACCGTCCAAATCTTAGTCAGTCGCTATACCGACTGAGCAACCCGGCCCACAACAGTGACGTGGTTTTTACTATTACTACTACTACTACTACTGCTACTAATAATAATAATTATTATTATTATTAGATGCGGTTAAAGTGAAATTTGGATAGGTTTGTCTCGCGTACAGTGGGGTATGCTAGAACGAACGTAATTGGTTCTAAAACCTCGTTCGTTATACCATCTGTTTGTTCTAGCATACATTGATATATATGTATTTAGGGGTATTCCGTTCCAGGCCCACAGCCTAGAGCAACGGTACCATCTAACACAACCATTTAAACAGGAAAAATAAAAGCCGAAATCAAAATTGGAGCCCGTTGAGTTGTTTCTCATGGGGGGACATTAAGACAGACACGACCTCGTCATATCGCATTCATTTTATGAAACAAGAACCCATATGCTCTACATTTTTCTGTCCAGGAATGAGTCAAATATGTCAGGAAAAAAGTGTCCTTGGTTTGCTGCGCAACTGTCTTAGCAAGCAAGTAACTACAGCCTTGCATAGCATCTAGGGACAGGGCTTTCCGGAAGGAAGCACGCTTCGAAACAAACGACTGTATGTGGTCTTCTTCTTTCTGGAATCGCCGCTAATTATGCAAGGCTAACGCAACGGTCATGGTAGAACTATCGCTCTAAGTTCCACGAAGTAACAGTGTCGGGATCGTTGTTGAAGGTATCAGTGGCAGGTCCTGTAACACGTCTTCTAAGTGTTGTATCTCTTGCACAGTACAACCGGTTACATTCCTCAACTAATTGAAGATTTTTGAAGTTATCGCTTACAGGCACGTCACACCATTATCGGGAAAATGCGCATGGAGGTGAAAGTTTACACAGCGTCAATTCGCTCTGCATATTGGTAAAGAGGGTGCGTTACCCACTGTAGAAAGTGTGTTTTGTGGACAACAGCGTTTCGAAGGTGTTCTTGCAGAGAAGATTCCAAATTCCTCCACCGGAAGAAAAAATACCGACCGTCATGTTCGAAGCTCTAGACTTTTGTGCGATACACATGTTTCAGTACTAGTAATATGTTCATCGATCCCGCGAATCTTATACACCTGTAGTAGCCGGGATGGCTCAGTCGGTATAGTGATAGGCTACAGATTGTACATCCGTGGGCTCAGAGCGCGATTTCCGGCAGGGGCAACAAATTTCTGTCTTCTTCACAGCTCCACGGTCTGATCTGGAGTTCATATAGTTCTGTATCCTTTGTGGACCGGGGACTCTTCACCCGATACTGATGTGACCTGGTCTTGAACGCTCATTCCACTCTATTGCAGAGGTTAAGAAGGGGGGAGCAGTTTTCCATTCCCCTCCCAAATTTTAATAACTTGATGTTTAATTAATCGCACGTACAATATAACTGTATAAACACATACGTTTGTATTTGCGAAGGATGCGTTCCTGATTTCAAATAAGATCAGAAATGAATGACGCAGGATCCTGTGCGCAGTGTTCACACGTCAACTGATGTAAGTCATAGCATTCTTACAGTAAAACCAACTAGATGCACTAATTTCTCAAATTTATTTTTGGAATAAAACTCTACATGTTTCGGACAGTTCCTCAGTCCATCATAAGGAGTTTTTCACTGTACACGCAGCAATGGCATATGTCATACAGGATTGCCGACAGCTTGCGAGCAAGCTGCGTGTACAGTGAAAAACTCCTGATGATGGACTGAGGAACTGTCCGAAACATGTAGAGTTTTATTCCAAAAATAAATTTGAGAAATTAGTGCATCTAATTGGTTTTATAATAAGAATTTGTCACGATGCACGGTCACCTGAACGTCAAAAGTAAGTCGTACCCGTTATTTTTTGGCGGGGGAGGGGGAGGTATGGGTTCCTGGAAAATGCAAAAAATGGAGTAAGTAAAATGTAGGCGAACATTTGGCGTACCGTATAGTGGCTGTTGTAATTGATACGTTTACACCTGCAGTCAGAAATACTTCGTGACGTCCGCGGGACAAGTGATGTGTTCTTGAAAGTACAGTGTTAGAACTATATTAGAAAATGAGGATTTCATTATTGATAGTTAAGTGCATGTTTTCGAGGGGCCGCTTTTATTATACAAAACCCCAAGCTTATAAAAGTAATTTAGAGGATAATCGTGGTACGAGTCGTGAATTCCTTCGCTCGGCTTTCGGTAAGGTTGTGGGATTACTTGGGAACTATAAACTTGAAAGGAAGGAGGGAACTTGTTTCGGGTATTAGGCTTTTCGTCGTTACTTTCCTTTCTCTTCCATCGACAAATCTTTCTGAGTTGTTTCCGAAGTTTTCTGTTGTTCTGGTGTGAATTATTGCCGTCTCTAAAGTGCAAGATACACCAACTGTATTTGAGCTGTTCCGTACTGTAACTGGGCTGAAATACTCTAGTACATAATGTAGACTTGCCACGTAAATTAGTGTGGGCTTTATGTAACTTGGTGCAAATAATGTTGTTTGCTTGTGTGTATGTAAGTATGTGTGTGTGTATGTATGTAAGTATGTGTGTATGAATGTATGTAGATTCAACTCCGGGGCACCGTCTGTAACTCTTGTTGCAAACGATCGTCAACACAGCAGCTTGCAAAACGTGTAGGTACAATTCTTCCCAAGTGCATTACATCACAATGTCTGCAGGTGTCAGAACTACTAAGGTGTCACAACCTTAGTAGTTTTTACAGTTCTCGTGTTACACAAATTTTAAGAAACATGCTGTATCACTTCCCCCCCCCCCCCCTCACCTTCAAGAATATACCCATGGAGTTCTGTCGAACAGTAAGAGAAGAGCAAGTAGACAGGAAACTATTGGCTATGTGTGTATGTTATGCCTAGGGTAAGAAGTTTGTAAACGTTTCGGAGGGACCTTGTTCAGCTATCTTCAAGGTATAAATGAAAACCCTTGCTGAATAACGAGTCCTCGGTCCAGATTTAAATCTATTACGCGCGTAATAAAAATCAGAGGCGTTACCGATCAGCACGCTAATGTAAATGCGTGAGGGTGTTCGGTGTTTTAATGACAACGTATGACATGACATAACATAACGCGTTAGTTTTGTTCATAATGAATAGAAATTACATGTGCTTGTCAGTTAAATGGCAACAATAAGCTCTGAGCGGGCTACGATGTGAGTTAAATTTTGCAGTCTAACAATAAGTTGACTCGTTCGTGGATTGTATATAAATGGAGTTTTAGGTCACGTTACTTCAATTATTCTGCCTAATATTATAAGATTTTGTAATGTGTAAGTGTGTTTAGATGTCAGTTTTCATAATGATCCTTTGAAGACCAAATCAACCAAAAAGCCCATGCTTGGATCCCGTCCAGCCATTGCTGCACACAAAACGCAGAGCTGGAAAGCAATGTGAGACCTTATAACTGACGCGGGGATTGTGCTTGCGCTAATGGATTTCCTGTCTTGGCCGAGGGCCTGTACGTGGTCATAATACAGACTACTACTCCGAATGGGAATTCGTCGTTTTTTTGGGAATGTGGGGGGGGGGGGTCTTGAAGAATTTGGTTGTGTTTGTGTCTGGGGTTTGTATCCAGAGTCGTTAAGTCGAAGGGGGGAATTGACAGTGGCTGAAGGCTTATGTGTATCTACAGATTAAACTCATATCTGTCAGAGAACACAGTGTACTTCCATAAGAAATACCAGGAGGATTGAAAAACTTCCTTTATCGCTCGCAACAAAATGTGTTGAAGACCAACTTGATGTGGAGTTATGATTTCCCAACCCGTGATCTTGTGGATGAAAACAGATGTTACGACAGTTTGGAACTGAGCAGATTTATATCACATTTATTATGCTGAATGTGATTTGACAGCTGGTTAAAATATCGTCAATTTTAATGCAGAATTTAGAGCTCTGGTTTCGTTTTCTGGATGTGGGCGGTTTGAAAACTGACCAAGGACGACTGTAATATTGTAGGTTTCCCGTAATATTCTAAAGTTTGTTGGCGAAGGGTGTGTATAATACAATGTAACGGGGCCAAAGCGTGCCATTCCCCATTGACCATTTATACGTCGCCCCACTTACCGTTACACGATATATGTCTCTTGTTGACAGTATTGCTGACGTGGACATTTGTGCTGGCTGGTTTGCAATGCGTTCTTAGCCATGTTTTGTTTCTCTTGTTTATTTATGACAGGCACTAAACTGTTTGACAGCTAATTAACTACAGATATAAATGTAATACTGTCATAAGTTTGCTCGAGGAATCGTGGTTCGATTCCGGCAGCGGGCAAGAAATGTTTCTCTTCTCCTGAATGTCCAGACCATTTTTGGGGCTCACCCAACCTCCAGTTAAATACGTACTGGTTGCTCTTTCCTCGGGGAGTAAAAGAGTCAGGGGTGTGATGCTGGCCAATCACCTCAATCTAGTGCCGATATTAAGAATCAGTGGAGCTATATCTCCATTTCCCGACTTGCTCTCATGTATCGCACAGGGGCATCTTTACCTTTACAATCGTAAATTATTTTATTTAGGCTATTTGTGTGCCGTATCTTAAGGTCTAAATTTTAAAGTTATGTATCGTAATTGTAGGTACATAGACCAATGTACCTGGCCATTATATTAGGCAGTCTTTGTACACGGTTGGTGAAATTGATCTCAGGTAGACGTACCGTAGCTGTCTGTTAAAGTGGATTGGTATGGATCAGACTTATGTCCTTTTGGCAAGTACTGGAATAGAACTAACCTTACACATCCTTTGAAGTATGTCCATTTATTCTGGCTGTGTAAGGTCGCATTCAGATTTTGCCTCCAGTTGTATACGCAGTGAAATGATTTTCGCTCGCAGGTTGACAATAGTGTGAGTTCTTGCAAAAAAAAATGTAGTCGAACATCTTATACATCTTATGCTCTGAGGCGAGATGCACGTCGTAAGGCTTCAATGATAGTTGGCTGTTCACATATTTCAAGTCTGTGTAGATACCAGGATAGGGACAGGTGGCGGACGCTTGTGAGTGCGGTAATGAACCTTCGGGTTCCGTGAAATGCGGGGAATTTCTTGACTAGCTGCAAACCAGTTAGCTTCTCAAGAAGGACTCTGCACC
>Ga0131853_10003725_pt1 | contig 27398 bp, 16 predicted proteins | sample TergutLab28metaG_FD_92764 | JGI IMG/M metagenome (GOLD analysis project Ga0131853, IMG submission 92764) | Labiotermes labralis P1 segment gut microbial communities from Petit-Saut dam, French Guiana - Lab288 P1 (version 2) (version 2) | ecosystem: Host-associated > Arthropoda: Insects >...
TCCAAGTTGCCACTACATGCTTCTCATGTAGCCCTCCCGACTTAAATCTAGTAGTAACCAATTTCATGTTTTGTTTACATGTAAAATAACCACTGCCACCGGGTAACAACACAATTGCAGTAAGTAAATAAATAAATATATATATATTACCTAGCACCGAAGTTAAAGAAACAGTAGAGCTACAACTCTACTACCCCTCCGGGGCTTCATGGTCTGCTCTACGTGAATTTATCTTTTTACACATATTTTTCCTCTTATGGTTTTTGTTTGTAAGAAAAGGTATGCTCGTGACGTCATCACTTCCTTGTTCCTCCACAATTAGAAGCCAGATTAACACATTCTTATAGATAGCCATCCGGTTCACTACAACTGCAGAGGCTCGTAAAGCAAAGTCTTCTCCTAACATGTCAGAAAGTCTCAGAAGAGGAAGAAACTTTGGGCTCTCATCCTAACTTTGACATTCGGCACAACAGGGACGGCAGAGTTGTCAGCTCTACGCGCCGGCCGTACTTTACCCCAAATAAAGTAACTTGGTATCCATTTCTGTTAAAGACTAAGTGGATCCCAGGGCTACTGCATGCGGACAGCAGGTATAGGTAACTATAAAATCTCCAAGGACCCTACCGGGAATCTAACACGTAAACTCCGGTCTTGTGACTCAGTGCCTACAGAATCTGCGGCACTGTTCGACGCCACAGAAGCACGTTTATTCATCAGAATTCAGTAGGAAATGTAATGTTTTCCTTCCAAGAAAATATTGCAGTAAATTGAATGATTACAAGATAAAAATTGTGCAATGGCCCGCAGTAAAATTACTGTAGAATCCTTTCTAAGTATAAATGCACAGCACCATGCTAATCGTCCCAAGAAACACACGCAATGGCGGCTAGCCTAGCCAGCGAAAAGCGTGACAACGAAAGGGCTAGAAATATATTTCTCAAATTGTGAGTCACTACCTATGGACACCGCCACCCTGAAACCCGGAAGTATGTCTTGCTACGCTGAAAGAATTCTCCACCACGCAACGCATCTCTTCTCTTTTCTGAACACTTCAATTTTGGACACGAAGGGACTGTGGGCTGTCTTTCGAAATCTTCGCAAGACAGCCCACAGACACGCGGTGCAGACATCAAAATCCCGAGTTATTGTACCGCTGTGAAATTTTAAAATCAGTTCGTGTGACATTTTGCATAAAGGTAAATCTTAAACACAAGTCAAATTTCTGTTAGTTACTGGTATGAAGAGGGGTAGCACAGTGGTTAAGGTGCTGTGCTACAAATCGTAAGGTCGCTGGTTCGATTCCGAGAGCGAAGTGGAAACTAAAACAAGCGACACGGTGGCACGAGAGCGTGGGAAATTACCTGCGTGTAATTACAGAGGTCCTATCGCCAGGAATGGCACACACCTGACCATAAGAGGTGCGCGGGTATGTTACGGAGCCATCTAATATGAACTCAAGGTACCAATACGCCCCTAACTGATGTCACTGAAATGAATGAATATCCTTCCGCAACTGGTTAGACATACGTTCTGAATGTAACGCACATTGCAATCGCCTCGGTGTGCTGTTCTGACCCGAGAAGACCCCGTCCACTTGCAGACGTAGGTTGGTACAGTAGCACTATATACTTGAGATATACTGATATTGGGACAAAAGAACTTAACATTTAAAAAAATTCCAGATGGTGTCATTGGAAGTTTTCATTGACATAATCCTTCCGATCACACTATGGCCCTGGGGTCGACTCAGCCTCTAACAGAAATGAGTACCAGAGTATTTCCTGGGGGTAAAGACGGCCGGTGCGTAAGGCTGACATCCTTACCACCACCCTGGGACATTGTCACGAAATCTGGGAACCTTAACTTCCTGGAACCCTCTGAGCACCTTGGGCCTGTAATGGGACTGATTTACCTTTTACTGGTATGAAGAAGAGTCATTCAGACCTTGGCACCGGCATTCTTTACGTTGGCCAATAAATTTCTAATCTCTTATTAACCAAAATGATTAATTTCCTTCTTCAAATAATTATCCAAAATTAAATTTGCTTTCGATTTTTGTTGCCAAAACTGCGTATTAAAATAATGAAACAGTATACATCAAACACATCAATTTATTATACCAGTTGGCTACATGTTTCGGCCCCTATAGAGTCATCATCAGGCCTTCTTTTTGAATCATGTCATTAAAACGTTGCGTACATTATTGGGATCCCAATTAATGTTTATAGAATATAAAATGATATCTTGTCATACAAGATATCCTTTTATAATATAAAATATAAAATGACTTCTTCAGACAAGATATTTTATAATATAAAATGATATCTTCAGACAAGATATTTTATAATATAAAATATAAACTTACCTCTTCAGAAAAGATATCATTTTATAATATAAAACATAAAATGATATCTTGTCAGACAAGATATCATTTTATAATATAAAATATAAAGCGACATCTCGTCAGACAAGATATTTTGTAATATAAAATTATATGAAGTCATACAAGATATTTTATAATTTATAAACATTAATTGGGATCCCAATAACGTACGCAGCGTTTTAATGACACGATTTAATAAGAAGGGCTGACGATGACCCTATAGGGGTCGAAACATGCAGCCAACTTGCGTAATAAATTGATGTGTCTGACGTATACTGTTTCATTATTTTAATACTTCATAACACATCGGGATGACTTCGATCAAGACTTCATATGCTTTTCTCACCTTCCCTCCCTGCGTTTCACTTTGTCCAAATTTCCACACGAATTTTTGTTCGTAAACTGTAAGTAAAGTGGAAGAACCGAAGGTAAACTGAGTCATAAGTGGTCCTATATAAATAATACGCGGATGTGGAACAGACGAATACATAATTCATTGATGGGGTCTTACTAGTCTCACCACATGAGAAGAAGCACTTCACAGGAGGAATGGGCGATGTACGTGCTGCCAGAATTTCTTATTTTCCATAATTATCAGAGGACGTAAACCTTTGCACGCCATTAGCAAAATAAACCAGGATTTTGGTGGGTCGAATCTTTCAAATTTTGTTTGTTGTTTGTAGCAAGTAACAGTAAACGCTTAAAGAAAATTAATGGCTCAAAATCTAACCACTTGCCATACGCATTGTGACGTCAAGGAATTAAAACGCCTGCCGATATGCTCAGTGAAAAAGCCCTGGCAGTATGTAACGAAACAGTACAGCTGCTCCCTTTCTGGCTTCGAAGTAAACGCCGGAAAAATAAATCGAAATATTCACGAACTGTATGCTTGATAGAATCTAAAGGGACGTTCTTTGGGTGTAGTGGTCGCGTTTATATGAAATGATCTTAAAGTATCAATTTTTTCTTTTCCTTGCATATTTAACAAGTCCAAATTTGCATGGTCGAGTTTGAAAAAAAATTGGAATGACAAGCATGGACCGTGCTGGCAGTGAGTGCTCTTACAGCTCGCTGTGAGTTATGATCGAGGAGTTCTGATACGGTTGATATAACAGGCTACAGTTGGTGCAAACATTTCAATACAAATCTTTATTTCATACATAGGCTACTATAATGCCGCAGAAAAGTTCCGAAACAAGGCTACATGGTATACTACATTTGGCGAGTTCTGATACAGCTGAGTGTAATAGACTACATTTGGCGAGAACTGATACGACGCAGTCAGAGAGGTTACATTTGTCGAGCAGTTTTGGCACAACTCAATATGACAGGCTACATCTAGCGAGGAGTTTTAACACACCACGGTGTTACAGACACAGGCCACAATAATGTTGGCGACAAATTTTGACAAATTCTCCTTCTTCCTGCCCTGATTAACTGCGCTTTTCAAAGACTGTTTTTCTTAAAGGTTCGCCCGAAGCCTCTTCTCCAGCTCCCATCTCTGGCGCGTTCCTATAATTTTCTGTCGATTTTCCACCTAGCTTTCCTGAAATACCATAACGTTTCTAAGTTGGCTCGCGTCTGCCTTGAAGAAAGAGGCAATAAAATTGCATGACATATTTGTATGGACTTACAGATTTTACTGTATAAAAGCTGAAGGGTCACAACGCGAAAGTTTCTTCACAATAATTATTCTGTACGTCGTACACAAGCACACGGCGGAGCATGAAATCAGTTCATCTATCTAAAAGGAAAAGGTAAAGTGATCCCGTTACAGGCCCGGTGTGGCCCAGAGGGTGGGTAGAAGTATAGCTCTACTCTTCCACGACCGCGACACTGGAACGGAGTGAGTGGTCAGTATAACGCCCCGGCCGCACTTTTCCCCGGGAAAGACCCGGTACCCATTTTACAGGAGACTGGGTGGGCCCCAGCGCCGGTCTGGACGGACGGAAAATCTCGTCCCCACCGGGATTCGATGCCGTACCGTCCAGCTCGTAGCTCAGTCGCTATACCTACTGAGCTACCCGGCCCACTCATCTATCTATCTTTCTATCTGGTTTTAAAAATTAATGAAGTATTTGAGATAAGGGTTTTACAGAAAAAAAAACGAATTTACTCTATTAAAAATTTTTTGAGAGAAAAGTTTTATTTATTAACTCTTATCCTGCTAACGTGGAGAATATGGTGAGCTCCTAATAATGCCAGAAAATGGCAGTGTGATTTAACGCGGCCTTTAAAGGTTTAAATTCGAAAAACGACGACGGTGTGGAATTTGAAAGTTATGTCGTAGAACGTAAGAACAGTTCAATGAGAAATAATGTAAATCACGTACGTAAGTGACAAGCTAAACTTTACATTTGGTAATTTACAGAACCTCTCAGCCTCGTCATAAGAAATGTATCAGCATAAGTTACTCCCGGAAATTCTTCTTCTTTTCTTCTGCTGATGGTAAGTGTAAGCAAATTAGGTTCATGCAGAATAAATAAACTGATACTTCAAGGACATTAAACTGTTGCTCCGTGAATAATTACTGGTGCGAGATGCGTCAAACCTTGGAGATAAACAAATAGAAGATGTCCAGTGAAATTCCCTTGTGGCTGTGTTCCAATTTCGTCATTTCTTTATAATCCTAATCCTCTTGAAGTGTCGTACTCTTCGTATAATATCTGTTATCGTCCCACACCTCATACTTCATAAAACATGACCAACATCCCAAAGGCATTATATGTTAGAACAAATTCTGTACAACATTTTACATGCTTTTTAAAGCAGCACATTAAAAAAAGGAAAAAAGGCAGGATCATATGAAGAGAAAGATTTGTGCTGCTGAATTAAATACAATCTGACGACAATAGTCGGAAAAGCAAATTTTCGTAGGCTGCAGTGGAGGGAGATGATTGGTCAGCCAAAACGTACCGGCTGATTTACGTTTGAGGAAACGGCCACCTCCCCCCCCCCCCCCCCCCCGCCCCACCCCACCTGCCGGTACCCAGTGAATTCCTCCAGAGAAGGTCCGAAATCTTTGAAAAAGAAATAAGCCTTCTGATCTTATCCCAAATCGAGGGACGCTTGATTGTCCAGCTCCTAACCCAGTACTTGCACCGAAAGAAGGGTAAAGGTAAAGCAGTCACGTTACAGGCCAGGAGGGGCCCAGAAAGTTCCAGAAAGTTAAGGTTCCAAGATTTCGCGACAACGGCACAGGATGGTGGTAGGTTGTCAGCCTTACGCACCGGCCGCCTTTACCCCCAGGAAATGCTCCTGGTACTCATTTCTGTCAGAGACTGAGTCGACCCCAGGGCCATAGTGCGATCGGAAAATGAAAAATCCACTGACACCAGCCGGGATCAAACCAGCGACCTTCCTATTTTTAGCACAGCACCTTAACCACTGTGCTACCGCGGCCCCTCAGCATTTTCTTATACATTTATGTATTTCTTCAGGTACAAAATATATCACAGTACGATTCTTTCGTCTCTTCTTTCTGTCCTCGATTTGTGTCTTCAGTCTTTCGTTATCCCAATGTTCCTTTAATTCTTTTTTTTTTGTAAACTATAGGCTACATGTGTAGGCCCGGTAGCTCAGTTGGTATAGAGACTGACTACGGGCTGGACGGTCCGGGATCGAATCCCGGTGGGGACGAGATTTTCTGCCCGTCCAGACCGGCCCTGGGCCCCAACCATCCTCTTGTACAATAAGTACCGGGTCTTTCCCGGGGGTAAAGTGCGGCCGGGGCGTGTATACCTCTACCGACCCTCTGGGCCACACAGGGCCTGTAACGGGATCACTTTACCTTTAACTTTTGATAGGCCACATGTTTTACAAACATTTTATGGTTATATGTGTGTAATATTCCCGTACAACGACGTCATATGTAAGTAGCTACTGTAGTTTATTGCTTTTAACTATTGTAGTAAAGCCATATTTTGACCTAGGAGGTACGAGGTAACGGGGGAATGACGGAGATTGCATAACGAAGAGCTAAATGATTTGTACTCCTCACCCAATATTGTGCGGGTGATAAAATCGAGAAGAATGAGATGGGCTGGGCATGTGGCGCGTATGGGTTAGGAAAGGGGGGTGTATAGGGTCTTGGTAGGGAAACCGGAGGGAAAGAGACCACTGGAGCGACCTAGGCGTAGATGGGTGGATAATATTAGGATGGATCTCCAGAAGGTGGGATATGGGTATATGGACTGGACTGGGCTGGCCCAGGATAGGAACGGGTGGCGGAGGCTTGTGAGTGCGGTAATGAACATTCGGGTTCCATAAAATGCGGGGAATTTCTTGACTAGCTGCAAACCAGTTAGCTTCTCAAGAAGGACTCTGCACCATGGAGTAAGTAAGTAAGTAAAGACTCAGTTCATAATACCTTTCACCACGTCGCTATTTAATATGTTAAAGACACTACTACAATTTGTATTATCTAATACCAAGGTACTGCACAACATTACTCCAGTACTTCGCTGCTTATCATCTTCAATGTTTCGGCTGCCAACAGCCATACTCAGAAAGAAAAATTGTCACGAAGAACTTATGTTGATGTCCCGTTTATATTGCTAAATATAGTAAGTGTTGTAAATACCAATATCAACGGGACAATTCTTTTTTTACTATGACACGACAGCCCCCAGTGGGCAAAGGCCTCCTCATTACTGAGACTTCACGATCACACTCAGATACACCACACTTGTTAGAACTCCTCTGGACGAGTGATCAGCCTGACGCAGAGATCTCTACCTGACAACAAACAACACTCACATGAGACAAACATCCATGCCTCCGGCGGGATTCGAACCCACAATCCCAGCAAACGAGTGGTCGCAGGTCCACGCCTTAGACCGCGCGGCCACTGGGAACAGCAGCAGGTCTATTATTGACATTTATATTGACCTACATAAACATAATTGTTTTGTAATTATTGTTCTCCACGAGAATGGCTGTTTACAGCCCTTACATTTAGAATATTAAAGAGAGAAATATTGTAATTTGACCTTCATGGGGCCGTGCATCGTAATATTATTTCTATACTAAAACCGAATGGATGAACTAATGTTCAAATTTATTTTATTTTGGATTGACATTCGACATGTTTCGGACGGTCTTTCCGTCCGAAACATGTCGAGTGTCAATCCAGAATAAAATAAATTTGATACATTAGTTCATCTAGTCGGTTTTACTATAGAAATAATATTGTAGTATTATTGAAATTATTAAATTGTAATTCACTGGTACTAAATATATAAAATATCATTATTGCGCCAAACATATAAAACGTTGAATAATTACTACACAATTCAGTCGCCACCAGGCCCCATAATGGCACACAGGTGCATGTGGAAATGGCTCACACAAGCCACACCTATTAAAACAGTGTATACAAATCATATTCGGCAAGAAGGCATTGATGGGTTGATTCAAGACGGACTGGTCAGATTTATGGCATCATTTCAAATTATCAAGTGTGTTAACGATGATTTTCAGTAATATTTTGAGAAAAGAAAATTACGAGAACTTCCACAACATTCCGGTCCTGCAACACGGAAGCTATTTAGCTGGTCATAAACAGGAGAACCCTCACTGATAACGCACGTTTAGTTGTACACAATTATGCAGAAAGTTATTCCTTTGCTTGCAAAAAAATATCAGGGGTTTATTGCAGCAAATCACAGACCGCAGTCACCCATCACGATAAAGTAAATACCACTGCTTCACATGTAGCAATGTCCGACTGCATTCAACATTACTCCAATATTGCCAGAGTGACCTATAGATCTATATATTACTCATATAATAAAACCAACTAGATGCACTAATTTCTCAAATTTATTTTTGGAATAAAACTCTACATGTTTCGGACAGTTTCTCTGTCCATCATCAGGAATTTTTCACTGCACACACAGCGATGGTATATGTCATACAGGTTTGCTGATAGTTTGCGAGCAGGTTCAGGATATTCCGTCCTGATCCTGCTCGCAAGAGGAACTGTCCGAAACGTGTAGAGTTCTATTCCAAAAATAAATTTTAGAAATTAGTGCATCTAGTTGGTTTTATTATATGAATTTATCACGATGCACGGTCACCTGAACGTCAAATTAGCCTACATATTTCCCAATATTGTCTTATTTTTATGTCCCCAACTTCCGATTGACACATACTAACATACTTTATCTTATTTTATATATCTGAAAATGTACTTTTTGTGATTACCAAGCGATTACTTATATAATGTATTCTTCACGATGTTTTCAATTTGGTTAAGAGCCTAAAGATGACATAATATAGTTCGAAATTTGTATCACTGACACCCACAGGGATTTCACATGCAAAACAACCTTTGATTTCTCACCTACTATTTTCATGTTTGTACCGTGCACCAATGACGAATAAAACAATTTTTTATTCAATAGATACACAAATATATAATTCGTAGACACAATTAGAATTATTATGAAATCTTTAAAATATTTAAAATTATATTCTGTTGGATAATAAATTGTTTTAATTCTCACCTACTTTTTCCTTCATACGCGAGATGTGATATTCTCACAGCCGAGACGTTGACAGTCCTAGACTACCGGAATCTTGCGGCAAGTCGACCGGTGATATTTACCAAAGTTTTTGAACGATAGCTGCGCCTTCATTCATCTTCATATACTGCTTGACCTTGAATATGGAGGCACTAACACATTTCTAAACCTCGGTAAATATTTACCATTATATACGGCTGACTTCCAAAATATTGGAGTCTTTAATTTCCCTATTAGTTACATTACTCGTAATTCTGTTGCTCTAAAGTATGATTAAGTCGGTCCCAGTGGGCCGCGTGGTCTAAGGTGTGATTCTTCAACTGCTCGCCTGCTGAGATTGTGGGTTCGAATCTTACCGGGGACATGGATGTCTGTTTCCTGTGAGTGTTGTGTGTTGTCAGGTAGAGGTCTCTGTGACGAGCTGATCACTCGTCCAGAGGAGTCCTACCGACTGTGGTACGTCGTTGTTTGTGATCTAGAAAACCTCATGAACGAGGAGGCCCTGGTCAACTGGAGGCTGTCGCACAAAAAACAAAATACAAACAAATTATGTTCGACTAATTTGGAACACTAGGGGTATACGTAGCAAGCCCAAACCCACCAAGGGTTGTAGCGCCAATTAAAGAAGAAGAAGAAGAAGTAGAAGAAGAAGAAGAAGAAGAAGAAGGGGTACAAGTGTTTCTAATTTTTAGACACTCAAAGAGATGGTACCCTCCCCTCCCCCAACCAACGTGTTCTTGTCGTCATCACTTCGGTCACAGAAATTTCGACGACGACTCCCTCCTCGTCACTCTGCATCTGACCCTAGGTCTGGAGGTCTGTAATTTATGTAGCATACATACAGCCGCATGACGTGAGGAGTTTAACACCCTGCGAGTTGTTTATTTTGACACTCCGATATAAATCAATGGTGCAAGATCGTTTCTAGAAGTTTATTCCTTCTCAGCCGGTCAATAAATTTCTCACTTTTATCGAACCCGAAGTTCAAAATTAATTTGACATTAATTATATATAAGTCCCCCCTCCGATCCGTTTCAATAAACGCCTCACACTTCTGTGGATATGCAGTACAGAGCAATATTAACCTTATAAATCCTAGCGTTTACATTACGTACCACCAGGTTTAACAATAAAAAATTCTACATGGCGCTCTCTTTGCTTTGAGTGTTTTGTACAGACAGCGACCTTCCCTTTACTGATTTTTATAACCGTGGCGGAAAGTGTTTACAGTGAAGTACGGTCTGATTCCTTATTCAAGCAGATTGCTTTTCTTATTTAAAAGATGAATAAATTGCAAACATTTCATAATAAAGCCCTCAAGATAATAAAAAAAATACCAGAGTAACTGAAAATGATTTCCTACACGCAAAGAAAGGAATTTCTTTGATTGAAGATCATATTAAACCTAGCAGCCACATTGTATGAAAAGTCGGTATTCAGTAAAAATGACCATCTTCAGGAATTAGGACAATAAGATCCAATCCATGATAAATATCAGCGTCTGAAATCCTTACTTGCATGATTAAAATTCTAAATGTCAAACATAAATAATGCAGTAACGTTATTAAATACGTTATGTACGTCAATAACTGGGGACCGCGGTAGCACAGTGGTTAAGGCGCTGCGCTACAAATCGGAAGGTCGCTGGTTCGATTCCAGATGATGTCACTGGAACCTTTCATTGACATAAAATCCCTCCGATCGCACTATGGTCCTGGGGTCGACCCAGCCTCTAACAGAAATGAGTACCAGGAGCATTTCCTGGGGGTAAAAGCGGCCGGTACCTAAGGCTGACAACCTTACCACCATTCTGGGTCACTGTCACGTAATCTGGGAACCTTAACTTCCTGGAACTCTCTGGGCACCTCGGGCCTGTAATGGGACTGATTTACGTTTTACGTCAATAACTATAATTATATAAGCCAGTAGCAAGTACACAGTAAATGTCTTCTCTATCCCCCATACGCCGACCTAAGATTTTGGATAAGTGTCTATATACATAAGATTTAATTAAACTGTTTGCGGCTCATCCAAAAGAACAAGGAAAACATTCCTGAAACAAATCAATATTTTCTCACAAATAATTGCTCACGTTGGGCCTGGATTATAGTTCGCGTTTTTGAAGGCCAGACTGCTGACTTGAAGTCAGTAGGCATCCAGAAATTTCTGTGAATGACCAGATCGACTAAGGATTTCCGTAGCCTTCCTCGGTGCCACAGCAAATGTTGATTTCTAACCAAAATCTACGTTGCACTGCTTGCTACTCAGGCAGCCGTCCCCAAAATTAACTTTAAAATTTTCCCCAAAACGTACTTATGCCAACGCGATAAAATTCTTTTGTTTTGCTCTCCAACTCAAACCTCAGACCAAATACTCAACATTTTTCTGTGCTGCATGCTCCAACATTTCTCTCCCAAAATGCTTCCTTCTTCACTCCTCAGCGAGATACCTCGTTTGCTGCCTACCTTTACCAGAAGCATGAGCTGGCACTGTCTGGGAACCTTCAGGGCAGTAAACTTCTTCCGTCTCATCACCGTAATAATAATAAACGTAAAGCTTCTCATTATATCCCCCCTCCCTGGTCTTTCTGTATCTCTCTCTCTCTCTCTCTCTTTCGTTTTGTCAGCCGTAGCAGTGGGCAGGTTTCCATTTGATTCGAGTCAGGGAAAGGTATGCACTTCTTGCAGAGAACGTAGACTAAACTAAAAGACAGGCAGTGTACGTATAAACGTAACATGGAGGCTCGTTCGCCTAACAATTGTTGCCGTGGAAAAGCAATACCTGTTGCATTCTCTGAGAGTGTGTCTGTTGCTTTTGGTATCCAGTATGAAATGTGCATGCGCCATCCGTGGTCTGTCTGACTCTACAATATTTTTCCACATTATCTCATAAACGTTACGATTTTCTAAAAGTTATTGGATACAAAATGTGTGTATTGATTTTCTCTACAACTTTTACCTGAGACGTTTCTTATTCTAAGGAGAATTAAGTGAGGTATGATAAAAAATCTATACTGGTCTTCACGTAGAGTACCCGCTGTTCTTGTCATATTCTAATGAAACTTGAATTTTCTCGACAGACTTCGAAAAATACTCTAATGCCAAATTTCACGAAAACCTGTCCAGTGAGAGCTCAGTTGTTCCATGCGAATGGACAGACGGACAGACAGACATGAAGCGAAAGCTTCTAAAGACCTAAACTACTACGTTCCTAACTACGACTACATATACACACTTAGAATATGGAATAATTCTAGCTTTTTTCACGGCAACAATGATTACGGGAACGCCTCTTGATGTTAGGTTGAAACGTGCGTTGCCTGTCTTATTCATATTTTATGGTTTTATTCCAAGTATGGCTGTTTCCCTGTCTGTCAAATTTGTAACCTCAGGACGCTTAATTCCCTAGCACGATTTTAGGTTGACACACCTGGCAACATGATCTCTACAATCTAAATTCAACATCAGCAGTATATGCAATACGACAGACCGTCTTCACATTTCGTATTTTTCAGGAAGAAAATATTAAATTAGGATTAAACTTATCTTATTACAAAGGTTCTTCTTACAATATTTTGTTATTTTACATTTGGTCAAGACATTTACAGAAACCAAGTTCCGTTAAAAATATTGACATAAAACCACCACTAGATCCTTACATAGGCCACCTGAATCCACTCCACTTCCCGTTCCTATGCAACACCATCATTATCGCAGGAATAGATACTCTTCTCAGCTCTCTGGACTTATACACTGCATTGTATGGTCATTCGTGAATTCGAGAGAAAATTCTCAACCTCGAGCGAGAGAAGAAATTAAATTGTGGCTTTGTGTCTTTTAAACTCGGGGGCTTATTTAGGGTAAAAGGTTACTGAACAATGGAAGTCATTCAGGGAATCTGATCTACACTTAGGCCTTCAAAGCCCAGTGGGTACTGTACGTACCGTCTGCTGTAACATGTAAAACTCTATAATTTTTTAATCGGTTTTCAAATATTTGTGATTTGCGGAATATTTTGAAAACTAATATTAGGAGATGCCGGTCCCAGTAGCCGCCCGGTTTATGGCGTAGATCTGCGGCCGCTCGTCTGCTGAGATCGTGGGTTCGAATCCCACGGGGCACATGGATGTTTGTGAGTGTTGTGTGTTGTCAGGTAGAGGTCTCTGCGACGAACTGATCACTCGTCCAAGGGAGTCCTACCGACTGTGATGCGTCGCTGTGTGGGATCCAGAAACCTCATGAATGAGGAGGCCATGGTCCGCGTTGGGCCGTAGCGACACAGAGGAAATATTAGGAGATACGTCTTTATAAGAGCGAAATGTTTTGTTCTCTGTGAGGTTAGAACTGACTTTTATATACAATTTAGATAAATTTATGTGTTCAAACTTATTTCTTTGTGACAGTAATTTTCCCTTACTGGAACGTTGCCACATTTCCGAAGGGCATACTTCTTGTCCCCACATTACCATGTAGGCTTGTGTTCTACTGACAACTGCGTGTACAAGGTGACATCAAGAAATGTAGGACTTGCTGTTTACGCAATGATTTGTCATGCTAGTCAAAATCAGCCACTTCCTGTTAAGAAGAACTACAGTGACACTTTGGGGACAACCAGTTTCTTAGAAAGACGAATATGTCGTCCGTCGCGGGAAGCCTGTGAGCACCTGTCGCATCAGAGGACGTGTTTCGCCATGTTTCAGCCGCACACTCAAGTGACAAAAGTTCTATACTTAGGACTGCCGAAGCCGGTGGAGGAACATGCTGGATGTTTGAGGTGACACATATATTTGGCTTTTTCTGTCATCTGTTTTCCTATAAAAATACACAAAGCTTAGATGAAATACAAAAATTATTAAACACGTTCTATTGGGGTCCATTGAATAAATATATAATACATGGCTGGCTGGATGGCTGGCACCATGGGTAATCTGCAGTATAACTTAGAAGTTTTAATATATCGAAGGAGATGAAAGCCCGCGATAAAGTTTCCGGGGTTATAATTCCGTGCACTGCCTTCACGTTCAAGATTATTAGGCTCTTTCGAAACGTCGGTAAATATTTATTATTTATTTGAAGGTTGTTTGACCGTGCATCTTCATCATGAAATAAAGTGAAATTCTAACTTGATGCAAAAATGTAATTTATTGAAGTTTCCTTAGCTCGACCTGTTTCGGGCGCATACGCCCATCTTCAGGAGCACTGATTTTAAGTTGCAGCGTATGGTTTTCTGCACCCAGTGCCGTGCAATATCCAAACCGTACACATGACCTACGCAGTGGCTCTCAGGACCACCACCCATCTACAAACTGGGCGCAGAAAACCATATGCTGCAACTTAAAATCTAGTGCTCCTGATGATAGCCGTATGTGCCCGAAACATGTCGAGCTAAGGAAACTTCAATAAATTACACAGAATTTCACTTTATTTCATTTATCACTTAGTATGGTGAAACATCCCAAGTTCAGGCTACTTCACAGGCACAGAAATTATTTGCCTCACTACATTTTAAATCATTACCTATCAGTTTCCTATAGACATCGCTGTTTATTCTTCAGATCTCTATCGACTGCATGTTTATACGTAATCTGCAGTTACCTTATTTATAATTCAGACGCTAACAGGCTGAGGACGCTCTAGAATACGGTGCAGAGGAGGCCGCTGCATTCTCAAAACCAGTAATTAACAAATTCATATCTCAGTACCCTCATGGTGGTGACTAAGTAGTTCTCTGAAAGGTCGGTGTGTTTCAGCTACCTGGCGCGGCTGTCAGCCCGAGAAGATTTTACTGAATTAATTTACAGGAGTTTACAAACATGCACGAAATGTGGTCACAAACATCATTAGCGTAACCTAACAGAGCAGTAATAAATGGACGGGGAATTAGACAAGTATGGGAGAAAGGTTTTGGGGCAGAAAAATCTGAAGGAAAGCGACAACTTGGAATGCCTTTGCTTAGATGAAAAAAAATAATATACAAATGGATTTTCAAGGCATAGAATGGGATGGTGTGAACTGGATCTTCTGGCTGAGAATGGGGACAGGTGGCAGGCGCTTTGGTAGTTTTTGATGTTTGTGTGACCGTACATCTTAGATGCAATGATATAAACAACCTACTGGGTGCACCAATAACAATTTATTAGTAATTTCAATTGGCTCATAATGTTTTGGGCGATAATATCGCTCTTCCTCAGGAGCACTAGACTGTGTTTACAGCTTGTGGCATAAAGCACTCTAAAGATGGATTATGTAATCAATAGTACAAGAACAAGTGAGCAGTAGTCATAATACAAATGGTTAAAAACAATAATAAAGATCAATTATAGCAATTTAAGTGACATAAAATTCATGTTATGTTGGTAAAACGTGAGCTAAACACCAGAACATGAATTTTATGCCACTTAAATTGCTATAATTGATCTTTACTATTGTTTTTAACCATTTGTATTATGACTACTGATCATTTGTTTTTACACTGCTAATTATATAATCCATCTTTACACTGCATAATACCACATGCTGTAAACACAGTCTAGTGCTCCTGAGGATGGGCGAAATTATCGCCCGAAACATGTTGAGCGGATTGAAATTACTAATAAATTGTTATGGGGCACCGCGGTAGCACAGTGGTTATGGTGCTGTGCTACAAATCGAAAGGTCGCTGGTTCAATCCCAGCTGGTGTCAGTGGATTTTTCATTGACATAAAATCCTTCCGATCGCATTATGGCCCTGGGGTCGAGTCAGCCTTTAACAGAAATGAGTACCAGGATCATTTCCTGGGGGTAAAGGCGGCCGGTGCATAAGGCTGGCAACCTACCACCATCCTGTGCCGTTGTCACGAAATCTGGGAACATTAACTTCCTGGAACCCTCTGGGCCTGTCCAGGCCTGTAACGGGACTGCTTTATTTACCTTTACCTTTTAATAAATTGTTATTTTTGCATCTAGTTGGTTGTTTATTTCATTGCTTTAGCAGGTCTTCAGTCATTTTATAGCTCTGTCACAACCTAACTTGATTGTCTCTCGATAATTTTCACATTGGATATCCCGCTGAGTTTGTATATATTGCAAGGCAGTTCGCAATCACCATCTCTTTCAGCACCTGTATTAGTCACGACTTCGTCTTAACCTTCTAAAGTACCGCGTACTTGGGGCCTAATTAACTCGATGGGAGTCACTTTATATTTCTGAAAACCCCAAATTTAATTCCCATGCACACAACAGCTCACTAGTCGGCGCCACCCTCTACTAATTTAGTCACCGCAGATAGTGTACGTAGACACTGATCATCAAGTCAGGACGGCCTATGTCTACCCATATAAAGAACCGTACGTGGTATATAGCGCAGTATTATACCTGTTTCTTATCCGTACGGTAAGGCCCTATTCCTCTGAGAGTGAATTTGATGTTGTCTTTCTACTCTTGTCCAGTACCCGTGTGTGATATCTTCCAATCAGATTTCGTGGCAGAACTTCTGAACACCTTTACATTTCACACAAGTGACTGCCCACCGATCTCGCCACCAATATTCTAAGCAGGCGAGACATCTTTGTAAAATCGCATTTTATGAAATTTTTAAAAGGAGATCATTACATCAATGAAATTGCTTTATTTACAAAATAATGTAACTGATTTGATGTTTGTGTGACCGTGTATCACTGACACAGTAATATAACTGATGTTTGTAAATGTTATTCACATATGTCGTTCGTATGCGCATTCGCAGAATTGCGAAAAGTGATTACTGGCTGCGTCATGTCTGTGTGTCCGTCGACCCCTCTGTCCCCACGCGACAACTCGGCTACCTCTGGGCGGATTTTCATGAAATTTGATATTTACATATTTTAAGAAAACATGTCAAGAAAATTGAAGTTTCTCTTAAATGTGACCAAACTAACGGATGTTTTATTTTCACATCTAGCTCAGTGCTTCTTAGAATTAAGAGTATTTCAGAGAGAAGTTATAGATAAAATCAAAATATATTTTATGTTCAAAAAATGTTTTCCGAAAATCGATAAATTAATAAATTCCGATAATGTGGAAAATATTGTACACCCGGTCAGGCCACAGACGATAACATGGCGCATGCGCATTTTATGCTGGATATAAACACACACTCAGAATACGTAATATTTATTGCTTTTCCACTGCAGCAATACTTGCAAGAACGCGCATCACTGTTATGTTATAAGCACATTGCCTGTCTTCTTTGGATACCCGTTTCAGTGAATATTTTTGCCTTCCAATAGATCAGTACCCTAGTGTTACTAGAATTATACGTTTCAATTTTTTCGGTGTGACATACCGCTGTGTGTCAATTATATGATGAGTAATATCAATGTCAGTCTCAACAAAACTATCTTACAACGTAAACACAACCAATTTTGTTTTTAATAACAACGTAAAGTTGTTCTGTTTTAACAACATAATCCGACATTTTATTAACATAGGGAGAGCTTGATATATTCACTGTACCATTGGGTGGTTTTTACTTACAAAATCTGGGCAATTGTTATATTTTATCACTACTCCTGTAAAGCATCAGGAGACTGCATAACGAGGAGCTAAATGATCTGTACTCCTCACCCAATATTGTGCGGGTGATAAAATCGAGAAGAATGTGATGGGCTGGGCATGTGGCGCGTATGGGTGAGGAAATGGGGGTGTATAGGGTCTTGGTGGGGAAACCGGAGGGAAAGAGACCACCGGAGAGACCTAGGCGTAGATGGGTGGATAATATTAGGATGGAGGTGGGATGTGGGTATATGGACTGGACTGGGCTGGCCCAGGATAGGAACGGGTGGCGGAGGCTTGTGAGTGCGGTAATGAACCTTCGGGTTCCGTGAAATGCGGGGAATTTCTTTACTAACTGCAAACCAGTTAGCTGCTCAAGAAGGACTCTGCACCATGGAGTAAGTAAGTAATTCCTGTAGAGCATCCTTATGATGGTCGCAACAGCGACCGAAACATGTTGGTGAATATTAATACACGATAAGGCACATTTTTTCAGTTTGCATTTGGTAGTGTAAATAGGTGTTAATATACCTTAATGCACGGTTATGGAAAAAAAACCACATGAGACAACAGTGTCTATGTGACATATCACATTGAGGAAGAACGAAATGACGCGTCATAATAAATTATCCCAGTTGAAAATTCTACTTACTAAAAACGGGAATTATGCTTAGAAGAAAGGAATTCTAATGTCTGGATTAAATACGTGGCTTATGAATTCCCATGTAAACGTTTGGTCTGATATTGGTGCTTACCAGCTTGCAAATAACTGAAGTAATACCGCCGATTAACACGTGTTTTTCTAATTTTTCTTGGTGCACCGTCCATCTTGATACCATCAAAGTCTTTCATTTACCAACAGATGCACTTTTTATCTGCTTTACAAATAATTAAAATTTACACGAAAACTTATATTAAAACTGCCCCTAAATGTTTCGGTCTACGGCCATGGAGATGTGTGTGCTGTGTGCTGTGCACAGCGCACAGCACACACACTTGATATAACATGCTGCCACACCACCGCATACTCCATAACGACGTATTGTTAATGACCATTTTATAAATGTGACTTTAGCTAGGCTCAAGTGTAAGGTCCCTGATGATGGTCGTAGACCGAAACATGTAAAAGCATTTAATTAGCATACCAACTAATTCACATACATAAAATTGTTTACACTAAAACATTTAAAATTGCTCCAACATGTTTCGATCCTAAGATCATCTTCAGGGAGCTACACTTTTCCTTGCTAAAGTCACATTTTAAAAACACTCACTGATTAACTTCCTTACATTAACTTGGTGCTGTGGCAGCATGTCGTATTGTGTAAGTCGTACGCCGTTGAGAATGTAAGTCTCATGCTGCCACGACACTCACAGTCAGGCGCAATTTCAGCGACGCACGACTTACACAATAAGACATGCTGCCACAGCACCAAGTTAATGTAAGGAAGTTAATCAGTGAGTGTTTTTAAAATGTGACTTTAGCAAGGAACAGTGTAGCTCCCTGAAGATAATCTTAGGATCGAAACATGTTGGAGCGATTTTAAATGTTTTAATGTAAAAATTTTGTGTGTGTGTATTAGTTGGTGTGCTGATTAAATGATTCTACGAAATTCGCGGTGCAACGATAAAGATGTAGGAGCTGTTTTAATGCAAGTTTTAATGATTTACACATCTGGTACAAAGTGCATATTTTGGTAAATGAAATAATTTGACGTATTTTTCTACTTTATTCTATTTTATATACTTTATTTTACATTCTTTTAATTTTTTCTATTAATCTAAAAAATTTTAAGAATGAGAATCAATTAATTTTATATTATCTTTCTGGATGTGTTTTTAAAGTTGTTTCAGATTCTGAAAAAGGTCTAATTTAGGTCGAAAAATTTTGCTCAATTTGACACAATCTGTCTTCCAACAAAGTGACTGATATTGCTTTCTGTAGTCATCCTTCACGTTTAAATTTATACTGCACTTTTTTATTAATTTTATAAACAAATATTTCGCTAACGTTTGCACAGCTTTTCGATTACAGGGTGACAGGTGAGTGCAAGTGGTCTCTAAGTAAGATAAACGTCCACTAAAAGTTACACTGATTTTGATCACCGCTACCAGGTGATTAGTCTGCAACAACGTGCCAAAGCTTGGGACATGCATCCCATTTTCTTTCTTAAAAACTCTTGGAGAACAACTGAAATAACAAACGCAAAGCCTTGAAGTCTTTTATGTCTGAGCATGTGTATGTGGCATCGTCAGTTTAACATTAACTGATATATTTCGTCATTTACAGAAAATATTTTGCACTATAGTAATAATAATTATTATTATTATTGTCATTTACTGCAATTGGGTTGTCACCCAGTGGCAGTGGTAATTTTACATGTATACAAAACATGAAATTAGTAACTACTAAATTTAAGTCGGGAGGGCTACATGAGAAGCATGTAGTGGCAACTTGGAATGTTGGGAACCATCTCAGCATTTGCTTTTAGGCACAAGGAAACCAAGAAAAACCTGTGTCGAGATGGCCGGTCGCAGGACCTTCCGAATACTGACTTCTAGCCAGCAGTCTGGCATCTAAAGTAAAAAAAAGCCCACATAGTACAACAAATACACATAAGATAACAATACCCACAAGAAAACTACAACAATACACAAGGTCAACCAACAACAATTACACATAAGTAAAATCCAATTTATTGTTAATTTTAATAAACTTTTTTATCTTTCATACATTTTTGCGGAATATAAAAAACATTTAGGAACCGTCGGCATTACGTACCCATTGTGGACCATTTTCTATTCTACAAAACTGGTGGTGCTACTAGCATTCCCTCGTATACTAGTGACAGCGCTAAATTTAGAGGATGATCGTAATTGTACAAGCACGCAGAACAAAAATGCGAAAACATCTAAAGACGGAGCGAGGACACAATCATGCCGGCACAAAAAACCCACATTCATTTCCACGTAAAAAGATCGTTAGAAGCGTTGGAAGTAAATTATATATATACATAAAGTGTTCGACAAACATTTTTTTAAATCTCCAGTATCAAATCTGTCCAGCTGTTTGCCATTCAGATGCGTGCAGACAGACAGACAGACAGACGGTCATTAGAATTTTAACACGTGATCCGAAAGGACGCAAGCTCGCCTAAAAATGGCATCCTCATTGACTCACATTCTATACTTAAAGGAATAAGTAAAGATATACAGCGAGTCCCACTCGCTGCCGAACCCGGCATTTCTTTAATAATTTTACCACCGATGAGAATATTGCAACGAAATTTGAAGCGGACTTAGCTCATTGTGTAAGAATTGTGACGACATCACAACACGTGCTGAAAGTGGCCATCATTTGCGTCCATACAGGATTTAAACCTGCGCGCCATATTTTGGAAAGTCCTTGCCAGTATGTCCGCTGTCACTGCCTGAATTTCTTCGGTGATATTTGCTTTCAAGGTGTCTATGGTTCGTGGTTTGTTTTGGTAAATTCTACCTTTCAGATATCCCATAAGAAATAATCAGGCGGCACCCTCAGCCAAATTACAGACAGGTCAGCAGAGAGGCGCGTAAGACAGGAAACAGGCTGCCTGGCTGGCTGGCTGGCGGACCGCTGCTCCGTGTCGCAACAATTAGGCACACTACAGACACATTCCTTTTCATTTCTCACACAACGAACGTACTCCTGTTCAAATTTCGTTGCAATATCTTCATTGGTGTTAGAATTATTAAAGAAATGCCGGGTTCGGTAGCGAGTGGGACACACTGTATAATAAATCCATTAGAAACACTTTAATTGCATATTCAGAGTATCTCAAAACGAAAAGATGCAATGCGAACAAGAGAGGCAGGTATGTGTAAGTGTAATATTGAGGCACGTATGTTTAACCATGGTTGCCATAGAAAAGCAATAAATCTTATATATGCTGAATGTGTATCTGTAGCCTTAGTTACCAAGGACGCAAAGCGCATGCCCGGTATTATATTGTTATCTGTGGACCATCTGCATTTACCACATATTATCTCAAAAACTGCACGATTTTTGTAGACAGGATTTTGAGCATAAAATGTGTATTTTGGGCTTCTCTACAAGTTTTGTCTGAAAGGTTTCTCATTCTAAGAAGAATTAAGTGAGATATCATGAATTTACAAACGTCTTCACGTAAAGTACCCGTTATACTTGTCAGTTTTAAAAGAGCTTGAATTCCTTCGACAGATATTCGAGAAGTATTCAAATAACAAAATTCACAAAAATTCGTCCGACGGGAACTGAGTTGTTCCATGCGGACCGACAGAAAAACAGACGAACAGATGATCTTAGCAATAGACCAACTTAATGCACAAATTCTTGTTTTATAATAAGTTTATTATATTCCTCTACATGTTTCGAGCACCGGACGCCCACCTACAGAGTCTGACGATACCAGATGCTGTATAATAAAATTTGACCTCCTGATGATGAGCACATAGTGCTCGAAACATGTAGAGGAATATAATAAACTTATTATAAAACAAGAATTTGTGCATTAAGTTGGTCTATTGCTAAGATTATACTGAGATGCACGGTCAGCAAAACATCAAAAGACGAACAGACGGAACAGACAGACCTGACAAAGCTAATATTTGCTGTAGGCAATTTTGCGAACCCGCCTAAAAATTACTGTTTGTTGCTGCAACGTTATAACATTACTAGAGCCTCGCTTATGAACAGTAGTTACTGCGTGTGCAGAAAGTGCGCATTGCGCTAAGAGACGTTCTGTAACAGTGTATTTCCCTTTAACGCTGCACGCTAGGCACGGAACATTGAGCCCAAAATTAATTATTCGCTGTTATATAACGACGTTCTAAGATACCATTAACAATATATCCCGTCGTCTCTCAACAGCATAAACCATATTTTAAAGGTTAAGCAAACCCGTTTACAGGCCTGGAGTGGCCCAGAGGGTTCCAGAAATTTAAGCTTCCCATATTTTATGAAAACTGCATAGGATGGTGGTAAGGTTGTCAGTCTTAGGCACCGGCCGCATTTACCCCCAGGAAATGCTCCTGGTACTCATTTCCGTTAGAGGCTGAGAGACCCCAGGGCCATAGTGCGATCGGAAGGATTTTATGTCAATGAAAAATTCCAATGACACCAGCTGGGATCGAACCAACGACCCCTCGATTTGCAGCACAGCGCCTTAAGCACTGTGCCACCATGGTCCCCATAAACCATATTTTACCTTCTACAAATATTGTAATTCGCGGTATCACAGTGGTTAAGGTGATGTGCTACAAATCAGAAGGTCGCTGGTTCGATCCCAGCTGGTGTCAGTGGATTTTTCATTGACATAAAATCCTTCCGATCGCACTATGGCCCTGGGGTCGACTCAGCCTGTAACATAAATGAGTACCAGGAGTATTTCCTGGGGGTAAAGGCGGCCGGTGCGTAAGGCTGACAACCTAACACCATCCTGTGCCGTTGTCACGAAATCTGAGAACCGTAACTTCCTGGAACCCTCTGGGCCTGTCCAGGCCTGTAATGGGGCTGCTTAAAAAATATTGTAATTATATAATAATCACATAAAAAGTGTAGAAATTAATACTGTAGATAATGGATAAAAAATTTGTGTACAATAACTACTTGTTGAAATGTATACGTGGTATATATATATATATATATATATATATCACTCAAATCTCAGGGACAAAATTTGACAATTCCCATCTGTAGATTTTTCCGCAGATAAAATCGCTGTTAATGAGTTATTTTAAAGTAATCACACTCACAGTTACGAACTTCTTGAATGTGCCCCCCCCCCACACCCCTTTCCTTTTCCTTAAGCGTATGACGAAGCGAGTGCAAAAGAAAAGACAGTGAGTTTGGGGGCATCTTGCTGCAACCCCCAGAGAAAGTCTGACATGTTATTTATGTTCCCACGCAGGCATGCGAGTGATCAGTCTGGATGTTTCATGTTTTCTTGCCTTCATTATGATACACAGCTGCTAATATCTGTGTTGTAAATATGTGCATTTTCAGATGTGGGCTTGTGCTACTGGACTGTACAATGTGAGACAGTCGAGACAAGCCACCGCTGCTTTGACTCCGCGTGAGTCAGAAATGGTCGGGAATCACTGCTTTAAATAACATCAACAAGGGAATTTTTAAATCATTCGCCGGCTACACCTACACAGAAGTTGTCTTTACTCTATTTGTTTCTATACTTAAAGAACGACCAGTAACGTGTTTCTTCCCGTCGAATGACACGAGTCATTTCAAGAACATATCTGCAGCTCTTCTTCTTCACTGCCATAAGCCACAAAACTTCGTGCGTCCGGGGATTAATTTTCTGCCACAGAGTGAAGAACTGTCAGCAGGCAAGTGCGACATTTCTGACAGCAAACTAAGTGGACTGACATATCTCTACAACACCGCGGACAGCGATGCAACTCAGGTGCCAATGTACTGAACATCGCAGAATTGTAAACTAACTGGAGCACATTTTATAAACTCTATTTGCAATTCTTAACAGAAGTGTTAAAATAGGATACCATGCCTATAGATTATAATTTAAACACACCAAAGGCACGTAATATCTTTCTTTATTCAGTTCTGACAAGAAAACTACATGCATCGAGTATGAATACTGAATCATTTTAGTGGTGGAACTTTCAATGTTTCCACAAGTTACTAATGGCCAATTCCTGTTAGGTATAGTAAATATTAAATGCCCCAGGAGAAGATGGAAAGAGGAAGTAGAAAAAGATCTTCAAGTGTTGGGAGTAAGAAGATGGAGAGAGTTGGTGGCAGATAGAAAAAAATGGAAGGACATTGTTCGACAGGCCAAGGCCCACGGTGGGCTGTAGTGCCAATGGAAGAAGAAGAAGATGATGAAGAAGAAGAAGAAATATTAAATGCAGTGAAATGATTCTTTCATATTACATGTATCGTCTTGGGCATTCGTACAAAACAACAAACATCAGCTTATCCATAACGATACAGTATAACGGGAAAGTAAAGTGCAATGCAATTTGTACTTACTATGCCTGCCTGCGCAGCATTTTGTCGCCTGTAGCCCGTCTGGCTTTACCATACTTTCCTACATTATCTCATGAAATGCACAATTTAACACAGAAAATTTTTGAACTCAAAATATGTGTTTTGATTTTTTCTACAATGTTTTATAAGGCACTTCTCATTCTAAAAAGTTCAGGGAGAAAGTATAAAAAATGGGCTTAAGTCTTCATGTGAAGTACCCGTCATTCTTGTCAGATTTTGATTACAATTTAATTTTATGCAGAGATTTTCGAAAAGCCTCGTGGAAATCCGTCCAGGAGAAACTGTTTCACGCGGAGAGATATACGGATAAAGGACGGATGGAAAAACGAACGTACGTGACGGACCTAACTGTCGATTTTCGGAAATTTTCGAACGCACCTTGAGAAGTTTACTAGACTATGTATATGATGAATTTAATGAGTCATAAATCAGCATTAGTGGCAACAATGCGTGGAGTGAGTCACTAAGTTTAAGTTATGTTTATTTTAGTTCCTGTCAGCCTGGCCATACACAACGAGCCATTTTATGAAAAATAGACGTCACAGATCCTTTCAGAACTTCTTCATGACGCACTCAAAATAATTAAATGCTCTCGTGCATCAGTTCTGACGTCCAGACTTTTATAAATACTGATCAATTGTGTTGGAGAACAAAACTCATCCGATCAATTTAGCTGTTAGGACAGAGCTATATTAAAATCCATGGGGCAATTGAATATACAGGCTAATGGGAAATCTATGCCTAATGAACAATCATAAGTATCAAGTAGTTCTTAACACTTCTGGTAGGGATTTAAAAGTATTTACATTTAGGTTCTATGCACTAAAAGGACTTTGAAGAGAGTGGTAATTGTAGATGTAAACGACAAGAATATAGGCCTATATTCCGGTTAAATTTTTAATATTGTCGAGGTGGATAAGCCAAAGTTTTCCGAAAACCTTCAAAGGATAAAGGAAAAGAGTAAAAAGTATTTTTCCTAATGCTTCGCAGAGTTCAATCGTAATAGCCTTGGCCCTTCCGTATGTATGTAATCAGTAAGATAATATTCTTATACATAATGCAAGAATCTGCGAAAGATTCAATAATTTCGGAAATATATAAAAAAAAGCCCAGTATATAATTTTAAGTTACAGTATTTGGGGAGGATTTCACTTTACTGATTTCTAAAGAACATTATCAGATATACTCAGATAAAGTATTTTCGTCAGTTCTTTTCACCATCCATCCATCAATCCATTCTTCCATCCATCTATCCATCTGTCTATCTCTGTGGTCATCATAATCTTTAATAGGTCCGGAATATTTACACTGAATCCGAATTTTTTTAAAATCCTTGTCAATTAAATATGTACTTTTGAGTTCAAAATCTAAATTTATTACAGCAAATCCTGTCAATTAAATATTAATGTATATTTATGAAAGGTAAGGCATTATTATTGGGGACCTACACTGAAATTATCGGCCACTGAGAGACACAAAGATGGCGAAGGAAATACAAAACGCAATTAGAAGGCATCGAAACAATTCAACAGTTTTATTGGTTAAACGTGGAAAATGTTTTGATATGCGCCATTCCGTTGTGTATTGCAATAATATAATAATTTATTCCAGTCAATAACAAAATAATATATAAATAATAATCAATATTAAAAATTCGGCGACATGTTTCGGTTCAAAGGAACCATCATCAGGCCAAATAATGAAACACAGTACTGGTACACTCAGACAGTACATACACTATGGGATCGCATATTGTTTACAGATTGTATGAACATTAAAGTTCATGTTTGAACTGTAAGCCGATGTATTTTAAATGTATATATATAAAAAACTGCTATCGGTATGTCTTAGTTAAAATGCCTAGAATACTATGTAACATATATATATTGTGAATATAACAAGCTTATATTCGTAATATATATGTTATGTAGTATTTTAGGCATTTTAACTAAGACATACCGATAGGAGTTTATTACATACACACATACATACACAATACATACATACACACATACACACACACACACATTCATACATACACACACATACATACACATACATACACACACACATACATACACATACATACACACACACATACATACATACATACATACATACATACATACATACATACATACTAAGTAAAAGAATAATGCACCACCTGTTCAAGACAGAATACCTGAACGAACATCAATACGGATTCACGCCCCAAAAGAGTACGGTAGACGCTGCCATGGAAGTGAAACAATACATAGAACCGCACTTAGAGAGAGGAGGAGTGGTAATATTGGTCAGTTTGGACGTACATAGAGCCTTTGACTCGGCATGGTGGCCGGCGATATTACAAGGGTTGCGTGAAGCAAACTGCCCCAGAAACCTTTACTACCTAGCCCAAGACTACCTGAAGGAGAAGAAAGCAATCATAACAATAAACAGTTTCAACATGGGAAAGAACATAACAAGGGGCTGTCCGCAAGGATCCTGCTGTGGCCCTTCATTCTGGAACACCCAATATGACCCAGTTCTTAACCTTCAATATACCCATCACACCAGAGCAGTGGCATTCGCAGATGACTTGATACTAATTATACGAGCTGACAGTATACGAGAAGCAGAAAATAATGCCAACGCAGAAATGGACAAAATTGCAACTTGGGCAGAAAACAACAAAACAAGATTTAACGAAGAAAAGTCAAAGGTAATGCTGATGACTAGAAGGAAACGCAAAGAAAAAAAAGAAGTAGCAGTATACATGAACAACAAAGCCATCACACAGGTACAAAAAATAAAATATCTGGGAATAATATTTAATTACAAACTATCTTTTAGGGAGCACATAAATTACGTAGCTGACAAATGTACGAAGCTCATATTCCAACTGGCAAAATCGGCTAAGCTTAACTGGGGTTTAAGCCACAAAGCCCTGCAGACAA
>Ga0131853_10003726_pt1 | contig 27386 bp, 11 predicted proteins | sample TergutLab28metaG_FD_92764 | JGI IMG/M metagenome (GOLD analysis project Ga0131853, IMG submission 92764) | Labiotermes labralis P1 segment gut microbial communities from Petit-Saut dam, French Guiana - Lab288 P1 (version 2) (version 2) | ecosystem: Host-associated > Arthropoda: Insects >...
AATGTTTTTAAAGTGTTTTAACCAAGTAAGGTTTTACAATATTTTAAAGACAAGGTGCATTTGTTGGTATTTTAAATGAATGTATATTGATTCAACATGCACGGTGAAAAATTAAAAAAAAAAGGCTGTATGGGTTAAAACCCGGTCTGTTGGCATTGGAGAAGGGGAAATCTCTTCCTCTTGCCGGGAACCGAACAACGATTCCCCTGTCATCCACGCGCTGACTAACCACTAGACGTGGTGATGATGATGATGATACAATTACTTTTAAAGAAACAGGACGTGAGATTGTGGGCTCTTCTCGTCCGCTTCAGAATTGGTGGCTGGATCTTATTAATGCTCTGCTGAAACTTCGCCTGCCATTATAGTGGGAGATTCCTTGAACGGCTTGGTGATTCTAATGCTTGCAGTCAATCGATGTTATTATAAAAATCACACGGAATTAAATTTCACTCTTGATATTAGATTTCCAGGGACGTTTCGTCGAATTCAACCAATCAAACCCAGCTCGAGAGGCCTGGCATTGTGTAACGGGATACGGCAGACAGAGAAGAGAAAAAATTAAGGCAGATCTAACAAACACCGATACAAAAATCACGAATTTTATCACTTTCTGGTACTGAGGCAAACAGGCAGAACACCATTCCCATTGCATTTATGCAAACTAATATTTGGAATGAAGCAAACTCTCTGTCGCCCCGATACCAGTGGCCGCGAGGTGTAAGGCTTGGATCTGAAGCCGCTCGCTTGCTGGAATTGTGGGTTCGAATCCTGCCGTTGGCACGGATGTCTCTCTCTTGTGAGTGTTGTGTGTTGTCAGGCAGAGGTCTCTGCGTCGAACTGATCATTCGTCCGGAGGAATCCTACCGAGTGTAGTGTGTCTTGAGTGTGATCGTGCAGCCTTGACAATGCGAAGACCCTAGGGGCTGTGAAGCCATGAAAATAAAATAGCCTCGGTGTCTCAGCAGTCACTACAGTTGCTAAAAGTGGAGGTAGCAAAGCTATCCGAAACGTCGGTAAATACTTCCCAATAAATATGACGTAATGCACCGGTAAGAGAATGCAACCTTTAACACAAGTTTCGCTGGTAATAACAGGCTATAGCAGTGTTTCTCAAACTATGCATCGCGACACAAATTTATTCTGAGGAGGTCGTGGAACAATTTCATGAATAAAATTATCATCAACTCACACTACTTTAATAACTGTACTAAAAGCAATTTTTTTTTGTAAACGCTGACACTTGCAGTCACACTGTAGCAATGTTGGCTCGACCGACATGTTATAACAATGACTCGGAGCACTGACCAGGATTACCAACCTTTCAGAGAGAAATTATCAGATCAGGAAGTCAAAATTATCCTTTCCTTATCGACTTTAGAGTACGGTTGTCAAAATTTCCTCAATTTCAGAAATGCCTTGCAAAAGACGGAAACATTCAAATTTACAAGATCAAGAAGATTAATTCTAGATGTTAGAGCCATAACAAGAGTCACAGAACACAAATGAGGCTCATGCAGAATATGTAAATGCATACATACTTTTCGTCATTACATTAAATCAATTAATATGTCATATTATTTGTACCAACTCATGTTTTTTCTACCCCCCCCCCCCCCCAACAATCATTATTCTGACTCCTGGGATCGCAAGAAGATAGTGGATTAATCTGGATAGGGTTCAGAAATTTTAGAAAAGTTACTCTATATTAAAATTTACTACTTGCTCGTCTAACTTATAAAGCATTCTTTTTAGAAATTAGTTTTTCAAGAATCAAATTAAAAGTGTGACTGTTACGTCATATATTGACTGCAGCTACGTTTGTTTTTTCTTTACTTGTTCATCTTCAGAGGAATTCAGCAATTAAACATCCATAAACGAGAACACAGTAAACTCATTTTCCACAGGGCAGAGAAAAAAATTTCCCGTCCCTTCCGAACGAGCTACAGCAAGTTCAATTCATCACTGTCAAGTCCATCTTGTGCATTCGAATTCTGTTTTCGCTGTCACTCCATTTGTCAAATAGAACGCCACATCTGCGAATCCATTTGTAATTGCTCCAACAGTTCTCACTCTCCGAATACTTTATAAGCTAATAACTCATCATTTTAACATTTGTTATTTTAACAATATAAAATTAAACTCTTGGAACAACAGCACACTCTGGGCCGTGTGCCTGTTGTATAGTTCCAGGGGGTCATCATGTTCCATACTAACCATAGGTACAATTATCCTCCCAATCCGGCCGCCTTACACCGACTCAAACATTTTCTGATCCAACCGGACAGGAGGCTGGGTGAGCTTGCCTTCCTTTCAAGTAACCGACCGAAATAGAGAATCTCTAAAACCGAACCCAGTTTCTCTGGTCGCCCAACTCGTAGCCTATTACCTATAACGACTGCGCTACACTGATATTGTTAAAAATGCAATAACAACAATACCCAAATGAAGGAAAAAAGCATTGAGGCCTCCCACACAACAATGGGCCTATGTTTCTTCTATTGCTGTGTACAGTTGTCATGTTTGAAACGTCGTATTTACAAGATGTGACTAGGAATGTTTGCCCACGATGCAATATGAAAACGTCGCCATCATCTGCTTCCAGCAGCACATAAAGAGTACATAATGGAGAAACATACGTTTGTCTTGAATATTTCATTCACGGGAATTAGACTCGGTAGTTACATTTAAACTGATGATATGATTATAATACTCAATACTTGAAGGTATATTACTTTCCAGTAATGGGCCATGTATGGCTAAACAACTGTGGGTAAGAATCACAGCTGCACTTGAAAGAGTCACTAAAACATTACAAAACGTTGTAAGTTGATACGTTGTCGTTTTTCTTGGCACAAAAACATCTTCGATCCTTTATGGATCTTCTCCCTGTATGTGTTGTGATTACCGTTTAGGAAGTAACATAAAACTTTTTAACCATAATTAATAAAAGCGCCGTAAAAATATTACTATTTTATTGCTGTAAAATATTATAACTTTTAAAAGAGAGCTGTACCATCATAATTACAAATTAAGAAAACGATATATTGGCTCTAAGTGCATGAATGCTGTGATGGAGTATGAAGTACTCGTGTAATCTATTACATATTAGTTAGTTTGAAATGTTGGAGTAAACTCCCTGAAGATGGGGTAATTGACGGCGAAACATATAGCAGCAATACCAGACTAATTTTGTCAGTTAAATGTGCTTTGGCTGGTGTTATGAATGAATAACTTAGTCACGACGCAAGGAATAAAGTGTCAAAATAATAACTTCCAATACCTTTGAGTGTTAGCATCCCGTTGTGTTTTAAATCAAATATATAAATGAATTTAATAAATTCAAAATTTATCAATCCATATCTGTATACAAATACCAGTATTAAAGCCATAGACACACAACTATACCCGTGTAACTGCAATGTGCCTCTTAAATTTATACTCCTCCGTCTTCCGAATAGTTTCGTTTCTGTTGTATTCAATCCACCTTTCTTGAGTGAGCCATCAGTTCAATCCACCCCTCGATATCCCTTTCCCGAGTTTCATATTTTTAAACACCCGATGACTTGCATGGCGGTTTGGCGTGTCACAAGGCTTGAAGTTACAAAGAAAGACAAACACAGAAAATACCGCTAAAACATGCAGTACTTTTTCCACTAGCTGCATTGTGATTGACAAGCACACCGCTCGAGCAGTGGAAATCAGTAACTATAGCCACTTTTAGACGGAAAGTCCATAGTATCGATATTGAATTTCACATATCAATTGAAATAATTTACAGAGATTTATTTGAGAGTGTCACGTCATTATCACGAAATTTAAATATAAACACCACGGAAGAACAAATTTAAACTTTTCGTTTTGCTCCTGGATGAAAATAGGTGAATTTTTATAAATTGGCCACGCTGAATCCAAAACTAAAAACGAATATACTCTGTCACCTAACGTTGTTCTGGAACTTCATTACTTGTTTTTTGGCATTTTAACGAATTTTACTATATTTCACTAGAATCCACAATTGTGTAACTGGGTCCTTTGATTTAAAATCATGTTTTAATAGTGAAATTAAAAAATAGCCTTAAGAATGCTGTATGAAAATAACTTCGTGCAATTATACAACAAAACTGTGAAAATAAATATTTGATATTAGTCACGTTTACAACTTCTTTCTGTAACTCATTCTTCTGTAAACAGTAACAGACACTTCTTCAATAAGGTTCCAACAACAGTTAGCTAAAAAGTTTTGTGAAGATTTTCCTCCATATCTTGTCTCCATGGTGGCAAAATATTGGCGGAAATTTTTCCCATGTTCTTCGCTCACTGAGCCCAGGTTCGGAGGGAAGATGTCCAAGTGGGAATGTAAAAAATTAATCTTCAATGACAAATTACACCCCATAGTCTGGTTTGCGTTTAACAAGTCTTCAACAAGTTCCTGGTAGTTTTCGGGTTTTAATTTTCCAAGGAAATTTAGACAAATCGCTTTGAAAGTTAGCCACACAGTTTTCTCAGTTTCCGTCAGCAGGTATTCAGGTAGATAATCATTAATGATTTCGCGAATTTTCAGTCCAATAAAGATGCCCTCCTTTAATTTAGCACCACTAACGTCCCTAAATTTGTCTCTCAAATTCTCAAAAACACTTACGAAGATTGTTCGTAGCTTTGTTCGTAGCTTTAAAGACGTCTTCCATTAACCTCAATTTAATGTGTGGTGGCGGTGACAAAATCTTATCACTGTCAACTAGCGTTTGATTGTAACACACGTTTCCCCTGGAAAAGAGTTTTCACGCATTGGCCAATCCTTACTGTTGTAATGTTTGTCTTTTGCTCGGCTGTTCCATTCACACAAAAAAGCAACACTTTGTGTAGTCAGACTGCATTCCTAGAGTTACTCTACGATTGTAAGGACTCCACATATTTACCATTCATATTCTGAGTAACTTAGACTTTTCAAGAGCAAATCCATATTATAGTACGATTCCTTCATGTGGACACAGCGGGCAATCGGTGTTGACAGGTATTTCTGTTACATAGTGGCATCGCCTTTAAATTGAATTTAGACGAATCTAAAAAAAGCTTCCAGTCTTCAGGGATGTGTGTACATCCCAACTCTTGCAGAAGTCCTTCTGCATCATTACTATAAACTAACTCTCCGTCCTTAGAAAAAAAATGATGGCAATGATTGCTGGCGTTTCCTGTACAACACTTTAACACCTTTCTGCCACAATTTCCATCCCTTTAGACGAGAAGCCGAGAGTTTCAGCTGAATTTTAGAAAGACTGAGGTCTCTCACTAGATCATTAAGTTCAGACTACGATATTAGATGAGATACAGTTATTTCTGGGAAATCAGAATCCATATTGTAACACGAAGTTCCAGTTTCGTCTTCTGGAGAGTTTCTGGTTGGTTATCTTTCATGCAGGTTCCATCGTCGAGGTGGCTTACGAATTGGTAGGGAAACGTCATGTGTAACAGGTCATAGGGCTAAAGGAATATTGGGATAAACTATGGTATGTTTGGTACAATATGTTGTTTTCTGCTCCCTAAAACCCTGAAAGTATCAAAACACTGAGGGATGAATAAGCTTTTTGTTTCGGGTTTTCTGCCTGACCGCGCCTATAAACCAGCCAACCGCAAGGGCTTTTAAGTCTAAATGTGGTTGTTCCTGGGAAAGCTTACGTGATTTCGCAAAACGGATTTCACATCTCTAATCAACGCAAAAAAATTACATTAACGTCACATAATTTTCCTTCAGGGCAAATTTCATTGCTCAACCGTGTAATCTGATTGAGAACCGAAGTCTGGTCTCGCTGTAACCAATACCGAATTATGAAACGCCAGCAGACTGCACATTTCTTTGTGGGCCACAGTGGAGTGTCAATTAGCAGGTGGTCTGTGGTCCATACGCTGAGAATAATGACAGATGACGCTGATGTCAACACTCCACAGCTTCCTGGCTATTACCTGCCCACAAGGCAATTGTCAAGTCAAGCGTATCATTATCGAATGTGCCTTTACACCTACCTAAAGGTTAGTAAATGGATTATTATTGGCTGAACTATTAAGCAACGCAAATCATATTCACATTAAAATGCCGAATTTAGTGTGGTCTTAGCGATGGTATATACAGAACCGCATAGCTTTTCGAACTAGTTCATCATTCAGTGTCTTAAAAATTAGAAAAATACAAAGAAAAAGAAGACAGTGTTTCGGGAAAGAGAAAAGTGTCTGTTCTGAAATCAAAGCGGAAACGTAACTACTTTTTAGTCCTAAACACAACAAATATCAACGTCAAGTTTCAACTCTTGTTGGATATGATGACGTGTAGATTTGTAAATATTCATCTACGTTTCGGTAGAGCTTCTTACAACCATTTTAAGCGTCTAATACACCAACGTGGATTGGCTCTAGCAATTTATTTCTTCTTGAGAATCTAATATATCCACAGATACTTAAAAACTTCCCATAGTTCATGGACCCAGAAAGCTAATTTCCATGTATACAGCAGCTTGTCACTGGTCTGTTTGCTTAACCAGACGAATCCAGTCCATACCATTCGAACTTATTTCCTTCAATATTATCCTTCCTTCTACGTGTAGTTCTTCCAAGCGGGCCCTTTCTTCAAATGTTCATACAAAAACCATGTAAGCACTTATAATTCTTTGTAAAACTATCTGATGTTAGCATTTAAGAACAGCTGACTCATTGCATACGTGCTAATGAAGGGAAACACCCTCTTTTAACGCCACAATTATCTATAGGCCTTACTAAATTTTACTTCCAATTAATAAAACATTAACTGGATATACCACGGGGCATTGTCTAGTTTGTAAAAAACCAAATTTTGCCTATACAGCTTTCATTAAACTTTATGTGAAGTTAATTAATGGTTAAGTAAATACCTACTACTGTGTGTAGAGTGCTGGTGTATTTCTGGTTTTTAGGCGTCTGACGGTTCGCTCGCATTTGTCATACATACGCGATATGTCATTACTCTTTGTTCTAACAGATGTCGCACTAATGGTGCAACAAGAGTGGCGCATATGTTTACACGTAGCACAGATACAGTACACATACGCAGTTGCTTAAACACATCAATGAATGATGGACAGTGCAAATAGCACAGGAACCGCTGCTATACTTCCATTTGTGTGGCTGTGACTGTGCCCAATTAAACTACAAACTGTTAAAAGGAATTATGAAAATATGGGACTGTAGCAGCTGCCAGTACACTATCAAAATAGGACGACCCATTTTCCAAACAATGCACCTGTTATAACTTTAAATTCTTTTCACAAATAGGTTTAAGGCTACATTAATACTGGAAAACTTAAAAATGGAAAGAGAAATATCGGTTTCCGTGCTCACGGATATCAGACAATATACTAACTGCACTAACACACGAACACAGATGTGTGCCAATCTTCTACCAATACTGTTTACACTACAATTAAAATTTTTCAGTAATGGAATTAGAGTCTAGTGTAAACATTAAATTCATACGTGATATAGCTTAAATGCCACTTTAACCTAATACGGCAGGGAATATGACAGGGAGATAAGTCCTGTGATGAAGTAGATAAGTATTCTGTAGATAGTTTGGCAGGAAAAATTCCAGATAAGTCTAGATGTAGTATTGTAAAAGAGACGTAAGTATGACATTAAGTTTTGCTGAAGGGAGGTTAGGTTGTGACAGTCAGAAGTGGAGAAACTGGCTTAAGGTCAATGTACAAGTGGCGTCGCAGCTTCAAGTTCTGGTAGCAGAGTTAGTGAGGTATTTACTTAGAATAACCTAGAAATAAAAGCTTGTATAACTAATTATGCACGGCCTTCTTTTCAGCTGGAATTTTGCCGCGTTGTTTGAAACAAAACATTGTCTACGCTATATCTGATACCACATTTACTTTAGTGAACCACGCGCATGTGTAGCAACGCTTCGGCTAGAACACGCGTTAAGAAAATTTCTACTTTCTTGTATAGTCTGCCAATTGTTTGTGCCCTATGATACTATGAGAAATGAGATTTTTTATCTTAGGGCCTCTAACACCTATACTTGCTCATATATACTAAATACTTGACGTCATTATTCCCCCGTCATAACGAACACATACAAAACGCCGAGAAGAACAGATGAGTCTTAGAGACTGTACAATACGTCAATATAGATAGGATCTTGAAAATTCGCAATATTCAGTTTGAAATATGAGGGTGATTAAAGACAGAATAACGAAGTAGGAAGAATAAGTAGCATGTAGGGAAAAAGGAAAACTTACACAGTATTTAAGCGACGATATAGGAAAAGAATTAGCACTATTGGGTGCGGATGGGGAAATAATACTAAAATAAATTTTAGAGAAATAAATGTCATTATATTCTGGACTAAAATAACTCAGGTTAAGATCCAATAACTCTGTGGATGGGGAAATAATATTAAAATAAATTTTAGAGAAATAAATGTCATTGGATTCTGGACTATAATAACTCAGGATAAGATCCCATAACTCTGTGGATGGGGAAATAATATTAAAATAAATTTTAGAGAAATAAATGTCATTGGATTCTGGACTAAAATAACTCAGGATAGGATCCCATAACTCTTATTATGTTAACCCCATAGTGAATATACGGATTCCATAATATGGCTAATGTATCTTTAAGTGGGCCATCCCCGTTGTGCTAGAATAAAATTTTAAATGAATAAAAATAAGTCAGACACAACTACAGCATGTATGAATTATTAAAAGGTGTAGTTTAAGCGACTACATGTTTCGACTCTCTTCAGTAGGCCATCATCAGGTCGTAGGTCATTATCGAGGAAACTATACAATGTATAATACGACATAATATGCGAAGTTTTACTAGTATTCAACTAGATCTCTTTTTTGTCTAAAAGCTTATAATAACATTTTTTCTTTCAAAGTTGAATAATGTGAATGTAGTAAAAATATACCATAAAACTTAACTGAAGTATTTTCTGGGCTTAAGTTTTTGTGTCTTTTTGTGGCGTAATTCGCTGATGGCGAATGTGTGATTAATATGTTCATTTAAAATTAAAAATTAAAAATAGTGCGTATATAAATGGTTATGAAATATTCTAAAATCTAATGATGTGCATAGGAATGGCTAATATATTAGGATTGGGGTATTTGAATAGGAGGTATTGTGTAGAGTTATTTACTCATCTAGTGAAGAACGGCATGCATGTGGAGTCGCAAGAATTAGACGATGTTGTGAGGAATCGGTGCTTTAATCATCTATGGTGGGGGCCGCCAGTAGTGTAGAATTTTTTAATGTGTTTTCGTCTATAGCAGAGTTCGCTAGTTGAGGTTAGATTCTTTATATATTATTGACGAGAAGCAGTCAAAAAACGTTGTGACTTTCAAGTGTGTGTTTTCCAGGTATGTCATGTATGAAGTACGACGTAGGCGTTCGGAGATGGCTGGTATGTTACCTGCATGTTTTGACAATGTAGTTACCCTAGTTGTTAAAGATGATGTTTTCCGTATTCTGCTTTGTGGCCCCAGTTTGGTAACTGCGTCGAATAATTGAAAACTGATGTGTAGCTTTTGCGTTGTTGTTCGGAGTTAGTGGTGTGTACAGGTCTGTATCTGGTGGACGACTGATGACAACAAGAACGAGATCTCGTTCAATAATAGTAAAACTTCTCGTACTGTATCATATTATACACTGTATAGTTTCCTCGATAAAGACTTACGACCTGATGATGGCCTAGTGAAGACAGCCGAAACATGCAGTCACTTAAACTACACCTTGTAAAAATAAATCATACATGCTCTAGTTGTATCTGACTTATTTTTCTTCATCTAAAAATCGCTAATGTAAGTTGTGAAATCAGAACATTTGTAATCAAATATATATCCTTAAAAGTACAAAGGTTTTTGCGCAAATAGGTCTATTTATTTCTCTGTGTGTGTGTGTGTGTTCGTATGTGTATGTGTAAATGTACACGTATGTATATGGGTAACTTACATGCACAGAGATATATAATGCAGACATCCTGGGTATAAGATCAGGGAGTAGAATTTCCTTTGTGTAGTGCGAAATTAAACAAAATATATAGAATTCAATCCCTTCAATTTGGTTTCCTGATAAAGGAAGTATTACTTACTTACTCCATGGTGCAGAGTCCTTCTTGAGAAGCTAACTGGTTTGCAGCTAGTCAAGAAATTCCCCGCATTTCACGGAACTCGAAGGTTCATTACCGTACTCACAAGCGTCCGCCACCTGTCTCTATCCTGGGCCAGCCCATTCCAGTCCATACACCCACATCCCACCTCCTGGAGATCCATCCTAATATTATCCACCCATCTACGTGTAGGTCTCCCCAGTGGTCTCTTTCCCTCCGGTTTCCCCACCAAGACTCTATACACCCCCCTCTCCTCACCCATACGTGCCACACGCCCAGCCCATCTCATTCTCCTCGACTTTATCACCCGCACAATATTGGGTGAGGAGTACAAATCATTCAGCTCCTCGTTATGCAATCTCCTCCTTCCCCCGTTACCTCGTCACTCCTAGGTCCAAATATTCTCCTCAACATATTTTATATATATATATATATATATATATATATATATCCTACTTTATGTGGATGGCATAATATTAATTTTGAATGGTAAGAATAATGGACATGAATCTCAAAGAAATACGTAAAATTGTAGTTCTATAATCTCAGCTAATTTTGCTAATATTACGGAGGATGTAACTTTCATAGGCAGGAGTAAAATTAAGTGTAGGAACCCAGTAAGTGACTGGGTCTAAGAACGAGTAGTGCTCTTCAAATGCTCGAGATACGATAAAAGCTACGGCTATAAAGGTGACGACGACATACAAGGAAACTAAAATCATTGCACGCGGGTTGTAATTAAAATTTTCAGGAATACAAAATTAACATTTTATAAAGTTATGGCTACTTCTGCACTCCTTGTACGTAGCGGAAATTGAGTCGAAACACGTTGAGATTCAAGAACATTACAGACTACGAAAATTAATTTTCTGTGCACAGTAAAACTTGGTAGTATACTGGAAAAATACCCGAAATTAAACGTCATAAATAAATTAGAAACGTGCTCCTTAAATTACAGAATACATTCGTACCGACAGAGAAGGCTGTAGATTGAAGAGCAAAAGGAAAATAATAGGCCCTACGTATTAACGTACAAAAAAGCAACAGAAGTTAAATATGCCAACAGAAGATGTGGAATGGGCTCTGAAGCCGATTAAGATATTAGTCTCCATTCCACTAAGTGAAGAAGAAGAAGAAGAAGAAGAAGAGAAGAAGAAGAAGAAGATTATTACTGAAGAAATGTTCTGTGCCGTAGTTATTTTACAAGGCGTACAGTAAACGGGGTAACTCTGTCCCTTGCTGTCTATGAAGGCATAAGGGGAAGTGCTAATAGGCCTACAGCATCAAGCTTTCTTAAACTCGACACTAGATGGAAGTAAGTGGTCAGATTCACGCCCCGGCTTGTCTACCCCCGTTAGAGTAGTTCCTGTTACCGTTCAACACAAGATGATATGGACACAAATAACGTGCTCGACTATGTGGAAAACAGACGATTCCCTTTCCACTGTTGGGAATCGAATCAAAATGCTTCGGTCTTCCAGCCTGTAGCATACGCATTATATCTTTCTTTTCGTAAGATCCACCCGCTGTTATGTCCTGCTAACATAACTCCCCAGTACAGGACAAATATTGTATTGTCTTTTATTTCTCATTTCCCGCTGTGGATAGGAATGGTTGCACTCTCTATTAATTCAATGACGAAATCGAGTTCTCCATCAGACAAATACTAATTTACATCATATCTATACACAAAGTAATGCGTTTCATATGCATTAGTGTACACGGTGCAACACAGCTGCAAATACGGAACGCTGTTTTATAATTTACGGATTATGAAATTAAATGTTTGTTGCTATCCAACTGAACCGCCGGCAACCTTGCTGACGGGGTCATCGTCGCCATTTTGATCTGCATTCCCACTATTTTTATTGATTTTATGCTTCCATTTTCAAAGTTTTAGTTTCCTCTTGAGTATATTCAGACGTCTGTAGGAAATTTGAAGCTTAAAATATTAAATATTACCTTTTAACAGTATATGAAATTGAAAAAATTACGTGTTATAAGGTGGATCGGCAATACCGCGCGCGGTATAGACTAGCCTACGGGGCTGGACGATGCGGGTTTCGAATCCCAGGAAAGGTCATGTAGGATTTCTCTTCCCCAAGTGTCTAGACAACATCTGGTGCACAAGCAGCATATTTTTCAATATGTACCGGGGATAAATCGACTGGGGGGTGAAGATGAACACCCACCACCGTCTAGTGAGAGGATAAGAATAAAAGGGGTTCCAAGTCCACTTCCTCTCTCTATGCGATCAAGACAAGTTTATTTTACCTTTTAATTAATGATTAGCAAAAACACTTCAAACGCTCATCTGACGATAGGCAGGTTAATGGGGATTTGGGGTACACAGTGCGGTAGTTAAGAAGATTATGCTGTGTTCTGGGAAGTCATCAATTGTACTTTCGTAGAAATTTACCTAAATTTCGGAAAAGAATCTATTTTCTCAAGATACAGGAATGAAAATTTTGAAACTGATGTTACATGTGTAAAATAGGCTGCCCATCAGGTTTAATAAGGGAAAATACATAAGCAATTAATTCTGATAATTGTAGGATATCCAACACTCAATTTCAAATTATTGTACTTATCACAGTGCAGATGGTAGCACTATTGTCTCTTAAATAGTACAAGGTGAAAATACTGTAAATGTTTTTTTAATAAATTATAATTAACTCTTCAAAGCGATGCTGAAGCTACATATACCACATGTATAAACCCTAAAATACCATTTATTAGGCTCGCAAAGTATATTTACGAGTTTAATGTTATTCTAAGATTAAGCAGCGATTATTCCTGTACAGCATTAACTAGATGACTTACGAATACGATGTGTCTGAGAGACAGAAACTAAACGTTTAAAAGCAGTTCAGACAACCTCCATGGTTCACATAGTCAGCATTGACTGATATAACAAGAGCAGCATTTGACAACTTCCCTCTTCTAGGTTATTACGCAGCACGTAGTGTCAATTAATTACCAATATTTCGGAACAACCTATCAGTCTCATCTTAACGGTTCAAGAATGCAAGGATTCTTGGCCCATGAAGATGGGACAGACGGGATGTCTCTAAAAGTTGGTAAGAAATTCTTTTGGATTCTCAATTCCTGAATATGAAACCGATAGGCTGTCCAGAAACGTCGGTGAGAAACTATCATTACTCGTTGCGTAATAGCCAAGAACAGCGCCGTTCTCATTTACTTCACGGCGAAAACCTGAAATCACGAATAGCGGCTTTTCAAAAAGCAGGTTAGAGACAACTTTTGAATCAGCGGGTAAAGGATACAGCAGATTTAACTCACAGTCACACATAAACTGATTACCCACAAAGCAGGAGATAATTTCTTACAAAACGAAGAAAACACGTGTACATGGCACAGGTGTTTGGGATTTCAGAAAATTTGGAAGTTTCTTCTCCCCCCTCCCCCCCCCAAACCGACGACTAGAGATATGTGTGATGCGAGAAAAATAAATGAGTGAAAACGTAGAATTATGTTACGTGCAAGCCGGTCTACAAAAATAAAAGCTGGAAACTTTGGCATTGGTTTTGATTTTATTTCGTCGTTGCAGGTCTTTCTGTTTCTTTACCTGTCTAAAGCAGAGTCTCTGTATCATAATGCTGAATCTAATAGTGGCAAATTATTCCACATATCAACGATTTACTTAAATGTTACGCCATTTCGACACTGTTCGTGTTTCTAGAACTGCGCAAATGAGAATCGGGTTTCGAGAGGCTGCATAAGTTAGTGCTTTATTTGCTGTGAGCGACGAAAAGCCTCGATTTGATCGGCAAATAATTATGAATTCATAAAGTGTACTTTGTGTGCGGTTGGTCTTCGAAAAGAGTGACCTGCCATAGCAGCGTTTGAAGGGGCTGGCTTAATAACAGCTTATAAAAAGGATCGTGGAGTCTCAGCTGACAGTGGCACAGAGATAAAACCTTTCAATTAGCTCTCAATACACAACAGTCAAAAGGTTGCCGTTGAAGTGCTACGTCTGCTGACACCAAAGGCCTTGGATATTAAGGAGAAACACGTTTAGGCTTTAAAGATACAGTGTGATTGCAAAAAGAGTACACGCATGGTCGAGTTAAAAATTCAAAGTTACATTTTTAAAAGAAGAGTCCTTCAGTTCACTGAACTTTTTCCACCTTAGTGCAGAGTAAAATTTGTCTAAAATGTCGACTACACACCATCAGACGTTGTATCTTTTCCAGAGAGTACAAAACACACAAAATTGCTTAATAAAGGAAAAACTGAATTTAAATTATGAGGTAAATGTCCATCTGAGCCTTTTTCCAGTTATAGCTTCTTAAATGCACCTAATGTCACAAATTCGAAATAACTAACACAGATATTGACAAAGGTGTAGAATTATGAATAAGAGTCTGGCGCAAAGAACAAGCAAGGGAATAAAATGGCAGAAGGAACGCAATGACTGAGGAAAAGCGTAATGAGAAAACAGAGAAGACAAAAAGTACAGTTACATTGCACCCTAGAACAGGCCATGAAGACCTAGAGGGGGCAGAGGGGTATTAGAGGTATAGCTTTGCTCTTTTATTAACCTCGGCGCTAAATAGGGGTGGGTAGTCAACGCCAGGCTCCGGACACTTTACCCACGCGAAAGACCCAGTACCGATTGGACAGGAGGTTCAGTGGGCCCCAGGGCCGTTCTGAACGGGTGCTGAAAATAACTCCCCCACCCGACTTGGATCCCCAGATCATCCATCCCGTAACGAGACGCTATACTGGCTGCGTTATCCCGGCCCCGGAAGGATAAAAAAGGAAAGAAATAAAGCTCATGTAAAAGTAGAAAGAAAAAATGAAAAGCGGGAGGAAACAGCAGGCTATGTAGTTTAGGAATGGTGCTATTTTTAAGTGTGACTTAGGTGTTAAATATTCATACGTCTTGATAAATTTGTAATCTAAAGTATATCTTTTAAGGGAGAGTGAAATGAGGAAATTGTTGGGTGCCAGGCCTGAGAAATATTGCCTGTTCTTTGTCCAGTATAGCTAAAATAGTCAAATCATGGGTTTGGGGTTAGGAGTGAGGTGGGTAAGACAAGTGGTTGAGATGATAAATGTAAAAAAAATATGAATAGAAAGCCCGATAAGACCTACCTGCCTATGAAGATGGAACAGAGTGCTCCGAAACGTCGACATATAAAATTCAGACGCCGGGGAATTACCCAGAAGAAAGCATACAACTGATAAGACCAGAGCACTTGGAAGATCATGGCAATTGTTGGAAAAAGTATTAAAATATTTCGGGAAGTAATAGCATTGGAGGAAACAGAATTAATTTATGTAATGAGCATACTGAACAGTGGCACAGTATTGTAAGCAAGGCAGTGGTGGATCTTTTAGCTCTACCACAGAGCGTGGTGATCTAAAGCAGCTGAAGGCTTACTGAATTCTGAAGAAGATCTCCGCTCCATGGAATCATTTACTTGATCAGTCTAGGAACTTATGTAACTAACGTATTAAGTAAGTTACAAAATTACAAATTAACCTCCAGAGCCAACTGAACAACATTTTTCTTCAAATGAATGAGAGTATAACTCTATTTGAGTTTCTTTTGCAACGAAGCATTTCTTTGTCATCATACGTATCTGACACACGTTCAGTCTTATTGAACCTTTCTTAGGATGTCTTCAATCCTGAACATGGAGAGCTGGATTAATAATCGTATTACATTTAATTTTCGCGCAACGCAGAGGCCGCTACAAACAAGCAATTTATTCAGACGTAATGGGCAGCGACAGCGACACGAATCTATGCAGAGATCAGCAGTTCAATCCTTCCCTGTGTAAGTTGTACATTAGTTGGGTTCTTAAGAAACACTGAATTATCTACTGAATATCTGTGGCTTGCGTAACGAAGAGATCAGTTAAGATTTAATCTACATCTACTCCATATGTAAAGAAAACAAATTAAAATTCCCATAAATGATATGATTAGTAGTACATTAACCTTAACTACACGAACGCGCGCGCAAGTGCGTCCGCACACGCGCGCGCGCACACACACACACACACACCTAATACATACACACTAACATATATACATATATGCCTATATACATGTAAACGCTAAAATACCTACACAAAACTACACATATATATACACACACAAATAGAGTCGAACCCGGTTATAACGACGTCGGTTTGTGTGTCATCTCGTCAATAGCTTCAGATATTCTGTGGCACCAATTTATTCGTCACTTTTAACCATAACATTATACCGCTCGGTTATAACGACATTCTCTTATATGGACACAAAACCCTTTCATCAAGTTATAACCGAGTTCGATTGAACATACACATAGGCGTACACACATGCATCACACACATACATGTACATACATACATACATACCATACATACATATACACATACATACACACATACATACATATGTAAGTATATATACATACATACATACATAATACACACATACGTAATACACACATACATACATACATACACACATACATACATACATACACACATGCATCACACACATACATGTACATACATACATACATGCATACATACACACATACATACATACACACACACACACATACATACATACATACATACATACATACATACATGCATACATACACACATACATACATACACACACACATACATACATACATACATACATACATACATACATACATACGCTCATCCATTTGTTACAATCTCTCAAACGTCATTCGAGTACGCACAATAGGTACAATACTATTCCAATATTCCTGATAAGCGTTCCAAAGCATCCTGTACTTCGACCTCTGTCTCTTTGCCTCATCACATCACTTTCGTTCATTTCTGAGCCGATCATACAATAGTACTGAAGAACATGAGAACGAAATAAAGCTTTTAGAACAAAAGATTGAAATGGAGATAATGTTCTAGCAGCTCTCTTGTGCCTTATGCCCCCGCACCCTTAAATCACAAACAACCTAACAATCCTTTGAATTTATGTAAATTTGAAATAACTTAGCAAAAAGTCTTCCCACCATGTCATGATTATTGTTAATATGTCATTCAAGTAAACAGTCAGAGATAGGATGAAGCAAAGTACCGTGTCTTCTTTAAAATATCATATCCAGTGTTTGTGAAAATGGAATTATTCCTATTTTTTCCGAGTTCAATGAAGCTCCTGCTTATCCCTCACGCAAAATCCTTAAATACAAACTGCTTAACATCTGTGAAGTAAATATGAATCAATGTTATCTAATCTGGAAATAAAATTGCTTAAAAACTGTACATAAAAAATATGGCAGAACTTGAGAAAAATCGGCAAGTTATGAAGGTAAATAGTAAGGGTACTGGCAAGTAACTCTACTGCAGGGAGAAGAGCCCCCTCTAGTAATTGTTTAGGAGTTTTGAGACACGCAAGTTGTTAGGATGGAGTAAAGAAGATAAAATAATTCCTACATATGCCTAAGAGAAGAGCAAGAATTCTGTTCCCGAAGCCAGACTCACTTCACAGAAAAACACTCTCTTTAACCAACTTGAAATTAAGTGTACATTTATAGGTCTCATTGACTTCAAAAATGTATATAGGTGCGAAACACTTTCGACATTAAATGTTTATATTTAAGACGTCACAAGCAAGCAATGCATTCTCTTCTTAATTCTTAATGTTATAAAAAATACATTCCTATCTCTCCAATTCCAAATATCCAGCACAAAAATCAGGAGCTAATGGAAAGAAACTAATAAACTAATTTCCACTTTAAGCAAATAAGGATTACAGTATGTGAGAAAGAACAATTCGTATAGAATCCTGTTGAAAAGCACACGTAAACCTAGTGTACCTTATTGCAGCTGTCGTCCGTTTGTTTTCTGCTGGTTGAAAGATATTCCGCACATCTGTTGAGCAACGTCAGTTTCTACCATCACAAACCATTTCCCGAAAACAGTTTCGACCCCTAAATAAAATATGTGCACGAGCACTCTGTAAACCATTTCGGTTTGTGACGAGAGTTCTAGGAATTACATAATTAATTATGCCCCATGTCTTCGTCTGCTAATTGCAAACTGTCTAACCGTTCAGACAGATCGGGCTAGCTCCTATGGGAAGTGTCTAAACTCTAATATCAACATGACGCACAGCCCCACTCTTTCACAAACAAGGCTGCCTTTTGATGGGCAGAAAACTTGATACAGTCTAGCGTCGTGGCTGCATCAGTCCTATTTCGATAGCTGCGTGAGATGCAGTAGGCGTGGGTAATTATCCGTAGCGATATTATCGAGTAGAGCCATTTGACTCTGACTTTTTGAAAACCTAAACCTAGTATTAAACACACTGAAAGATAAATCATCTATAACGCGGAAGCCGGTGTAGTTCATGGGCTGGGCGATCCGGTGTTTGAATTCCAGTAGGTTCAAAAAATTGCGTCTTCTCCGAAAAGTCCAGGCCGGCTTTGCAGCACAATGAGCGTCACTCTTAATGGGCCATTTCTCTGGAGGTAAAGTGGCCAGGCAGTCGGACTAACCTTTCATAATCTAGTGCGGGGGTTAAGAATGTGTGGTTTAATACATTAGCTCCTCCTATAGGCTTTTATGGGGTGTATTGGGACAAAATTAATAATCTATTATCTACAATGAAACAAGAGTGGTACCAACCAACCAGGAGCAAGTTTTGGCATTTTAGGCAACAGAACATGAGAAAGATAAGTTGACATATATATGAGTAGGCCTATGTCGTCCATATTGGGCGATATTTGTTGTACGATGTGACTGTAGATTATATTTAGAAGGATGGCGGTGATATTAGGCTACTCTTAGAAAAAAACTTTTCTTAAAGGACAAGTTGAATTAAGGTACACAAAAAAGCCGTTATAAATAACCACATGTAGGTTTAACATCAGAGACCCCAAATATGGGGTTCGAATTCTTGAAGAGAGGCCCTATCAGGAACAAATAATTTTAAAGCAGTTTGAACTTGGTGGCCTTTTCCTTTGACACTTTTATGAACCAAAAGAAAGACTATGATGATCAAGGTACCCCGCTGATACCGGATGAATCCTTCCCCTTCATCCCTTTTCTTCCTGCAGCCGAGAAGAGAGCTTATCTAAAACTGTCATCCCAGCAACGGAAGACATATAAAGATACAAATGGAAAAATATATTTTTTGCTATACTCTACGCTGTTGCCACGAAAGGAAACGTTAAGTCACCATTGTGTACAATCCGAGATGAAAACTTCTTCGAGTCTGACACCCCTTGCCCTTGTTTACGACAGCTTTAATAGTCATACATTGTAATAATAATAATAATAATAAAAGGGGGAAAATACTTTTTTCGGCTTTTTTGGTTGTAAGGTTATTCTTCGCTTACTTCCATAAAATTTATGTCTTCGTGTAGTACAGATTTTAATCTCCTAAAATTGGGGTTTATATTTTATTTTCGAGAAAGAGGTCTTTCACAAGGCTTCAGAGATGAAATTCTTTTCATGGGAACTCCTGATTTCCTACTCGGTGCGTGATTTATTAAGTTGTGTCCTATCAGTTACAGGAATTATTTGGCGTCGAAATGTCAAAATACGACTAAGAAGTGTAAAAAGGAACAACTGGAAAGGAAGTTTTTGGTACATTTTTTAAGTAAAATTCAATATAATCTCATTGTAATTAAGAAAATATTACAAAAATTGTTTACCCAAAAAGAAATTCGGCTTTCTACGAGGGTGATTCAATGAAAACCTTAAATATTACCATTAAATTTAATGGTAATATTTAAGGTTTTCATTTGACTCTCCCTCGTATTTGTGTATTTCTATGTTTATTTAAAGCACTTCATAGTTAGCTTATATAGCTATGAATTATAGAAGGGTAATGAGCAGTTAATTTTAAAATACATACAGAGCCTCTTGCTACGAAGCAGGAGACCTATAGTCTAGCTGATGCGTAAGGATATTTTAAAGGTAGCTGACGCTTCTGAAAAGGCGATATATATCTGCCAGGCTATATGATTCCACGTACCTGAACACAGGTATATTTTTCATACCGAGGAGTTTCATTACAGTCTATCGAGCCATTTAATATCTCACATGGATAGGAAAATTTTAACGACCACTCCACACGCGTAGGGGTTGGGATTGCAAAATCGGTATAGAGAAACTGTACAGGCTGAAAGGTCCGGGGATCAAAGCCGGTGGGGTGAGAAGAGACTTTTCTATTTACCCGTCCAAACCGGCCCTGGGACCCACCTCGATCGCCTCTACAATGAATAAGGATTCTTTCCCAGGAGGTTAAAACACCCCGGGATTGACGTTGACCACACAACGTCCCCTTGCGCCCAGATTAAGAAATAGTAGAGATACATGTGTGCTCCCCTTTCTGTGCTTCCTGTGCCATGTTATGAAGTGACCTTTACCTTTACCTTTACTTATACCTGTTCTTTTACTTTATAGGCGTCCCTACGCGCTTCTGGGAGAATCTCAATATTTATCAGATATAAACTTTTTCAACCAAAATCTATATGAATAGAAAGAAGTGAAATACATATTTACCTCCGATGCACTCTTTCCTTAGCCCTTCCGGTTTTCGAAATTATTAAAAAAGGGCTCGTTGTCCACATATCCGAACACATATATTCAAAAATCAAAAGCGCTGTCCCAGGCTTCACCAACATTAACACTGAGAACTCAAATTACCCGAGTCTCCTATTGTTGACAATAAATAATAAATATTCTATATTTTTCAACTTTTAAGCACATTCAGTTCAAACTAATGGGTATTAATGGCCACCACATTTCTTACCCACATTTATATGCTATATTATAATAAATTATGGACTTTTCGTTTTATGCAGAGCTTTGATACATTCCGAAGTTCAGTGACATATAATCGATAAACGAGAATTTGAATTTGTCTTAAACTAAGCTGGGATGTAGTTTTCTCTTCAGGTTGCTCTTTGCATCCTAAATTGCTAAGTCCTATAGACATATTATTCAGCCTCACCTCTAATCCTTAAATAAGGTCCCTCATCCTGTCTTAAGATCTAGCTCTGTTTATTCATTCTTAAATGGATGAAGGTGAAAGTAAAGGCCATTTTCTGTGACTTTGTGAGCTCAGCAGGATTCTAAGGAAGCTTGCTCTTTGTAGTCGTCAAGCAAAACTACTTAGCCGTCAGAAACACACCAGGTGGTCCACCTTTCATGTTCCTTACACATATGGTCTTTCAAAACATTACCACCAACCTATATATTCTTCCGTATATACACTTCAAAAGACTTAAATTCCGATATTGAAAGGAGTGAGCTTTAAAGAAAAATATAGTAAATATTGTGGGGGTTGTATAAACGAAGGCCTAAGCAGATTAATGTGCTTTTGTAAGCACCGAAGAAAGGCAATTCATAATTTTAGTTTTTATGTACGTTACTTTGTAGCTTAGCTGATAATCTTTCGAAGTTCAAGCAAGAGAGAATCAGTACTGAAAAACTCGATGCTTCATTCCACATCTGGAGCCGACATAAGATGAGAAACTTCAGCGTTTACTGTCTGTAAGGCACGATTGGGAATCAGTACCGCATTTCAATACCAACTGTGCATTCACAAAACGACTTTCATTCACGAAGTTCTACGAAGGTAGAATTTTACTTACTTGGTAAAAAATTACTGTAAATAATTAGTATTCTAACACGTGCATTTCAGATTAGTGACTTGATAATCACTTAGCTTAATATTGCTAAACTGTATTTCTGTATTTTGTACTGCTATATTGTAGTACTTCGCTCTCCAACAAAAATGAAATATAGCTTTACGCAGTATCTCTTCCTGTCAGAATTTTTACTCTTTATCAATTTTATTAATGCGACATTGTCAAGAAGGATGAGATTTAAGAATACATAGACCAAGCATGAAGGAGATAAAAATGCAGAGGCTTAATCAATTTTTGGAGGAGATTCTAAAGGAAAAGGGAAGTCTAGACATAGATGGAAACACACTAATATTGGGTCTTTAAGTACAGGGTTAGAGGATGTAGACCGATGTGGCTGACTGAGTGACCAGCTCTTGTGAGAAAGATAGGGAAACACCGAGATTCTGTGGAACGTATGACACAAAATTACAATGGGTATGGAAATTACATTAAAAATACTTCGTGGTTAATGGCGGCTTTCCATGTTTCCTGAACATTAAATAAACATTTTAAACTCTTAAAACGCATTGTTGTAAGCAAAAATATTGGTAGGCGATATACAGTTTTTCAAAACATATCGTTCTATCTGCAATATTTCTCTTTTGATTCACATTAAGTCGAGAAATATATTTACTTTTTCGGTTTTCCAGACTCTCGAAGTTTTCAGTCACATGTCTCGAAATAACAGTATTTCAAATAATATAACCCGTGATGCAATACACAGACTTCACACATGGTTTCACTACTTCTATTACGTCATATGTTTTTAGCACAGGTGTAACAGACATACCTCTTGCTTCTACCGGGTATCGAAACAAACGTCGAGCCCTTCATTTACTTGCTATCCCGACTAGTTTTCCCAGGTGCAGAAAATAGGCAAAAAACACGTTGTCGCCATGACATTCCTGCTATTTTTACAAAAATCTACGACAGTAAACCTTATACAACAAAACAATTGCATTATTTTCTTCTTTGCAACCCTACTTCAAGTGCCAAGGTCCGATTGTTGTATGACAGTAAATGGCGGCTTAAGAAGGAGAGAAAGAAGAGGTCTTTACTTTCTTTAAAGTAATTATTGTTATGTTTATGGATAAACTGAGGAAAATTACGAAACCCTCAACCGGCGTTATTTCCTACTACACCCAGATATGAACAGGGGACACCCCAAGCATATAGCAGAAATTCTAACCCTCCATGCAAAGTTCGATATAAATATGAAGACTCAAAGTACGACACAGCTGCATGCTAGCAGTGATGCATAGACAAGTACTTACGAAACTTGCAGCCCTCCAGCAAGTCCTTACTAAATGCATATGAACGCTTCAAAATGAAGTCACTGAAGAAGTAAAGGGATGCCCTATTGCTCCGAGCATCTCGTAGAGCAAGCAGATATGTTTTAGAGCAGTTTCTCAACCTTTGTGAGACAGCGGCTCGGTAAATTCTTTTTTCATAAGACGACGGCCCGGTCCCAACATATTTACTCGTGAATACCTTCCCACTTTTTTTTAGTTCATACATTAAACTAACATAGGTATTAATAATTAATTATGACATAATCATAAAGAGTATTAGTACACTTATGTATACGGTGTGGCATGTTGACAAATATAAAATTACATTTAAATTAGTTATCAATCACTGGACTAACGAAATTTTGTACGATATCGTAGTTTCTTCAGGCCACCATCTGGGTCTGAGTTTTTCGACACATTCACGAATATTTCTCTCCTCAGAATATTTCCACTCTAAAACATTTATTCATGAAAATTGCTTAGAAAACTAAAATGACAAATTCCAGGAGAACCTCTCGCGGCCCGGTCTACATGATGTCACGGCCCGGTACCGGTCCGCGGGCCGGCGGCTGAGAAACACTGTTTTAGATAACCCTCTTCGCAAAATACAAACCCTGTCTCCAGGATTTCAAAGATTTCTTTTTATGGACACCCAGCCAAGAAATATGAAACCAGTATTAAAGTTCGAGCCTACCCACTGCTATTAAAAAACTATGAACGTCCACAATAGGCTACTTACTTTCGGCGTGCAAGCTGGAGCGACCGAAGGAGAAGCGGCATCCTTTTATTGCACAACACAGATGTGAGGCCTGGCTCCTAAAACAAAGCAAAACAGACTTCTGACGCCACACTTCCTTCGTGCAGAATTCACTAAAGTTGTGTAATTGTGTGCTGCAGCTGCCTTGATTTCGCCCTTAACACTCACTTCAGAAGACAACCAGGCCTCTTACTCACTGCATCTAATAGCCTAAGGCAGATTCCCACGTGCGGTAGGTGCACTATGAGAGGCCCGTAATCTCCTTGGATGTGGTATGTAGATAAGGCATTAAAATATTCATTTAGAATTCAATGTATTTTCATTACATTTTATTCATTATTATATATATTTTGTGGCTGATCCATGTGGCCACGAGATCTAAGGTGTGGATCTGCGACCACTCGCTGGCTGGGATTGTGGGTTTGAATTCCACCGAGGGCATGAATGCTTGTCCCTTGTGAATGTTGTGTGTATTCAGGAAGAGGTCTGTTTCGGGCTGATCACTCCTCCAGAGGAGTGCTACCGAGTGTGATGTGTCCAATGAGTGTGATCGCGAAGCCCCGTAAGGGGATTCCATAACCTGGAATCGGGTCGCAGCGCTACAGGAAAAATTATACACATAAAGTGTTTTCTTCGATTTTATTCAACTTATACAGCCAGTATATCACCAAAGAAGCTCTTGAGGGATCTGGACATTTTAACATAGGAGGACAAGTAACTATTTCTGTAAAATATGCTGATAACCTTATGCTACAAACTCAGGCAGAAACGGTACCGCAAGGTACTAACTGAAATTGGAAGATGCTATGGAATAGCAATGAATATGGAACAAATTAAGGTGATGAGAACCTCTAAGCAACGATTCTCAGCACAGGTTATGATAGATCAAAACAGCTGTCGAATATAAAATATTCCAAATATCTGGAAAGCCAGTTAGCATAAGACGGAAATGTACATGTAAAATTAAATCCAAGGATTTCCATGGCAAAAGCAGCATTAAACATGAAGAAGACGAGTCTTTTCGACTTAAATTTAAAGAAGAAACTAGTACAGTGCTGCTACAGGTGGAGCAGAGATTTGTATGTTGCTGAACTGTGGAAACTTCGAAAAATAATCAGAAATACCTGGCAAGTTTCCACATGATTTGTTGGAGAAGGATCGAGTTTAGTTTGGCAGATACTGTGAAAAATAAAAAAGAATTTATACGGTCAAAGAGGGAAGGAACATCCGATATAAAATCAGAAGAAGTAAGACAAACCTGATGTGTTACTTCTTGCGTAGGAAGTTGCTTCTAAGGCACGTTATCGAAGAAAAGATAGAAGGGACAAGAAGACGAGGAATAAGAAGTACACAGTTACTGGAACACCTTAAGGAAAAGAGAAGACACTGGAACTTGAAAGAGGAAGCACTAGATTGCACAAAACTTTGCCATTTTTCTAGTACATCGGAGGACGGTGGTGAGGATTCTGAACTAAATATTTAGTATATTTAAACCTGAATTTGAAGACAGAATGTTCCTCCATTATGTCGATATGTATCTACCAGACTACACGACGTTACATCTCAGAACACAGCAATCACAATAATATTAAAAAAACAATTAGGACACAGAGCACACAGGGCATCCAATGGAATATTTAGTCTATAAAAATAATAACATGAATTTAGAGTAATTTCAACGGATTCCTTCCTGTTAAGCCACTTTCGCTTGAGCACTGGCATTACGCACGCATAGAACCATTTACAGTTCTTCCTTTTCTGACCGCCACGAGAAGAGCAACGCTTGCCGCTGTGGCAAATCGTCAGGCAGAACAGCAAGATACTGGAGCCTGTCTGGAACTAATTCCTTATTAGATTCACCAAATTGCCTGTGGCTTGTTCGAATTCGCACACGACACTTAATCTTCGTTACACGCTTCGGCTTCTTTAAGCGGTAACGAAGTAATGATTATAAAATACTCTTGTGCACGTGAATTTGGATTCTTTAAAATCACATAAATTGAATCACCGAACACTGACCTTAAAATGCAGAAAACTATTAAAGAATGCACACATTAAAAATGAAGATCTTAGACTCAGAATGTTACATTGTTTCTTAACAAAAGAGTGTGGTAAAAAAGTGTTAGCTAATATAATTCTTTATGTCGAAGAGCAACTATTTAGCAACTGAGTTAAGAATGGAGAAATTGTGGCATGCCTTATCCATGACCATACACATTTCTGTTAAATGTCTATTTAATGTGTCAAATGTCTATTTAATGTGTCAAATGACATTCCAAATTAGAGAAAAGCTGATGTACGTGGGTGTACTGCTAATACTACTGGCTAACAGAGGCTTAAAATTTGTCAGGTACAAAGAAATTCAGATACAGTTAATGACTGAGGCAGTAGCTCCGAGAGGCAGAGAAACGATAAATAATCCATCCAAACAACACATACAGTAAAGGATATCAACAACTACATGTTTCGGATATCTGTACAGAAGGAAATAAAAAGTGCTGACAGATAAGTGCGAGTGAAGTAAGAGACAGTACTTTCGTGCACAAAATCAGGATAAAATGCGTGACCTAAAATAAAGTCTATGAAATATACATCACAAAGCACACACAAGTAAGTACAGTATAGTGTAACTGTGTGTGGTGTAAGTTAACAAGGCAGGCGATGTACGTGTAACCTAATACTGAAGCACGTTCGGGTGACCATTGTTGCCATGGAATAGCTATTACGTATAATTGATTTGTGTCCGTAGCTTCACTTATCCAGCAAGCATAGCGCATGCGCCGTATTATATTGTCTTTTGTGGCCTGTCTGTCGCTACCATCCTTTTCCACGAAGTCGCACGAAGGGTAAAATTTTAGGAACCAGAGATACTGAACATAAAATGTGTTTCAGTTTTCTCTACAACATTTGTGTAAAACGTATCTGATTTTAAGAATCACTCAGCTAAAGACTGTAAATGTACATAAGTCTTCACATAAAGTATTCGTCATTTTGTCAGATTTTAATGAATTTTGAATTTTATTAATACATTTTCAAAAATTTTCACCCCGAATCTAATGAAAACACATTCACTTGGAAACGAGTTTCGTTTTATGCGGACAGAGAGACAGATGGACATATATGTCGAACAGACGCGGCAAGAAGTAAACTGGAATAATTCACGCAACACCACCAATAAATGCATTAATATAAAAATTATATTTTTACCCGCAATTTTCCATGTTTCGATCTATCTTTACCATCTTCAGGGAGCTACTGAAACATGTATACAACATATGGTTTGCATAATAATAATAATAATAATAAGTGTCAAAGTCATTTTCAAAGTCATTCAGAAAATACGTGAGCAACATACCAGGAAAACATGAAGTCAAGGAACTACAGAAAAGAGCCTTACTGGCCACTGCACATATACTGCGGAAAGTACTAATGTAAAAGTACAATAGATTCAACACTGGAACTAACGATATAAGCACCATGAATAGTAACAACAGAATAGCTGCAACACTGTATTCCCTAGGGACATAGTTTGTC
>Ga0131853_10003727_pt1 | contig 27386 bp, 11 predicted proteins | sample TergutLab28metaG_FD_92764 | JGI IMG/M metagenome (GOLD analysis project Ga0131853, IMG submission 92764) | Labiotermes labralis P1 segment gut microbial communities from Petit-Saut dam, French Guiana - Lab288 P1 (version 2) (version 2) | ecosystem: Host-associated > Arthropoda: Insects >...
AAAACCTACAGAACACGAACTTAACCTCAATACTTGGGAAAAAATATGGACACGTACATTCAGAAGCGCAGTGTATGAGCTACGCCCTCCTGCAAATTAGAGTAAATGTTCAAAATATCCGCCTTGAGCCTCAACGCAGAAACTTGCCTGACTTGCTGGGAAATTCCAGGTGCCGTGCATATCTTCAAAAATCCATTCTGTATAAGTCATTACTAGCCCTGTTCATGACAAGCTTCAACAACAAAAACAGCAGACTTTAGATGGCCCTATATATATATATATATATTTATTTATTTATTCTAAGGGACTTATATCAGGGGCACGAGCTGGCCCGTCTGTTGGTCCACTTTGTCCCATCCATTGTTCCGGAAAAACTTCGCTCAAGTATTTCCAACTACATAAAGAAAATGTGGTGCAGCACTCTCATGCATGACCCATAACTAAATCCCAGTCTGCACGTCTTGCAACAGCTCTGAGCGACATTTCGTAGACAATCGCGGTACACACCCCCCCCCACCCCCAGTCAGACGTGATGGAATAAAGTGGGTTCCCAAAAATATGCCCCCTACAAGGCCTGCATGAAAAGCCAAGGTCGAACCTTAGAAAGTTTTCTATAAATATCAGAAGGCGGTAAGTCAGAAATCGCCCTTCAGAAGGCATACGCTCATGAAATATGCTTGTCTGGTATTGTGGTGCAGATTCCTCACCTGTAGGTTGGCCGGCACCTTTCGTTCACTGTGATCGCACGATCAGACACACCACATCGAACCTGATAGTTGAGGCAGCAAGTTTTGCGACACTTTAGCAACACGTCCACTTCAACCATACGCCATCCCTAAGGCACGATCAGCAAGAGCAAGGTGAAAGAACTGAATATAAAGGTTCTTCAATTGGTAAACCGCATGGGACAGACAAACAAGTAAATATACGGAGGAATGAAGGTACAGATGCATGAAACCTTAACCTTAGCACAGGAGATGAGTTATCATTTTTCACGCCCCAGTAACTATCACATTGGAGAAAGAACGCCCCGCATTCAACGGCAAGGAGGCCGGTTGTGGCCTGCAGAATATCTATACGCCGTGCCAGAAATAAAAGTCTCTTTATCCTGGCAGGATTCGAAGCCTGGGTCTGCAGTCGCGCATTCCTTAGTGTAGCCACTATACTTATTGACCTTTCTTGACTCAACCTCAAATTTACCAAGATTAATAACTTCATTTATCCCATTATCTAACTACACACCATAAAAACTCTTTTATTGAAAGTCAAAAAAAAAACTTGTTTGTTTATTCTACTATACGTTTGGGTTAACCACCCAATAAACATCGCCAGAGGGACACACAAGTTTACACGAGAGAAAATGAAACTTCATATAGTTGACACAGAGTATAGAGTCACAGGTTAAGAAGATATGTACCGTTATTTTATTCTAAAGTTATGTATTTACAGCACACTACCTATTTTCCACTGCATGATGGAATTTCTTGACAATGATGCAACTTGTAACTTATTAATAGTAAGTAAAAGGATTTTTTCTATCGTCATAAAACACATACACCACATTACACACACACTACGTTTCGAAAGCTATTGTTTTCTTCCTCAGGTGCGCACACAGTGTCTTAGATACAATCAGAACTTACATTTGTATGTATATATAGTGTGGCGTTTGTGATTTTAGGAAGAGACAAAAAGCCCTTTAATCATCAGTGGTATGTTGCTTATTTTGTGGAATTTCTTAGACAGTAAGTTACAGTTTTCAGTCATTATAGCCTTTATTGGAAACTCTAAAAATTACTGAATATCATTAGCAAGTCTATAATGTCTTAAGTGTTAGGAGTTTTTCAGATCTCCTAGTTGTTGTTTATAAGATCAATAAAAGAAGTTGTTTGTTTTTACGTTTGTTAATGATTTCGAACTTCGTTGTTAATGTTTTAATAAATTTAATATATTAAAACAAATAACAGAATATCTTCATGTTTGCACCGTGCATCATCAACATATAAATATTTTATTTTCCAACTTATACACAATTATATACTATGTAGATACAATTAAAATTATAAAATATTCAAAAGTACTCCAACATGTTTCAGATCACAGAGGATCCATCATCAGGGAGCCTTGTACAGTACTTGGCTAAAATTACAAAAATGGTTCTATCGTGTCCGTTGACATGGACGTAGTCGGTGTCATGGCAGCTGCTATAACACCGACTGTACAAGGCTCCCTGATGATGGATCCTCTGTGATCCGAAACATGTTGGAGTACTTTTAAATATTCTATAATTTTATTTGTATCTACGTATTATATATTGTGCGTAAGTTGGACAATAAAATATTTAAATAACAAAATCTACAACTCCTAGGTTATAAAATGTTGCAGAATGCGTGTTTTTCTACAGGGACATAAGTTTATAAACACGAAAAACAACCTGTAGACAACATACTGTATGAAATATACGAACTTCAAATTTTCTATATATATATATATATATAATATACGCACATATACATATATATAAGTATATAACTTATATATATACATATATATAAGTTATGTCACCCTGGTGAGAGATACACCATTAACTAAATAAGATAGGAGAATAAATAGGAAGGTGTTGTTATAACACTTAATGAATAAGTTTCCATATTATACAGTTCTATATTATTTACCAAGTACGCCTTCGAGATGAATCATTTCCAGATTCTAGTTGTTGTCCCAAAAATTGCATGAAACAAGTTGTTACTAAGAATCTGATACTCAACTAGTTGAGAAATTTCTGGCCTTTTTTTTGGAATAAAAAGTTTAATTACCATGTCCATAAGATCTCGACACTGAACAGTGTCCTGAGCTAAAAGAATCCAAGTCAGAGACTGCAGAAACTAAAAATCTTGCAACGCACTATTCTTTTTTGGTGTGGTGGGCGGTCTCCGTCAGACATTACAGGACTAGGAGCACGTTTAGTCGGCTGTCTATATCAGCTTATAAAAGAAGTAATGTAAGAGCAGCAACGTTTTTACTGCTCAGGTCAATGAGATTATAATACAGGGCTGAACAAAATCAAACTTTTAGAACTGCTGTTTAAGGTGTAGAAAAACAAGTCCGTGAAAATGTTAAAAGAAATTACATACACATCGGACCAATGTGCCGCGATACACAGGTTTCGAAACGTAGAAATATGTCCTTATATTAGTATGGCACTGCGCAAAAAGCAAAACAGAAAGTAAGAAAGTTTGTGTTACACTAAAAAAAGGAATAAAACTGGAAGCGAGAGAACGGTGCGTTGCAGAAACGCAAAGTAGGCTGTTTAAACATTCAGACAGCACTCACGGAGTAGCAAGCATCATGGAACTTCTTGAATAACAAAGTACTTCAGCAATTCGACAGTTAACAGGATTCTACAAACAACCTGGTTTTCACACAGTAAAATGCAAAGCATCACTTTGTGAATATTTTTGTTAACAGTAATTTTACTAATGTAAAGTTGTACGCGCCCCGTGCTGTGTATTAAGAATATATCTACTCTAACTAACTGCGCATATATCCAGTAATAACTATTTAATATATCGTAGTAATCTCTCCCACACATTTCGGTTATTTAGTATAATTTATCATTTCTATTATAAGGGTATATTTTAACTGTTTCCTACCCTAATTTTACTGTATTTATGCAGGTCTACGATGATATTTTAATATCAGACATTTATTTTTATCGTTGTTCTCCCTAAATATGTATTCTGCAAGGCTGACACATGTAGGAGAAATTAATAGATAAAATAAATCATTATTAATGAATATGTGTACAATTATTTGGAATAAATACAACACGTTATTTATGAATGTTGCTTCGTAGGCAGGTATAAATATTTAAAAGTACACTACTGTCTACATTTTTCGTATTAAAAAGACATGAAGAAGGAAGAAGTAAGTTCCTCCGAAATTTCGGTACGTTTCATAAGACAGTACTTTTAACGCTGACAGAGTAACGATAAACCAACTAAGCGTTCAGTTTCCTCAGTAATATAAATCTATTTACCTAATAAACAAGTCCAATGATCTGGTGTTTTACCCACATGAATCAGTTCCAAAGACAAACATTAAAATAAGTGTAAATGAGTCATCTGAAAATTGATATAATTTATTAATGGAGTATCTTTTTACAATTTACCAGTCAGTTTAGAAAAATCACTTCATACTTCGGTAAACACAGAGCGCATATGTTCTATGTAATGACTCAGCTTCAGTCTGCCACGCATTCAAACCTCAAAACAGCCAAGATAAAGGACACCCTGTCTGTCCGATGGCCTTCCTCTCAATCTTTATTCCTCGTCCAAGAAGAGAAAAGAGAAAATAGGTTTTAAAAGACAGAATGGATAGTTGAACTTCTTGAGGGCAAGAAGAAGCTATCGGAACTTTTCCAATATGTGTTATTCTCCGGACGTAAGTCGGACTGAACAATGGCGAAGTCGGACGAAAGAAAGCAGATTTACCCAAAGGAGACGGATATCAAGGCTGTGGTTAGCTACGAAGGCCCTCCATGTTTATTGTGGTTTAACTCTTTTAAAGCATTGGGTTTATTATATGTGCCGCCAACATCAACATGAAAAAGTTGTGCTGCTTTCCTGCAAAGTTGTTTACGTGTTTCGTATGATTCTAAAAATAACCACCCGACACTGCCCGAAGGAAAACTAATTTGTTCTACATAACGGAGACTTAATAGTTTAGACATTAATGAATAACTATGATAATAGGTTAACACTTTTTTATAAAAACAGATTGCTTTGTTTTAGTCTGTTCCCACTGACACATCTCCATGTAGAACCGAGGTTAAAGGAAAGGTACAGCTACAATTCTAAACTACTCTTTGTGCTTTCATAGTAAGTTTTAGGATAAACATTACCTTTTTCATGTCCAACTTAGTAGCTCAACGACAGTTACTTACTCGTGTACCAGGTGGATGGGACTGACAAAAAAATCTGTCTTTATGGAACCGTCGATAAGTGCTTATGCTTAGGACGGTACTGCAGCATCGTTGGCTGCCAACAGAACTTTACACCCTGTTCGTAAAGACTCTTTTCTATCAATGTGATTTTAAGGCATCCCTTAAATTCGCGTTGCGCATATTTAGTCAAACTTTCATTTCATAGTGTTCTCTTTGAGGGGTAGATTTTTTTACATGCAATCGGTCTACGAAATGTTTAACTGCAATTGTAAAATACGGTAATTGTAAATTTTCCCGTTTAAAATTCAGTGGGTTTCATAAAAGTATAATAATAAACTTTCTGCTCTGTATTTCATATTTCAGTTATTTCAGTAAAAGAAACCTTCCTATATGTGCTGACTTAAGTTTTAGGTACCTCTGAATTTCCGTCTTCAATGTAGCAGAAATATGGAAGATTGAGTATACGAATGAAGGAAACGGGAGATTAAAAATGGCGCTCTGAGAGGTAAAATAGGAGGAATAAAATGAAAAAGTGACAAAAGGAAAAGATGAAATATCGATGAGGATATGCGAAGGAATTCTCCCAAAAAAAAGGCAGCAAAAAAAGAAAAAATAAATACAATAGGAAGTAAAGTATTACAGGAACAAAACATCGAAAAATGAGAGTTCATGCGAATAGATCAATTCGACAACCATCTTCTATTTTTATATTCCAGAAATGCACAGCCAGTTCTCATACGCAGAGACCAGTGCTCAGTGAGGTATCGTTATATACCTCTCAACTCTCATTCCGCTACATTTATCTTGTTTAAAGACGCTTTATTTTTCACTCATGGTATTGCCACCTGTGATGATTTATCATCGTGATGAAACAATAAACGATTACGGCACCGCCATGTTTTTGTAGAAAAATTTCGATGATTCTTTGTTATAAATGTAAAGGATAAGAGCTTCAGAACGTAAAAATAATTACGAAGTGTCTGAATACAGACTGTTACAAAGACCAGCCAGTGTCTCTCTCTCTCTCTCTCTCTCTCGAACTGATGGGACAGGGTACTTCAAACTATAGATCTAACACTATCATGATTACTATTATCAATAGTTTCAAAATAAAAGTATATAAAAAATAGCCCAAGAGCCCAACAAATCGTAATTTTCGTCTGCAATGGATATCCTTAGCCTTTATTTAATTTTATGGATCAGCCCCCAAAATATCTTGCATTTTGAGTTAACAAAATCACTTCCAGATTTTTTTACTTCACATTTATATCTCCACATGAAACAGTCAAGCTGATTGTGATTATCAGACCCCCATCACCCCTCGTCAGTCATGTTCTAAACTTCATCGATAACTTCCCTCGTTTGCTGCACTGGAAGTCAGCAAATCAATTCCATATCTTTCATTTCAGATCCAAGTTTTTTTTTATTATTATTTTTAAGTGAGCCATCCCCGTTGTGTTGCATACAGTTATATGGATAGGTAGAGCGAGTCAAACACAACTTGTGAACATATTATTTTATTTAAAGGTGTAGCTTAGAAGTGACTACATGTTTCGGCCTTCTTTTTTAGGGCATCATCAGGTCGTATGTCTTATTCAAAGAAACTATAAAATGTGTGATATTATGTCTTTAGTTTTCAACGAGATCTCGTCTTCATCGATAAAATCTTTTCTTTAAAATATTAAGTAATGTGAATTTAATTAGTTACAAAACTTATAAAACAGAAACAACGTATTTATGAAAGGGGATAACAACTTAGGAATATATTTTGTGGTAAAATTCGCGAATGGGCGAATGATTGGATTGAATGTTCATTAAATATTGACTAATGTTATTATAAATAGTTACAAAATATTATGAAATCTAACAACGTACTTAGGAAAGGATAAACTATTAGGGAGTATTGTTACATTATGTTTTTTATGCCGATGGGCGAATGATTGGATCATACGTGGAGTCGTAGTAATTGGGCTGTAGAAGATGCTTTGTTGCAGTGGTGTTTACTGATCTATAATGACGATCGCCACCTCACTATAGATCAGTAAACACCACTGCTACAAAGCATCTTCTAGAGCCCAGTTACTACGACTCCACATATGATCCAATCATTCGCCCATCGGCATATAAAACATAATATAACAATACTCCCTAATAGTTTATCCTTTCCTAAGTACGTTGTTAAATTTTATAATATTTTATAACTATTTATAATAACATTAGTCAATATTTAATGAGCATACAATCCAATCATTCGCCCATTCGCGAATTTTACCACAAAATAAATTCCTAAGTTGTTATCCCCTTTCAGATATATGTTGTTTCTATTTTATAACTAATTAAATTCACATTACTTAATATTTTAAAGAAAAGATTTTGTCGATGAAGACGAGATCTTTTAGAAAACTAAAGACATAATATCACACATTGTATATTTTCTTTGAATAAGACATACGACTTGATGATGCCCTAAAAAAGAAGGCCGAAACATGTAGTCACTTCTAAGCTACACCTTGTAAATAAAATAATATGTTCACAAGTTGTGTTTGACTTACTCCAACTATCCATATAATCAAATCTACGTATTTTCTCCGGAAGAACCCTCTTAAGTGTGGAAAATGTTGGCTCAACATAAACCGTAGTGAGGGACGTAAAATTGAAACATATGAATATGGCCGACGTGAATCTCTCGAACCATTTCGGCGTCAAATACATTAAGAGCAATGTGTATTGCTTTCAGATTCCTCTAGCCCTGATTTCTTACCAAGTTGCTACCATATTTACAAAAAAAAAACACTTTGCAATTCTTCCTTATCACTGCTCACGTCATTCTTGGCGTCTGAAACAGGGGACATCGCTTCACATACCGCAATTTCTGTAACCGCCAGATTTTAGTATGAGCTACCAAGAAGGTTTAGTTGGTCTGTAAATATGTCAAATCTTGTTAGGCGCCTTTACCCTAAAACTGCTAGTCCTACTCTAATCTACTGATCATCAACGCCTGGAAGGCCATTCATTCTTCCCTCAGCAGTTTCAAAATTCCTTGTTTAGTATCCTGTAGCTTCTGACTAAAGGCCCAGCCGATCAGCACGAACTCGGAAGGCACTATTGTGTCTGGCAACTTTTCTGTGAATGTTGTCACAATGAATTGGTTTTTCAAAAAATTTCTTTGCTGATAAAATATAAGACTTGGAAGTTTATTTCAAACTTCGTCTGCGACATGACGGGTTCCGTGAACTGTACATTGAATATAGATAAATTCTGACACGTAGTCGTTGGAAGATCGCCTGCTGCAAGCGTATATGCAGAAGCATCTCTTCTTCTTCTTTAATGGCAAGACAAGCTGCATCGGGCTCTGATATCTTCAAATTTCGCTTCCAGATACTCCAGTCCCCTGCTAGCTTCCTACAGTCTCTTATATTCAGCAGCAACTAGGATTCCCTTATGATGCTGTCTTCCCATCTTAGTTGTGGTCTTCCCACATGTCTTAGTTTATCGAATTCTCCATTCAATACATTTTAGGTATTCTAGTATTTTCCGTTCAGACAACATGACCAGCAAATTGTAATATTTTAACTTAAAATATTTCATTATATCAGGTCACTGTAACAACTCACAAAACCTCTCATTACATACGTATTAGTGACCATCCTAAGTGAATTCCATGGACTGGTCCAAAGATTCTTCTTCGCTTTTTCCATTCAAAATTTTCAGCTGCATGTCTGGACAGCAATAAACTCCTCGCTTCCCCCAAACCTTCCAGATTCAACATTTAGAGTCCTGTGTTAAATAAATAAGTAAATTTTGAGCACTGGTTTGGAAGCTGCCTACATTATAAAAGGTGATCTTTGCCGCACTTATACCATATTTATCACTACAATTAAATAAGCATTGTACCGTCCTAGCACATCTGCCTTTGCGTCAAAAGAAATCCATATGCATGTATCCCCATCGTCGTCTTGTATTTTAACTGCCGTCTGATGCACGCTTTCCAAACAATTATTTCTAAACATTAACACAGATCTTTTCATTGCAGCTTTTTTTTTGGTACAATCACTCTAGTACTTGCGAGTACCGATTATCAATTATGTTCCGTGGAATTTTTTCTGATGCATTGAAAAGGCACATTTCTTCAAAACACAGAATTTTCTTCAATCAATTGTAAACCACTTTAACAGCACCTATTTTATAATACCTTACTGGCTTTAATGCCTGAGTGCAATTTTTAAAATCCCTGCATCCAGGAATGAACTCGAGACACACGTATTCGAAGCACTTGACGCATGACGTTTATCTGAATATTTCAAAATTACGTACCTATGTCACCGCAAACACAGTGTCCATTACAAAGATCAACCCGTTACGTTAATTTTCTGTATATATGCAAAATCATAAGAAATTAATAAACGCTGCCAATTTCGAGAACCACATGGAATCGATAAACACACATACAGACGGGACGTGTCATACACAATTCAAGTGCTTAGCTATTGGTCTTTCGTCGTGGAGGGCCGAGTTTAGAGACAGGCCAACCCATGTGGGACCTGTGGTCGACTAACAGACTCTGAGATAAACTTTCTGCTGGTTATTTAGCGTTTCTCTATCAGCAGCAAACCCACATACACATACACTCATTTACCACCGACACTACACTAACCTATCAACTAATAGCGCCATTAAACAACGCACAACGTGAGAAAATACGAGTGAAGAAGATTCACATAAGCGTTGCTGCCGCTTCGTAGTTCTTAACTACCCCACTACAATGCTGTGGCCTTTCGAATTCTGCATCAGGTTTTCCTACTAGTATTTCTATGCCACATCCCATCTCTTGTTTAGGAAAAGAACCGCCCCTGACGAGGGTTCTTTCCCACTTGCAGTGGTTACCAGCTCAGTAATTTACAACGTACCCTCTCCATATCGCCTGCTCCCTGCTGAACGACTCTATTTCCTTTCTCGTCTGTACACCTTCACTTCGAAGCGATTTATTGCGAGACCTTCTGTAAGTCCGGGATAAGGCAGGATCCGGAGCTCCGGAGACCTCCAGCCATTGCCCTCTACCACTTATTGCTGCACAGTGGTAAGAGATTTCCGGTGACCAAGTACGAGTCTATGGAGAAGTAAACATTTTCTTGCTATTGGTTCTTTAACTATCCTCACAACAGAAGATACTTGGATCGTATGAGAATCCGCGAGCACTAAAATACTCATCGAAATGTAAGCACTTCTCCATTGTTGCATTAAAAAACTCTATCTGGCAATCGTTTCCACCTGACGTACGTACTCGTTACTACGAGAATGGATTGCTACGTGAAAAAAAGTATAACGACAGAATATCAACTCTTTGGTTTTTGTAGGTGGGAAGAGAACACCCTTAAATAGACGAACGAATTGCGTTCCAACAGAAATAAAGTCCTCATAAACTATGGACGGGTAACCACGAAGAGTGACATGACTCGCCTAGAAGCTGCAGAAATGCGCTTTATAAGAAGTGTTACGGGATACACAAGGCTGGATAAAATAAGAAGCGAAGTCATAATAAAAGAGCTAGAGATCTCTGAAATACAAGACGTGAGACTCAAGTACAAACAAAACTGGATCAACCACCTTGAAAGAATGGACAACACCAGACTCCCGAAACACGCCCTCAACTACAAACATCGACGAAGAAGAGATCGTGGACGCCCCTGGAAACGATGGCAATGCGTCGATGCCGGAACAGTTCCAACGAACTAATCCATGGAGGAAGATGATGATGATGATGATGATAGACTATGAAGGTACCGTCTCAAAGTGTATTCTGCTACTCATTTACCGACATTCCAAACGGTACATTCAGCAGGAACTTTTGACATCTCACCGCCAACTGCTAGACAAGACACTGCTACATTCCACAACATCGATATTTTACAGTCACCGCTATGAGGATCTCAGATCTCACACAGACCAAACTGTGATGTAAACCTCCCTGACGGTACTCGCGAAGTGTCTCCCTTAGACACACATACACTGCTAATTGGAATTATTTACAGTCTTTATATCGGCAGAGTTTTCGTGCCTTCGCACCTCTTAGAGAAACAAACCTCACTATTCGTGGTTTTAAAACATTTTAAAGCTTGCTATGTCTTTGTACAAAAAAACAGGAATATTACTTCAGTAGAAGCCGGCACTGAGAGTTTGAAATGAAATTCGCTACAAGTGTAAAATACTCCAGAACATCCGCTTTAAAATGGTTCCTTGATATTGCGGTCTGGCAAACAAGAAAGGATTTATTTGTCACCAGGGAACGTAAGTGGGTGGGGATTTCGGAGCTCTTTTGCATCGGCATCATATAAAGCACGAGTTATATTCCCAGGCCGGGATTATTAGAGGTTGTTTGTTATACATGCAAACCAAGCATCTTTCTCCTTGTGGGGAAAGTCTGTAGCCGTTTATATGTTACAGTGCGCAACAGAACCAAACAGAAAAAACACATTAATTTACATCTCTAGTTCAGTGTCATTTAAAATTCATCCACCTATCAAACTCCACGCTAAAATATTTCACTAACAAACCTGTTGTGAAAAAAAGTACGTTGTTTGAAAGAAACCAGTAATTCACGGCCACGTTCACAAAAGTGCAGCTTGGTACCTGCTACCTTTTTGGAGAAAACTGATGTCCCCATATAAACCTATGATAGTCAAAAGGTCTCCCCCCCCCCAACACACACACACACACACATTAGTGCCTATGCATGAAACTGAAGTGCTCCACATACAAGAATTATCTTCAAAATCGCAACTATTGCGATTCGTACATTCTAACATTATGAGGTTTTTATTTGAAGCGCGATTTTGACTGACTCCGGCCGATACTTCAGTAAACTCTAGAAATTATTAGACGCATTCGCAAAATTGCGAAAAGCAACTATTAGCTTCGTCATGCCTGTCCGACTGTCCGCATGGAACAACTAGGTGCAAACTGGACGGATTTTCATGAAATTTGAAATCTGAATATTTTTTTGAAGAGCTGTTGATAATATTCAAGTTACATTAATATCTGACAATAATAACGGGTACTTTACACGAAAACCAATAAACATTTTTGGTCATATCTCACTCAGTTCTTCTTAGAATGAGAAACGCTTCAGGAAAAAAAATGAAGAGAAAATTGAAACACACATTTTGTGTTCAATAATTTTTTTCGACAATCTTACAGTTTATGAGATAAAGTGGAAAAATGTTGTAGACTAGAACAGGCCACAGATGACAATATGGAGCACGCGAATTGTTTGCTGGATATCTAAGGCTACAGACACACACTCAGAATATGTAATATTTATTGCCTTTACATTGCAGTAATGGTTGCACGAAAGCGCCCCAGTATTGCACTGTACGTACATTTCCTTTCGTGTTAGGTCTGAAATTGTTGCTTAACTATCGGAAGATAATTTAATTACACCGACCCTTATCAACGAATGATATCCGGCCCAATTCCTGTTTCCATGCAAGTAGATGTACCCTACATACAACCACTCGTTATCGGATTTGAAGCAAGGAAACCAATAATGAGCGGTCAAGGGGCCAAAACCAACGGAACACTTAACAGTAATCAGCAGTTTTTTCCTTCTCCTCCTCCAAACTCCCCTCCCGGGGGGGGGGGCAAGATAGGGTTGGAGTGTGTCCAACAGTGCCATACATTCACAACTACCAACACGCAGTGCACTACTATGGTCATACAAACTACAAAGCCACATAACATATTACAAATAATTCGGTGCACTGCTATACATAGGCCCAATTCAGATTATTTTTATTATTGTTCTACTCGTACTATTACAATTACCTGCATTTATAATTAATTATTAACACAAACACCGTTGGAAATTTAACACGAAATTGGTGCTAAACTTGTCCCGTAACCAATGCTAAAAGAGATGTATTCACATATTACGTGCCTATTTATAGACCACTTAGAACAGAGGATGTCTTCAAAAAGGAGAATCGCTCCACTAGTCCAGGTTTTCCGCGCTTTTACGAGACCTGAAATTTTGTAATTGCGTTCGGAAGCACCCCCAGCTGCATCGTCTCCTACGCCAGCCGAAGCCACCCTCTCATCCCATTTCACCACCATACTTTTAAATATTATTATACCCAACAACACTCATGCCATTCTGCATTCCAAATGCATTAGAATCTTCCACATGCGTGCTATATTCCCTGCTCTACATTCCCAAATTTTATCAACAAAATAATATCTGTTGAGCAGCAGCGATTATAAATCCCTTCACCATGTAACTCTCTCCTTTCTACTGTTGCTTCACTTTACGTCCAGATATTCTCGTCAGCACTTTGTACTCAAGCACTCTCAATGTCTGCACGTGTAAGAAAAAGTATAATGGCCTGAAGGCATAAGAAAAGGACAGACGTAAAGATCAAAGGACCTAAATATACGGAGCAGGGTTGGTCATAGAACGCTCTCAACACCACACGACGTTGAAACTATTCTTCTAATGGTGCCCTTTGGGAAAGAAATGTTGTTTACTGGAAAAGTTGAAAGATGAAAACAGCAGAAAGGCGACGCGAAAGACAGACCTCTTCAGTAGTCCGGGTCTGAGAAGTCTAAACCACATGTCGATTAGGTCCGCGAGTAGTCAGCTCCTCTGATAAGGATTTCTGGCACCACTGTCACCCCATTCGATCCACCCTCCCCTTTCTCTCTGCAACCACAATTCCTCACCCACTCTTTCAGAGTCCTTTATCCCCATTCCAAACTGTTGCAGCTAGAATCTCTCTGTATTTGATATAAGCTCTTTCTTGTGTCACTGTGTTTTGCTGGTACGCCACTCGACTATCAAGAAGAAACAGTAAGTTAACAGAAGTGTGGAGAAAATTACATTGTCGACAGCTTCATAATCTGGGCTCTTCAGCAACTCTTATTACATAAAAAATTATATTATTTCCGAGTTAAATTTATTACAAGGCCATGAAGACATGTGAGTGGAAGTGTATTTCTTGCATTCATTCCAAAATTCAACACTGGATGGAGTTAAGTTGTTACCGGTCAGTTTAGCTTTAAAAGTTTGAATTTAGTTTATGGGGAATATTTTACGTTTATGCTACAGCTATTAGGGTGAGTTTACAGTTAGCCGGAGGCAGATACTTTTAGTGGAGAGACGCGAGGTATTTACCTGGACAGGTAGCAAATTCACTTTGCCCTCTAAAGTTATCTCTCTTTGGTTTTCGCTTATGGGGAGCCCGATGTCAGGAATTTAGTTTCAGTTATTTTCGAGGCAAAGTACATCTCGGACTGAAGGTGATAATTAGAAGCACCGCACTTGGAAAAAATGTATGTCAGCTCAGTCCACTACGGAATTAACTGCAGTAAAGCTCGATTAAACTTACTGTGTGTCTTATTTGTACGAATCAGGTGGAACAACTCATAAGGGTGCGGATCCGTTAAGTGGCCATCCCGTGAACATTCCCAGGGTTCAATGTTCCAGAGCCACCGAAATGAGTTAGTTTGCCGTGCCCGACAAACGAAAAACGAACGGGTACAAACTGGTCGTCACTACACGGTCGCTTCCCCCAACCCGACGCCCACTTGCCCCTGTATTTATTTATTTACCTACTTACTTACTTATTTTACTTACTTACTTTACTTATTTATTTACTTTACTTTACGTACTTACTTACTCACACCATAAACCACGGTCCTTCTTGAGAAGCTAACAGGTTTTCAGGTAGTCAAGAATTTCCCCGCATTTTATGGAACCCGAAGGTTCATTACCGCATTCACAAGTGCCCGCCACCTGTCCCTATCCTTAACCACCTCAATCCAGTCTATACCCCCACATCCCACTTCCTGAAGATCTACCTTAATTTTTTAAATGTTTTGTGGACCATGCATCGTGATATATCTGTGCAATAAGAACAAAAAACGCACTATTTAATCGCAATTTAATTCGATAATTAAAATCTACACTTTTCACCCCAATCCTGTCAACAGCCAGTCAACATAAACGCATGACATACACGAACTGCTGTACACACAGAAGTGTACCTCCTGGTGATGAGCAGTAAACCTGCTCGAAACATGTAGAAATTAATTATTGAAATAAACTGGAAGTAAATAGTGCATCCTGTTGGTTCGTATTGCGCATATCTACCTTAATATTATCCTCCAATCTAAGCCAGGTTCTCCCAAATGCCCTCCTACCCACAGGTTTCCCCACCAAAACCCTGTATACGCCTCTCCTCTCCCCCATACGCGCGCTACATGGCCCGCCCAACTTATTCTTCTCTATTCGATCACCAGAACAATATTACGTGAGCAGTACAGATCATAAGCTCTTCATTGTGTAGTTTTCTCCACTCCCCTGTCACCTCATCCCTCTTAGGCCCAAATATTCTCCTTAGCATCCTATTCTCAAAAATCCTCTGCCTACGTACCTCCCTCAAAGTGAGCGATCAAGCTGCACACCCATACACAAGAACAGGCAAAATTATAGTTCTGTGTATCTTAACCTTCAAATGCTTTATAGCAAACTGCAAGACAAAAATTCTGCACCGAATTATAGCAAGCATTCCCTGACATCAATCCGCTCTTAATTTCTTCCTGAATAGAATTTTGATTTGTTAAGTTTGTTTACAAATATTCGAATTGTTCCACCGTTTTAAAGGAATTATTATCATAGGGTGAAGAGAGAGAAACCAGCAAGATGCAACTAATCTGATGTTTATTATCAAACTTCTATCTCAACATGTTTCGGGCATCATTATGCCCATCATCAGGAGAACAAGACCGTGTATTACCGTATATGGTGTTCTGCACTGGTTGTGCTGGCTGTGATTGTGTGAAGCTGGGTCGTAAGCTGTGTGCACTGTGTGAAAGTTACTGTTCGACTCACAGCTTTGATGGTGGGCATAATGATGCCCGAAACATGTTGAGATAGAAGTTTGATAATAAATATCTGATTAGTTGCATATTGTTGGTTTCTCTCTCTTCACCCTACATTCATGATGCACGGTTACAAGAGCCTAGAACTATTATCAATTTTTATATTGCGGCTTCTTCCTGCATTCTAATCTCGAGACATGACCATGTACTTAGTTTTATCAGCATTTACTTCTAGTCCAGTCTCCATACTAGTCACAACCAAATCTTCTGCCTTTCCTTTATGCCACTTTCCCCTGCATAAAATCAAAACTCCATCCTTCTGTCGTCCATCACATCCATTGTTTAGTTCTACCGACTGGGAGATCAGCTTAAGGTGGATGAGATGAGCGGGCAATTAGCGGAAGCAGGAGGAAATTCAACACTTCTACCTGAAGAAATATGTTATCAGAAAACTCAAGAAAACTGTCACTTTGGAATCATAGACGTAGATGGACGGGTAATAAAATGGATATTACAAAATGTAATATGAAGTCCTAAGATGTATTAAACTTACCCAGCACAAGGTACTTAAGTGGATAATTAAACATTTAAGAAAAATTGCCGTCATGGTACACACACACATGCGCGCGCGCGCACACACACACACACACACACACCCACACACCCACACACACACTCTCACACACGCACACGCACACACACACACTCACATACACATACACACACACAAAAACACACACACACACCACTTTCAAACCTAGCTGAATTAATCTCCAACATATTTCGATAAATACAGACCTCTACGGTTCAAAAATTTGTATTTTCAAGGCTTACATAGCTTTTCGCTTCAGACTGTACATAGTTACAGGAAGATAATATACATACGTACGGTACAATTCGCATAAAATATGTTAATATTTTAACCTTTTGGCGCCGGAATTATTTTTTTAAATTTTAGAACACCCTTTATATAAAAGTGAATAATACAGGAACCAAATATATTAGAAATATGAATCAAACTGCATTTTGAAAATAAAAAAACTGAGAATATATACCATGTTTAAAATATTCAGTACCTATATTTGTTGAATAGATATATGAAATTAAAATTTAGAGGTTAGCGGTGCGGTACGACCACTATAGTTGACATTGGGCGTCAAAAGGTTAAGAAAGCAAATTGCTTGTCTGTGCTTTTCTTATGTATCTAGGTAATTAGAACTTCTAGCTCCGTAACAATTAAGAATCTTTCAGGCCGTTGACGGAAATTTTTCAGGAATGCTTCTGTACCAAGAAGCTACCTCTAGGTAAAAAATCTTCACCAGTAACTGATTTTGTCTAGTAGATTTGCGGCTCTGTTACTGCATACTCTTCCGAACACAGACCCTTCACATGCACTCCTACTTCCAGCGTGTGTAGTTTCAAATACGTGTGCTATTACCACACTGCTGCTACTAATACTACTACCATTATGACCTTCACTGTCCCCTACTCTTTCTGTTCCCTCTTAACCTTCAAAATGCCCCGTACCCACCCAATATAGTGTTAGTTATTCACTCGCATACGCATAAACCACTGCATACACAATTTAAAGCACAAATTCTCGCTCACACAGAATAAATTTGATATAGGCTCAGATAGAAACGTACCTCGTCTAACTAAACAACAGCGATAAAATGTTACTTCTGTGCTCCGGAAACAATGCTTTTTGTTTGAAATACTAAACACCGAAACACAAACAAATTCAATTAAAATTCCAACAGAAATAAGAACTGAATTATATGCGATCATCAGTTTCCGGGTCACTGACTTTGTTAAAAAAAAAGGCCCTCCCGTCAAAGGGCTTAAAATAACATAAAGACTTGCAAACTGAGGAGGACTGAGGGGGTGCGGAGATTATTTGAGACAATGTACACTGAGATATGCACAAGTACGGATTTCTTATCAGTTACAAAGTGTTTATCCGCAAACCTGAAACGTGCTATTCCTACTTTATAGATGCGTTGTCAACAGTCCAAGACAGGAAGCGTCGGATAGTAAGATGGCTACAGCTGAAAGGTTGACTGTGATATGAATGGAAGCGGTAGCACACTGATCTCATGTATAATCTCAGTATTTGCCTGGAGTGACGGAGAAAGACAATGGAAATAAGTCAGAATGGTTGTTCTTCGGCGGAAATTTGAACCCAGAACCTCTCCCAAAGTAGGAATGCTACCCATTGTAATGTGGAAACATCAACTTTGAGTTGATGTTTCCACCCTGGGGGCAGATGTAATGTTATGTGTACCGGTAACAGTGGGACAACAGTCCGGGCTAACCAGCTGCATTTGTATGGCATTCATCTTCTACAGCGAATATGAAAATTAATGCATCAAGGCCTTTCGAAACGTTGGGAACAATCTACCGGAACACACAGCGTCACATTCCAGAAGATCATACCCCAGGTCAGTCTCAAAGACAGCGCGTGTAAGTCAAATTGACCCAGGGGCTAAGCCTTTGCGAGTAAGCCAATACTTTAAAACTTAATATGCTTTATTTAATACGTTCAGTCGTACTTTTTTGTATTCCCTTTCTGTTTGCAGGAAAGACCGGTATTTTCAATTTATCCGTAAAGTAGCCACAAATTTCTTTTCTTAGATGTCGTTGACTTATTTTATTTGCTTCTTTCCCACAGATGATAAAATTTATCACCTTAAGTTCAGAAAAATTTATCAGACGCCCTCTACACGTGTCTTCAGTCTCATCACAAGCTAATTTTTCACTCTGGATCTGTACAAAAAAGTCTTGGGCCCTAGCGAGTGTTCAGAAAGTCACAGCTCCTGATATTTAAAAACTCTTCTGTTCTCATGAAAAAATGTGACTTTCGCCCCACGAATTTTCGTAAAATTCCGTCTTTGGAATTTCTGTACCAAGATCTTTTTGACATCAGATTTTGGCTAAACCCGACAAAAATAAGACAATTTTGACGAATACCACGTGAACTTGCAGTGCCTCTGCTATGGTTCAGGCAGTTAGCCGCCGAACTCTCACCACGGAACCCCGACTTCAATATCGGGTCATTCTACTTGGGATTTGTGGTGGCTGCAATGGCATTGGGAACTTTTTTCTCAGAGTATTTCGATTTTTTCCCTGTTAGAATCATTGTACCAACGCTCCACGCTTCTTGGTTCATCTAACAATGATGCTATATAATTTTCGTAAAATTAATCCTGTTGTGATGAACAATTAAAATTTACGTATGTATTACAGTCAAGCACAACAACTTTCATTAGCCCCGTCAATACATGCCGCATGTTTCGGCTGTACTGGCCATCTTCAGTATTAAATACGTAATATTTAAAACTCAAAACACATGCATTTTTATTTTGAGTACAGTCGAAATTTGTAGCATGAATTGACGGGATTAATAAAATTTGTTGTGATTAATGGCAATAAGTAGGTCAAATTTTAATACGCTATAAGATCTTATAAATAAACAGCGTTGTTGCATAAGACACTTGTAACAGGTACATTTATAGGGTGGAGAGATACCGTGTTCCCTGTTAGGAACGAACTGATGTCAAAAGAAACCTAACGATCTAAACATTTCGCATTTTACGCGACAAGCAGAGTCTGAGGCATTTAAGAAAGGTGGGCCGGAGACAAACTTGAGGATCTAAATATAACGTACCATCACAAGATAAAAACAAAAAGAAAGCAGTGTTTGTGTTTCTACGAATTGAAAATCCACCCCAAGCAACAATGCCAGCCAGTGTTACACTCCGCGGATATTCGTTAATTTTTATGTCATTCTGCTTTTTAGGCCTGCTTCAACCAAACAGTCTCTCGCTTCACGCTTCGCAACTGCAACTATTTAACAATTTACCTCTTCGACCATGAGTGGCACATAATCATTTAATGCCTTTCTGCTGACTTCATCATTCCAATGAACACCTTCCGAGGTATACAAATCATGAAGAGTCTTCTCCTTCCTCTTAGGTCCAAACACTCTCGCCAGTACCCTGTTTTCAAATAATCTTGGTCCATATTATTCTTGTATTTTGAAGAGCCAAGTTTCACACAAACAATTACAGTCAATTTATGGAAGAAATCAAAATAAAAATTACATAAATTCTTCGAACGAATGTCAGACCAAAGTGCTCATCAAATGCGCTGCCTTTCAAACACTATCAGACTGCCACAACTAAAGCCTATGAGGCTGGGATTATAAATTATTAATTTCAGTATTCAGTATTGAATAATTTAGAAGCAAGAGACTTTTTCCCCTGAAAGAGTTAAATCACATAGAAATCACAAATAGGCTTCGTAGTATTTTACCCTAAATTTCTGGAAACCAAAATACTTGACGCAGAAAGGAAAGTGTGAACATTAAATTCTCAGTTTTTCGCCTTACAAAGAAAATAATACTACATAAAATAACCGGTCAGTTATGTATAGAGAAATAATTACTGCTAACTGTAATAATTTTTCGGAACACACAAACATTATGGTGGCACAAAATGCAGAGTCTTTTAATGTACATATGTAAACCAACAAGCTTCAGAGATTGAAACATGTGTAATACACTCATCAGTAAATTCTAATAAAATCCGTTACTTCAATCGGAACCCGTTTTAGAAGGTTAGAATGTAAAAACGCATGTGAAGACTCACATACAAGATACGGTCAATAAGCATTACCGGAGTAACTGAAAGGTGCGAAGTTCTTAAGAAATTTAAGCATTCCTCAACTGCCAACAAATGCGCAGCGTTCTATGCGACCAGAGAGTGCAATAAGATTTCCATGTACTTAATCCGTACCAAATTAATCCCGTCAATTACGTGTCATATATATGTCAGCCGTGTAAATAATGCAGGATTTGTTTTACAGGACACCTACTTCATTTATTGCACACTTGGCTCTCAAATCAGGAAAATTATAACTTCTAATGCACTACACAAGTAGAGTAATCCCCTCTTAAGAGAAGTTTCAATACTGCTATTTTCAACACACTTACAGTTCCAGCTTAACAACGACAATTCGTTAACTGTGCATAGGAAAGGTCCTCTCCAACTTCATAATTGCCCTTTTTAAAGAGTTGCAAGTAGCGGGAAGGGAAAAGGGTGGAAAAAGTTAGATAAAAGGAATGTTCTTGGTTGTTGTGGCTCCACCCTAGAGGTATGGGGTGTAACATTACGTTGCGGGGTTTGGGGAGGTTTTCGTAGCTTGAAATTAAAACAGCAGGATTCCATGGCCCAATTAACTATCTTGCTAGCAGCACAACTACAAACTTTGTTCTGGGAGAACTGAAACAAGAAGAGAGAAAGAAAGCGTTGGGGGTGAAATTCTCAGAGATTATAAAGACGTTACACGAAGCAAAAGCCGTTGGAGGTGGATGAATATGTCGCGGAGTTGCTAGATTGAGATGCCAGGATTACTAAAGAGAGGCGTCTCAAAGATACGTGACGGTGCGTAAGGCTCTAACTTGTACAAGTGTCACTCTATCTTAAACGATTAGTCGCTATTGTTACCAGGTAAAATGGACCAGACTCTTCGCAACACAACACACTGTGGTCAGGTCTCAGTACCAGATTCTCTACTTCCACACTTAGCCTTCTGCTCCGAACACAATTTAGCAAGTTTTTCGCAAAGAGTTCAGCTTCTCTCTGTGGTGTGTATTAAGATTACAGCCTTCTGGTATGTTATGCCGCGTAGTTTGGTAGACATGTGCAAAGTTTTCTAAGTAATCTGTTTCCTCCACCTTCAGATTCATCCTGAAATCCATTATCTTTCTGGAATACACTTAGAATTATATCTACAGGAAAAGCGCGAGTAATTATTATTATTATTATTTAATTCTAATTCTTTTCTTCTTTACTAAAGTGATAGCAAAGGCCAATTATATAACTATCAGTTACACAAATAAACACACGCACGAAAAACACAACACAATAATCAACAAAAAATTCGATATATTACTTAAATTTAATCACAATTCAGCTAAATAATTAAAACCATAACCGAATTGAAAAGTGTTACTAGCGCAAAATCTGTTCCAGAGTCCCATTTTTATTACTAAATACACTACATACATCATTACATATCGAATTTGCAGCTGTTGCGCACCTAGCGGAAGGAGAGTTTCTGTGTGCTACAGATAATACGGTGAAGTTTCGAATATTACTAGATGGTACTCTGTGGCTAGTATTATCAATCAAGGAAGGACAAAATTTTGATCCTATGAAAGCATGAATTAAAAAAGTGGCACCAAGTTGATATTTTCCATCCTCTAAATTATGTAACACTAGAAGACCATGTGCAAAGCATAATTATAAGGTATGTGTGGGAGAGTGATAATTATAAGAAAAAGAATAAGAATAATTTCATTTTGTCATCTTAATTTTACTACAAAAAATCTACATGACAAGCACATACACACACAAAACATTATGTGATAACGTAATGACTTCAGTGAGTTAAAACATTGTCCCGTTCTAAATTGTAATATAATATATATATATATTAAAAATATATATATATAACACAGTCATGCACAAATTTATTTTATTAGATTATATCAGATTATAATTCCATCTACACGTTTCGGCCCAATCTCGTAAATTGAAAGCATTATCAATTGTACACTCCACCTGCTCAAAGATCGGCCTGAAGTTGGCCCTATAATTAAGCCGAAACATGTAGCTGGAAATATAATCTAATAACTTAAACTTGTGTATGACTGTACTATATAAAATTTATATTACAATTTAGCTTATATTCAACATAACGGGGAGTCTCACTTGAAAAAAAATTGCCGACTTCAGTAGCCAAAGTTTTACACAGGAATGACCTAAGTTACAATCAGATGCCTTGCAGTAAACGTCACGTCATGAATAAAAGACACGTGACTGTACATTGGACATAAGACTTGTACATAGTGGGCTCTGATTACCAAGAGAGATGCCAGACATCTGGAAGCAGGGGGAGAGACAGATGTCACGTGACTTGCCCTGACTGGGATTCCCAGTTTTGTGGAGCATTTTCTTTCCATGGATGAGCTACTTGAAACGTGTTTCACAACAATACTGACAACTTTCTAGTAGGTTTATCGTGTTCTTGCTATTTCATTACTAATATTAGCCCATTTACCACTGAGGGCTTGTGAATTCGGGGGAAAGGAAGACGAAGACGAAAGTATGACGAAAAACGGAGAAAATATGCCTTTCGTCTCCATGGTGCACCTCATACTGAAGTCAGTTTACATAAATTTGAGATACAGACTTTAACTAATGATACTGTGTTAGATGTGAATCGAAGTGGAAAAGAAAAGAAATGGGCGCGTATCAGTCCCAGTTTGTAAAAACCATTTCTTCCGTCTCGCAGGAAATCCGCGAAGAAACGGTATGTAGAGTTCCAAATACAAAGAAATGAAAACTTCTTAAAGGAATGTGGATGCTGTTGAGCCAAGATTTAAGCAACAGCGAACATAAAGTTGCCACTGGAAGACAAAGTAGAAAGGAATACAGAAAAGATGCAAGTGCCTGTGTCATCACATCCATTCTACAGCCATTTAATTAGCTGACATATTCACCTAAACTTATGGTAGGCTTCCCTCCTCATTTCAAGTAGCATGGAAGTTCTTGGAATCTGGAAATCGGCATATCGTTACTTCATGAACTTTCCTGAAAGATCGCCTGAACTTAGTCCTCCAAACGAGCACTGACATCCGCCTAATTCTGTAGTCTTTCACGTCGTATCATATAGAGCACAGAACCAAACACGACCTCTTTCCTACAATCTACATAAAGAAGTCGAATCTGAGAGAGGAAATTAGGTCTTAATGTGTCCAACATTCGGCCACATCTTCTTTTTCTCGTGAATTCACAAGCTCTTAACGAAACGTCCCTTGGTGAATGGGCTTGTGTCCGTCATGAAACTGTAAGAACACACTACAAAATAATATAAAACTCTCGTTAATGTCGTAAAACGCGACCACAGTAACAGAATCGTGAAAGAAAAATGCCCCAAGAGATAGGGGATCCTAGCCACGGCTTGAATGTGACACTTCTACTTAGTCCCACCCCTCCCCCCCACCCCCCACCCCCCCCGTTACCATCAGTCACATCAGTCAGAGGCCACCACATACGTACTATCGTGTTAATGAATATCATCTCTTATATCTTTAATTCACGATGAATCCCTTATTAAACCCTCAGATGGAAACTTACGATTGCCGAGGATTCATTATTATCCTGGGGGAGGGGGGGGGAAGCTATTCCCACAGGACACGAAAGTATGAAACACGCTCTTATGTCCATAAACGAGTTTCAGTATCGTCGTCAAGGACAAAGACATGAAATATGTCAACACTGAAATAACCACAAAACATACTCCTGTTAAAGTTCTATAATTTCAGATAAGAAACTGTGTGTAAAAAGTCACAAATAAAAGGAAATACAAAGGAAAATGTCACTGGTGGAAACAACATTAACTTCCTTCACATTTATTCCTTTGTTTACAGAGATCATTACCACGCTGCGAAAGATGCAGGCAGATCTCTGTCTTCTGCCCTCATTACATTTGAAGTATGCCATTAATAATTACTTAAATATTTCGTCGCCGTCGCTCGTCATAGTACAACAGCCAAGTCAGCCCTTTCACTGATTAAACCAATCAAGCAGCCATCAGCCAGTAGTGAACATTCCCAAGTATTTTGACGTTTTGCTGACCGTGCATCTCAGTATATTTATCTCAGTAATTAACCAACATGATACACAAAATTTTTGTTTTACAATAAGTTTATTTCATGCCTCTACATGTTTCGAGCACATGTGCTCATCATCAGGAGGTCAAAATTGCATTACACAGCTTCTGGTATCATCACACCTATAGGTGTTAATTACTGAGATAAATTCGCAAGTAATCACCCCACTGCGCGACAGGACTCAACAAATAATTCCACTATTCACAGTTGAACGCACAGAAATAACCAAGATTTAATGCTACTACTATCCCACACAATACCAATTTACAATCTCATGGCAAAGACTAAAAAATAACACATTATATAACGTTCATATAGAATACTGAGACGTCAGTCTCTGCATGAACATAAAAGTGAATAACTTAAACATTTTCCTTGCACACACGGACTGAAGATGACCTCATGAATGGTCGAAACATGTAGCCAACTGCCGACCACCTGCAGTAGTATATGGAATAAATAACCTAAGTTGTTTTTTATCTTCCATATTCCGTAAATTAATTGGATACATAAAATATTTTCATGATCAACCAATGCACTTTAATTTTATTGGTGTGCTATTATTTTATTATATACAATAAAAGAACATCAGTAACACTACAGAGCATGTGTTGGTCTTTAGTACATTTTATGAACCTAAGTTTTGTTTTACGGACTGTACTGATTAATTTCGCCAAAAATTTACACATTAGCCATTAAATTTAACACACATTCATAGAGATCGTAAAACTATTCAAATAAAATAAAATCTTACTGCTTGACGCCATATAAATAATACTTACTTACTTACTCACTCCATGGAGCAGAGTCCTTCTCGAGAAGCTAACAGGTTTTCATCTAGTCAAGAAATTCCCCGCATTTTATGGAACCCGCTGGTTCATTACCGCAGTCAAAAGTCCCCGCCACCTGTCCCTAACCTGAGCCAGCTCGATTCAGTCCACACCCCCACATCCCAATTCCTGAAGATCCATCTTAATATTAGCATCCCATCTACTCCTGGGTCTCCAAAGTGGTCTCTTTCCCTCAGGTCTCCCCATCAAAACCCTGTATAGGTCTATCCTCTCCCACATGCGTGCTACATGCCCCGCTCATCTCATTCTTATCGATTCTATCACCCGAAAAATATTAAATGAGGACTACATATCATTAAGCTTCTTAATGTGTATATAAGTAATATTTGTTTAATATTAAAAACTGCATTTACGAGTCACTTTTTTGCGTCTTTTTCTTCTGCGGAATTAAAAAAATTCTCTGTAGAAAATATGTGCTTAATTTGATGTACAAACTGGTTTTTTAAATCTCATTCAACTCGTAGTTAAAACAGCTGAAATAACAGAGCATGGCAGGCATTAAAGAAATCTGCTCTAACAGAACCTTAAAGTTTACTTCCTTTAACCAAAACCAAAAGGCTTTGCATTATAGAGTTAGTCTGTTAGTTAGTCATCACATTGCGTTAATTTGGTCTGTAAGGACGTCATAGAGTCCTCTGGCCTCTCCCCATTTCTATATTTTATACCCTACTCAAATTATTCTACTTCATAACGAAGTTCATCCATCGCGGGAATTTAATCCCATTACACTTGGTCCCTTGAACTGAAAACTTGCCACGCTGAAACGAAATTGCCTTCACTTCCCACCGCTTTATGTCTTTTCCACAAAAACTTCATATCTGCCATAATCAGTCCCCAGAAATTTATAATAAATTGGAAAAGATAGGTTTGTGTGAAAGAAGACTTAGTAAAAGTTGTGTTGGTGTAATTCTTGAGACTCCTAAAGACAGCAGAAGGGTTTGGACGGAAAACTGACACAGTCAATGCGCCTACTGTTCCACACATAACTGATTACGGCCATCGTTTACTAAATTAATTATACAATCAAGTTGCTTATTTACAGTAAATACATAATTACCATGACCACGTCATGGCTAAGGCAACTGTACATTGCCTTCTCAGCTCGAAGTTTCGAGGTTAATTTCAGTGAATTTACGTGAGATTTATGTTGGATATAGTGGCTCTGGACGTTTTACTTGTGGCTTGTTCGATTTTCTCCAGCTAACCTACATTCCACCATTGCTTCATGATGGTTTGTCATAATCTCTTGAGGTATGCTATAGCCCTAACCATGAAGCATACTACCACATAAAACGATTTTAATAGAGGTTTACTTCAGACCGGGCACTTTGCTGTAGAGAGGAAGAAAAGAGTTCCTTTGTAACGAAACTGTTACCAGCTCATACTGCATGTCGTTAATTAACATGGAAATTAGTGTATAAAGAATAGAAAGAACATTAAAGTAAATTGTCCTTCGCACAGTATTAAGCTGAAGTAATTTCACTCCACGTGTAATGTTCTGTAGGGACTGAGGAAAATCCAGAAAAACCTCAGACATGTAAGGCGGTCATCAGGCCGCGATTCCAACCCAGATTCTATCGCATACAAAGCATAAAAACTAAGCAAACGACTCGACGCTCCTTTCACAACCTTTGCAATTGCTTACTAAACATTCTGTCATATAAATCTGCACATTCCCTTCAACTAGCAGGTGGTACAATAAACTATAAATACAGCCACATGTGAATAATCTACATACACACATACATATATACACATACATACACACAAACATATATACATACATACATATATAAACATACATACACAAAATACATTCAGACATACATACACACATACGTACGTACATACATACATACATTCATACATACATACATACATACATACATACATACATACGTATATACATGCATACATACATACATACATACGTACATACATACATACATACATGCATACATACATACATACATGC
>Ga0131853_10003728_pt1 | contig 27384 bp, 20 predicted proteins | sample TergutLab28metaG_FD_92764 | JGI IMG/M metagenome (GOLD analysis project Ga0131853, IMG submission 92764) | Labiotermes labralis P1 segment gut microbial communities from Petit-Saut dam, French Guiana - Lab288 P1 (version 2) (version 2) | ecosystem: Host-associated > Arthropoda: Insects >...
AATCAAGATTGGGACCTTGACCTTAAAGACCTTGAACTTAACTTCGCAACACAAGCAGCACATTACCCCCTGCCCGCAGGCAGAATCAAAATTGGACCTTGACCTTAAAGACCTCGAAGCAAACTCAAAACTCACCAGCTGTATCAATGCGTTTGAACACTCCCCCAGGAGCGCAGTAATTGACAACCGACAGCCGACAATGTACAATTGGGCTGTCGATTGCAATTATTTAAGTGGGGGTAACTATAAATGAGCAGCCAGAAAAAAATGGTCGAAGAAATCACCAGCCGGGAAGACGACTTCGCCAAATGGTATACCGATATTGTCAAAAAAGCCGAGCTCTGCGACTATTCCTCGGTGCGCGGGTGCATGATTATCCGCCCATACGGCTTCGCCATCTGGGAGAATATACAGCGCATTCTGGACGGAATGTTCAAAGCCTGCGGGCATGAGAACATCTCGCTGCCCATGTTTATCCCCGAGAGCCTGCTGCAAAAGGAAAAAGATCACGTAGAAGGCTTCGCGCCCGAAGTGGCCTGGGTTACCCACGGCGGCAGCGAAAAGCTGACTGAGCGTATGTGTGTCCGCCCCACTTCAGAGGTGCTGTTCTGCGAACACTACAAAAACATCATCCACTCTTACCGCGACCTGCCCAAGCTCTACAACCAGTGGTGCTCGGTCGTGCGGTGGGAGAAGACCACCCGGCCCTTCCTGCGCACCACCGAGTTCCACTGGCAGGAAGGCCACACCATGCACGAAACCCCCGAAGACGCGAGGGAAGAAACCCTGCAAATGCTGGGCATATACGCCGACTTCGCCGAGAAGCACCTAGCGATACCGGTGCTAAAGGGACTCAAGACCGACAAGGAGAAATTCGCCGGCGCGCTCGAAACCTATACAATAGAGGCCATGATGCATGACGGCAAAGCCCTGCAAAGCGGCACTTCCCACTACTTCGGCGACGGCTTCGCGAAAGCTTTTGATATTACCTTCCAGGGCCGCGACAACACCCAAAAGCACCCGCACCAGACCTCCTGGGGGATGAGCACCCGGATTATCGGCGCGATAATAATGACCCACGGGGACGACAGCGGCCTTGTACTGCCGCCGGATATCGCACCGGTCCAAATCGTAATAATCCCGGTTGCCCAGCACAAAGAGGGTGTGCTCGGGGCCGCGAATGCCCTGCGCGAGCGACTCTCGACCAGCTACCGGGTAAAGGTAGACGACAGCGACAACTCCGCCGGGTGGAAGTACGCCGAGTACGAGATGAAGGGCGTTCCCCTGCGCTTAGAGTTAGGTCCCCGCGATATCGAGGCCGGGCAGTGCGTGGTCGTCCGCCGCGACAACCGCGAGAAGCATTTTGTCCCGCTGGCCGAGCTTGAGCAGCGCCTGCCCGAAATACTGGCAGAGTACCGGCAGGCTATCTACGACAAGGCGGCAGCAAACCGTGCAGCCCGCACATTCACCGCCACAACTATGGATGAGATTAAGGCGCTGGCCGACGGCCAGAACTGCTTTATAAAGACCATGTGGTGCGGCGCGCTCGAGTGCGAGGAGCTGCTTAAAGAACAGGCCGGCATAACCTCGCGCTGTATGCCGCTCGAGCAGGAGAAGGTCGGCGAGAGCTGCCCGGCCTGCGGCAAGGCCGGCGAGAAGCTGGTTGTGTGGGGCAAGGCGTACTAGTAGGGCGACTGTCCCCACAAACCTAATTTTTAGCGAAAACGCGCACCTGCAGCATACGCCAAGGGAGGCATCCAAATGCTTGGCTTGTTTAAAGAAATAACCGCCGCGTATCTTGTAAGCGTTGTTGCCGGGGGCATTGGCATTTTGGTTTTCGCATATGAGGTGCTGGGCTGGGCTTTTCTGCAAAGCTACCTGATTGTATTTTTGTGGGCGCTGCTTTGCACTTCGGGATTTATCTCGCTGGCTCAGAGGAAAAACAAGAAAGTCAACAAGTTGCTAGACGACTGCGATATCGAAAACTTTTTGGCAATCTACCAGCGGCTTATGGGGCGCAAACGGATGATGGGCAAGGAAACCACAAGGATGGTTGAGCTGAATATTATAGTAGGGCAGCTGATGCTCGGCGAGAGCGGAATTGCCGGCCGACTACTCGGCGAGTTTGGGAGAGAAAAGCTGCCTGGGAGCCGGGCGGGTGCTTTGCACGAGTTTGTATATCACAACAACCAGTTTCTCTACCTCTTGAACACAGGCGACCACTCCGGGGCGGCCCAAGCACTCGAGAGGATGGACGGTGTGCTGCGAAACCCCAAAATGCCTCGCTCCTGCCTGCAGCCCTACCGAGATTTTCTCTCCCGTCAGCGGCAGACGCTGAGTGTCGAAAACGGCAACTACAACGGTGCTGAGGAGTTTTTTGCTGCAGCCTTCGAGAGCGCGGGACGCGAGATGGACAGAGTAAGCACCCAACTCATGCTCGGCAAAATTTACCTTTACCAAGGCCGAGTGAGCGAAGCTGTTGGAGCACTCGAATACGTCGTCCAGCACGGCGGCAGCTCTATCCACAGAGCAAAAGCCACCGAGCGGTTAGAGGCCCTGGGCATAACCATACCCGCGCCGCCGCCCAAAAAGCCCCCAGTGCAGGTCTTCTCGGCGCTGGAGAGGGCGGGGCTTGTGGCGTATTGCATAGTGGTTGTCGCAGCGGCGTTGTTGGCTATAATCAGCAGCTAGGCCGGGCTGCCCGGTGTGCGGTCCCTACATCCAATTTGTGAGGGAGGCGGCGTTACAGTGGACTTGTTCAAAGAAACAAAAGCCGCGTGTTACGTAAATTTGATCTCGGTGGCCTTTTGCGGCACGCTGATTGGTTTACATTTATCCCTGCGTATGCTGCACATTGTAGTATTCATTGCTATCTGGTCAGCTGCCAATTTAGTGGTTTTTTCGGTCATAGCCAGCCGAAAGACGCATAAAATCGCAGCGCTGCACGAAGACTGCGATATCGAGAACTTTTTGGCCATATGCGGGCAGCTTTATAAAAGACGCACAAGCAAGCAGAGCAAAACACTGGCGTCGCTCAACCTTTCCTCCGCGTATCTGATGATTGGCGACAACTCGGCGGCAGGCAGGCTGCTCCACGACATTGGGGCAAGGGGGTTCTCCGGCCATCTAACCGTTGCGGCATACGAGTTTGTATACCACAACAACTGTTTTATGTATTACTACATCACAGGCGATATTCCACAAGCGGCCCGGGTTCTTGGGTATATGGAGTACATGTTGCAAAACGGCAAGTTGCCAAAAGTTTCTGCAAACACTTTCCAAGACTTCTGCCTGCGGGCGCGGTATGCGCTGAATATCGAAAATGGTAACTACGACGGCGCCGAGCAGTTTTTTGTCGAAGCTTTCGAGAAAAATAAGGGTGCAATGTCTAAGGTGAACTCAAAATACACGCTTGGCAAAATCTATCTGCACCAGGGCAGACTGGCCGAGGCGGAGCGGGCCTTTGAGTACGCGGTCGAGTTTGGCGGTAGCTCTATTTACAGAGCCAGGGCCACCGAGCGCTTGGAGGCCCTGGGCAAAACCGTTTGCGTACCGCCGGAAAAGCGGCCGCGGCCGCCATTCAAGGTGTTTTCAACAGCGGAAAGTGCGGCCTTTATCGCTTCCTGCAGCCTGGTTGTCGCAGCGTCACTCCTTGCGACTGTGAGTGTTTTTGCCGGGTTTTGGTAGGGGTGTGCGGTACCCGCAGATCAATATCAGCCCCCAACTGCGCCCCACCCCTTGCATTGGGACAAATCGTATGGTATAATTTGACTACTGCATAACAGACACGCGCCTGTAGCTCAGTGGATAGAGCACCGGCCTCCGGAGCCGGGAGCGTAGGTTCGATCCCTACTAGGCGTGCCAGCGGCGAGCCGCCGCAGCCACTTCGCGCATACACGTTTGTGTAACGCGGAGTGTTTTTTTGCCCGCGACGTTACGCAAAGTCCTTATTGACACCCGCACCATTTTTCTTCGCGCTTCTAGCTTTTGGGGGCGCGTTTTGTTTTGCGCTCGCGGCGTTAAGTAAACCCTGTATATACACTTCTACCGCCAGTTACCCGACAAAATATAAAAGCAGGCCGTCGGAAAATCCCGACAGCCTGCTCAAAGTCTTAAGGTTCTATCTTTATTTTTGCAAAGCATTCTTGGCATATATGGCCTTTCTCTACTTTAGCCAAGTTTTCAGACTCTTTGCGGCACAAAGAGCAGCGTGCCGAAACCTCCCTTACGGCAATCGACTTTGTGGGAGTATCGCTTATAGCGACCTCCAACCGCGTGCCGGTACCCCACCCCAGCGCCTCCCGGATACTTCCGGGGATAACAATTCGCCCGAGGTCGTCCAGTTGCCGGGCCACAGCCATTTGTTTTTCCATTACACATTACCTCCGCTTTTGATTTGGCTGAGAGAAGCCGCCAAGCGACGGCCCCGCCCAGCCTGTATCAAAAGCTCCAAAAAGAAAAACGCGCATAAGAGGTGGTCACCCCTACGCGCGCCATAAAATGGCGTACAACCCCCACGCCGACTTGCGAGCATTATACTAATGGTGTATAATGTAGGCACCGTGTGGAAGTGCAAGGGTGATTGGGCTTAACTGGGTCCACCTTTGCCCGCTGTTGGTGTTCGTTGCACCCTCAGCGGCCATGCGGCTCCTTTTCCGGAGCCTATGATATAAAATAAGTATGCTGGCAATAAGTATAGCGCGAATAGGATAGAATGTCAATATTTGTTGAAATGTGGTAGTGGGTAAACGTGTTGATACGGCTGGTGAGTTTTGAGTTTGTTCTAAGGTCGAGGTCTTTTAAGGTCATAAGGTCAAGGTCTTTAAGGTCAAGGTCTTTTAAGGTCAAGCCCAAGTCTTAATTCGCCTGCGGGCGAGGAATATTGAACCGCTCGTGCCGCGGGGGCACTTACTTTTCTTGCACCGCCAAGAAAAGTAAGCAAAAGAAGGCGGTTGGGGGGAGGACCAGTATTGCTTCACTCACTGAGGGGCGTTCGTTGCGCATACAACTCCCCCCAGACCCCCCACTATTGATACCCCTCCGCCGGGGGCGGATATGTGTAGGTTTCGTTTAGCGCAGCCAACAGCAGTGGATTCTCCGCGCAGCTGCGCATTTGCGGTCATCTGCTAACAGCTAAGGCAGACGAAGTCCTGCCGCCAGCCCCTAACCCTGCTCTTGACCTTTGCACCAACGTAACCAATACGGAACCGCAGCTTTCCGCCCTCACAAAACGGTGCCTCTACCCACTAAAAACCTTCCGCTCTTGCAAACGAATCCCACTGCCAAGCAGCCTACCAATACCCGCTAACCTGTTCTTGACCTACCAGCGGGGGGTCTGGGGGGAGTTGTATGCGAAGCTCGCCCTTTGAGCGTAGCAATACCGGTCCTCCCCCCAGTCGCCTTTCTTTGCTTACTTTCTTTGGCGGAGCAAAGAAAGTAAGTGCCTCCGCGGCATGAGCGGTACATTACTCCTCGCCCGCAGGCGAATTTAAAATTGGGACCTTGACCTTAAAAGACTTTGACCTATAAAATCAACGTTTTTGTCCACTTCCTGAAATATTGCAAATACGACTAATAGGGTGATACAATGTTTTTTGACGGCGCTTTCGGCACTTACTACATTGCAAAAACGAACGACCATCAGCCATGTGAGCGCGCGAACTTAACAGATAAGGACACTGTTGTCTGCATACACAAAGAATATATTTCTGCAGGCGTGGACGCGATAAAAACCAACACATTCGCGACGACAGAAGAAGAAGTTATCGCCCAAGGGTACAAGCTGGCAAAGGAGGCCGCGGCCGGCACAAACGTTAAGGTTTACGCGGATATCGGACCCAAGCAAGATGAAGAGGAATACCTGAAAGTTATAGATGCGTTCATAAGCCTTGGCGCGGAAAATTTTCTGTTTGAAACACTAGCGAGCTTAGATGAGCTTGTACCCGGCTTAGAAGCTATTAAACACAGGGTGAAAAAGGCAAACGTTATAGTGTCGTTTGCTGTTTCGCGGGATGGCTTTACCCAAAGCGGCCAGCCATTTAAAACACTTTTGTCCCAAGCTGCCAACAACGCGAAGATAGATGCTGCGGGCCTAAACTGCATTTGCGGTCCGGCACATATTTTAGAGCTTGTGCGCGAGCTGGACGAGCTGCCCAAACCGCTCTGCATTATGCCTAATAGCGGTTATCCCTCAACCGTCAACGGCAGGACAGTCTACAACAACAACGCGCAGTATTTTGCGGAAAAGATTTTAGAAATAATGCGGGCGGGCGGGAGCATATTAGGCGGTTGCTGTGGAACCACCCCGGAGCACATTGCCTGTGCCATTAAAGCGGCCCGGAAGGACTCAGCAGGCGAAAATATAAAGCCGAATACCGCACCCATATCTTTTGCCGGCTCCTCATTTAAAAACAAGCTGGAGCGAAAGACTATTGCTGTTGAGCTTGACCCGCCCGTAGGCTGTGATGTGGATTTTATAATGCAGTCGGTTGACAGGCTAAAAAACATCGGCGTTGATATTATTACGCTGGCGGACTCGCCCATGGCAAGAGCAAGGGCGGACAGCTTTTTGACAGCGTCGCTTATTAAGCGAGAGAAAAACATCGATGTTTTGCCGCACTTAACTTGCCGGGACAAAAATTTCATAGCTATAAAGGGCGCGCTTTTGGGCGCTAGCTTTTATGGTATAGACCAAGTTTTGGCCGTAACCGGAGACCCTGTTGTAAGTGCAGAAAACTACCGGAACCCCGGTGTTTTTAACTTCAACTCAAAGGAGCTTATAAGCTACATCAAAAGCTTAAACAACAAGGTTTTTGCCGGCAAAGGGTTTAGGGTCGGGGGTGCTCTTAACGTAAACGCGCCGCGGTTCGACACCGAGCTTAAACGCTGCAGGGAAAAAGTTGCGGCCGGTGCGGGCTTTTTGTACTCTCAGCCAATGTTTTCCGGCAAGTCTATAGAGAACTTCAAGCAGGCCGGGAGGGAGCTAAACTGCAAGCTTTTTGCGGGAATACTGCCAATTGTCAGCTACAAAAACGCGGTCTTTTTAAACAACGAGCTTGCGGGAATAGATATCCCGCAAGATGTGGTAGATAGCCTCAAAGATAAAACACCACCCGAAGTACAAGCCATATCTACCGAGTTTTGCCGAGATGTAATAAACCAAACCTATCACTGCGCGGATGGATTTTATATCATGACGCCGCTGAAAAAGGTGGAGCTGGTATGCGAGATAATCAAAAGCACATTTTTGTAAGCGGGGCCAAATATATATACCGCAAATTCCCGCTTGAGGGCCGCCAGATTGCGGGTACCGATATTCTGCTCGCCGGCAGCGACATCTTTAAATTCCTTGGGTGCGCCCAAGAAGTAATAATATTCGCGGCGACCTTAGGCTTTGACGCCGACAGGCAAATCGCGCATGCGCAAAAAGTTTCTATTTCCCAAGCGCTTGATTTAGACAAAACCGCAAACTGGGCGATCGACGAAGTGTGCGATAATTTACAGGCCGAGATATCAGAGAAGTTTAACATAGCAAAGCGACGATTTAGCTGTGGCTTTGGGGATTTGTCGGTGGACATTCAGCCTAAAATACTTAAAGCTCTAGACGCAACAAAGACAATAGGGCTTTACTGCAACGAGAACAACCTAATGATACCAACCAAAAGCGTGACGGCTTTTATGGGGGTTCTAAGATGAATTTAAATGAGTTTGCAAAAAACAATATGCTTGTTTTGGACGGCGCCATGGGAACCATGCTGCAGGAGGGCTTCGATGTAAAAAGCATTCATGAGGCCTACCTTGCCGCGGGCGCAAATATGATATTGACCAACACATTTGACGACAGCTCAGACGAAAACATAGCGCGCTCAGTAAAGATAGCCAAAGACGCGGTAGGTGGCCGCGGCGCATTTGTGGGGATAGATATCGCGCCGACAGGCCAGCTCTTAGAGCCTATGGGCACACTTAAATTTGATGAAGCTTACGAAATCTTTAAGCGGCAGGTTTTGGCGGGCAGCAAAGCGGGCGCTCACGCGATATACATCGAAACTTTTACCGACTTGTACGAGGCAAAATGTGCCGTGCTTGCCGCCAAAGAAAATTGCGACCTGCCGGTATTTTGCACAATGTCGCTGCAGGAAAACATGAGGACGTTTACCGGTACAGATATACCATCCATGGCTTTGACGCTGACAGGGTTGGGTGTGGACTTTATAGGAATTAACTGCTCGGTCGGCCCCGCGCAGATGAGGGCAATGGCGGCCGAGCTTATGAAGTGGACACATCTGCCTGTAATTATAAAACCAAACGCGGGGCTGCCCAGCTTTGAAAACGGCAAGACGGTGTTTAATCTAGCCCCCGAAGAATTCGCGAAGGAAATGGAGCGGATCGCGAGCCTGGGAGCCTCAGGCATAGGCGGCTGCTGCGGAACCACGCCGGAGTTTATTGGTAAACTTGCCTCAATTGCCGCTGGAGGTGTCCGCTCCCGGCCGGCCGCGAATATTCCTCCGGCAGTGTGTTCGGCGTCCAAAACAGTGGTAATCGACCGTGTTAGAACAATTGGCGAGCGAATTAACCCTACAGGCAAAAAACGCTTTAAGCAGGCACTGCTGGAAAACGATATGGATTATATCGTCTCTCAGGCAATTGAGCAAGTAGACGCGGGAGCCGATATCTTGGACGTGAACGTAGGCGTGCCGAAAATAGATGAAAGTTCGGTTATGGCAAGCGCTGTAAAAAATATTCAAAGTATGGTTAGCGCGCCCCTGCAAATTGACAGTGTCAGCCCAGAGGCAATTGAAGCTGGCCTGCGCGCGTATAGCGGCAAAGCGATTGTAAACTCGGTAAATGGCGAAGATAAATCTCTGCGGGAAATTTTGCCGATAGTAAAGAAATACGGCGCGGCGGTAGTTGGCCTTACGCTCGACCAAAACGGCATACCCAAAACAGCCGAGCAGCGCCTTGAGATAGCCGAAAAAATAGTAAACGCCGCTATCTCGCACGGCATACCCAAACAGGATATATTTATCGATTGCCTGACCCTAACCTCGGGCGCGGAGCAAGCTATAGCGTACCAAACCATAGACGCTGTAAGGCTGGTCAAAGAGAAGCTGGGGGTCAAGACTGTTTTGGGTGTATCCAACATATCGTTTGGGCTGCCCGCGCGCGAGCGGCTAAACCAAACTTTCCTGACCCTGGCTATGGCAAATGGGCTGGACTTGCCTATCGTTAACCCGAACGATGAGGATATGATGGACGCGGTATACTGCTACCACCAGCTAAAGAATATTGACAAAGGCAGCGGCGAGTATATCGAGAGATTCAGCCAGGCGGAACAAACTGCACGCGCGCCGCAGACAAACGACATCTCGCACTGTATAACCAATGGGCTAAAGCGGGAAATAAAGCCGGTTGTCAACAATTTGCTGGATGAGCGCGCCCCGCTGGAGATAATCAACCACTTGCTCATCCCCTGCCTAGACGCGCTCGGCGAGAAATACGAGAAAGGGGAAATCTTTCTACCCCAGCTTTTGGGTTCGGCAGAGGCGGCTAAAGTCGCATTCGATATTGTAAAGAGAAAGATTCCGCCGGGAGACACAGACCACAAAGGCAAAATAATGATAGCGACAGTTAAGGGAGATATCCACGATATCGGCAAAAACATAGTAAAAGTTGTGCTCGAAAACTATGGATATGCTGTGGTTGATTTAGGCAAAGATGTGGATGTGAATGTGGTTGTCGAACAAGCGCTAAAGAATGAAGTTAAGCTGGTTGGCCTTAGCGCGCTGATGACCACGACGCTAGAGAATATGGAGAAAACAATCGCGACCCTAAAGCAGGCGGACAAGAACATTGCCGTTATGGTGGGCGGGGCGGTTTTAACCGAGCAAATAGCAAAAAAAATAGGCGCGAACTATTACGCGAAAGACGCGACTTCTGCCGTGAGTATTGCCAGAGAAGTGTTTGCGGCAGTTAAAAAATAAAAAGGAGAGGTAAATCATGAAAAACATCTTTGACTTGACAGGAAAAGTGGCGCTGGTTACAGGGGCGTCCTCGGGGCTTGGAATTCAGTTCGCGAAGGCGCTGGCAAACCAGGGCGCGGATATTGCGATTACCGCGAGAAGAGCCGACAGGCTTGAGAAAGTCAAGCAGGAGATCGAAGCTATTGGAGTTAAGTGCCTGATGGTGACCTGCGACGTGGGCAAGACAGAAGAGATAGTCGCGATGGTTGGCAAGGTTAAGTCTCACTTTGGCAAAATAGATATCTTTGTAAACAACGCTGGCGTCGGCAAAGTGTACCCGGCAGAAACCCAAACAGACGAAGAGTGGCGCTCGATAATCGACATCAATCTCAATTCGGTTTACTACGCCGCCAGAGAGGTCGGTAAAGTTATGATCGCGCAAAAATACGGCAAAATCATAAATATTGGCTCGCTTCATTCGTCGGTCGGCATGATGGGCTCGCCAATAACGGCGTACTGCGCCTCCAAAGGTGGGCTGCTCATGCTCACAAAGGCTTTGGCAAACGAATGGGCCAAGCACGGCATCACTGTAAACGCTATTGGTCCCGCGTATTTCCCAAGCGAGATGACCCAGGCGGTTATCGAAGACGAAGCCTTCATGGGCGCGGTTAAGGCATACTGCCCAATGGGCAGGGTGGGCCGCGACGGCGAGCTGGACGGAGCTGTCGTCTACTTTGCATGTGACGCTTCAAGCTACACCACAGGCCAAATTCTTACTGTTGACGGCGGCTGGACTACTATTTAGCACGCACCGCGCCGGCCGGCGATATCGCACGATTTACCTACTTTTTAACAACGCATCCAATGGGCTGAATCTAAAACAGCCCGCTGGATGCGTTGCTTATAGCGCCGGTCGCCAACAACATAAACCGGCCACCCCAATGCGCGGGGTGGCCGGTTTATCGCAGTAGAAAACACATAGCGGCCGGGCATATAAGTCCGACGACCCTATATACTCATTTCCCGTATAATCGCTTCAGCAAACTCCTCAGTGCCAAGGTTGCCGCCCAGGTCGTGGGTGACCTCTCCCCTGCCGATAAGCGCGGTAATAGCGCGCTCAACCTTGTCGGCGGCGCCAGGATGTCCAAGGTGCCGCAGCATCATAACCCCGGAAAGAATGACCGCACTGGGGTTAGCGATTCCCTTGCCCGCAATATCCGGCGCGCCTCCGTGAATAGCCTCAAAGACCGAGCAGCCCACCCCGATATTCGCCCCGGGCGCCACCCCGAGGCCGCCCACCAGCCCGGCGCACAGGTCGGATACAATGTCGCCGTAGAGATTGGGCAGCACCAGCACGTCGTAGTCCTCGGGGGTCTGCACCAGCTTCATGCAGAGCGCGTCCACGATGACGTCTTCGAACTGTATGGTCGGGTAATCCCTAGCGACCTCGGCCACCACCGAAAGAAAGAGGCCGTCGGTGCACTTCATGATATTGGCCTTGTGGACGGCGCTCACCTTCCTCCGCCCGTTCTGCACGGCGTAGTCAAAGGCGAAGCGGGCGATTCTCTCGCAGCCTTTGCGGGTGATTATTTTGATGCTCTCGGCTGCGTCTTCGCCGACCATATGCTCAATACCCGCGTAGAGGTCTTCGGTGTTCTCGCGCACGACCACGATATCCACGTTCTCGTACCGGGAGGGAATATTTGGCATGGTCTTGGCCGGGCGCAGGTTGGCATACAGGTCGAACTTTTGCCGCAGCGCCACATTCACACTGCGAAAGCCGCCGCCCTTGGGCGTGTTGACCGGTCCCTTGAGGCCCAGTTTGGTGCGCTCTAGGGAGCGCAGGGTTGCCTCGGGCATGGGGGTGCCGTGGACCGCTATCTGGGCTTCGCCCGCCTGCTGTACATCCCACTCGAACTTAACGCCGGTTGCCTCAAGCACCCTGCGGGCAGCGCCGGTCACTTCCGGCCCAATGCCATCGCCGGGAATCAGCGTAACCTGATACATAAAAGTCCTCCTAATGGTGGTCTGCGGTGCGGTGCAGCAAATAATCGTTCTCTTTGTTTGCCACTTGCAGGGTGCTCAGCTTGTATGTTGCGTAGCCCTCGGTAACAAGCGGCTCCACCTTACAAAAACTGTCGGCCTCCTCAAAGCTCTGGGCTTGCAGGATTACCATCCCCGCAACGCCAGAATAACCCGTAAGCGGCCCGCAGAGCATTAAGTTTCCGTTGTCGTCTAGGGTTTTCATGTGCGCTACGTGCCTCTCTATCACCGCTTTGTTGACATTGTTGTACGACGCGCCCTTCTCGATTATCATGACATAAAGTTTTTCCAATGGGTTATTGCTCCTCGTTTGCTTTGGTTTCAGTTTTTCTCTTCGCGTTCGCGGCCTAAAGCGAGTTCTGCTTCATCACTTCTGCCAGCAGCCCACCGGCCAGCAGCATACTGCCATGGCGGGGGGAGAGCGACGCGTTTGTATCAAACGACGTCTTCTTGGTCAGGTTGCGCACGGTTATAGCCTTACCGGCAACAGCGTCGCTAACTTGCCGTGGCGCGTCTTCTATTAGCAGCTCATCCCCGGCGTCTACGCTGTCGTAGTCGGCTGGGTCTGCGAAAGTCAGCGGCAGGATGCCGTTGTTGATGAGATTGGCCTGGTGGATGCGGGCAAAGGACTTTACCAGCACCGCGCGCACACCCAGGTAAAGCGGCACCAGTGCCGCGTGTTCGCGGCTGGAACCCTGGCCGTAGTTCTCGCCGCCGACGATGATACCGCCGCCAGCCGCCTTGGCCCTTGCGGGGAACTCCGGGTCGCAGGGACTGAGGCAATACTCAGCTTGGTAAGGGATGTTCGAGCGGTAGGGCAGCAGCTTTGCCCCGGCGGGGGCTATATGGTCGGTGGTGATGTTGTCCTCCAGCTTTATCAGCACCTGACCCGAGACGTTCTGTGTCAGCGCAGCCCCTATCGGGAAAGGCTTGATGTTCGGCCCTCGGACAACTTCAACTTCGCTGCCCTGGGTTGCCGGCGGTATAACCATGTTGTCGTTGAGAGGGAAGCTCTCCGGCTCTGGAATCGCCGACAGCTCGCCTAAAGTACGCGGGTCGCTCAGCACGCCGGTTATGGCCGAGGCCGCCGCGACCTCCGGGCTGACTAAGTAGACCTGCGCGGAGGGAGTTCCGCTGCGCCCGGGGAAGTTGCGGTTAAATGTCCGCAAGCTGACTGCGTCGGTGGCGGGGGCCTGCCCCATCCCGATGCAGGGACCGCAGGTCGCCTCTAAAATCCGCGCTCCGCTGGCCATTATCTTCGCCAGAGCGCCGTTGCTGGCCAGCATGTCCAGCACCTGCCGCGACCCGGGGGCGACAACCAGGCTGACATGCTCTGCCACAGTTTTGCCCTCCAAGATAGCGGCGACCTTCATCATATCGGTGTAGGACGAGTTTGTACAGCTGCCAATGGCCACCTGGTCGACCTTGAGGTTTTTAATCTCGCGCACGGGCGCAACATTGTCAGGGCTGTGGGGCTTTGCGGCCAGCGGCTCCAGCTTGCTAAGGTCAACGGTGATAGTCTCCTCATAGTCATCATCGCCGCCGCTTAGCAGCTCCCGCCAATCCCCTTCCCGGCCCTGGGCCTTTAGGAAGCGGCGGGTTATGTCGTCACTGGGGAATATAGACGTTGTCGCGCCCAGCTCGGCCCCCATATTGGTGATAGTGGCCCGCTCGGGAACGCTGAGTGTTGCCACCCCCGGCCCTGCGTACTCTATCACTTTGCCCACCCCACCCTTGACACTCAGGCGGCGCAGTACCTCTAAAATCACGTCTTTGGCCGAGACCATGGGTGGCAGCTCGCCCTCCAGCCAGACCCGCAGGACTTTTGGCATAAGCAGGTAGTAGGACCCGCCGCCCATGGCTACAGCCACGTCCAGCCCGCCCGCGCCGATAGCGCACATGCCTATCCCTCCGCAGGTGGGGGTATGACTGTCCGAGCCCAGCAGGGTCAGCCCCGGCTTACCAAAGCGCTCTAGATGCACTTGGTGGCAGATACCGTTGCCAGGCCGGGAAAAGTAAACACCGTGCTTCCCCGCGACTGTCTGAATGTATTTGTGGTCGTCGGCGTTCTCGAACCCGGTTTGCAGGGTGTTGTGGTCGATATACGCCACCGACAACTCGGTTTTCACCCGGGGTATGCCCATAGCCTCGAACTGGAGGTAAGCCATGGTTCCGGTGGAATCTTGGGTCAGCGTCTGGTCGATGCGAATAGCAATCTCGCTACCGGGATACATTTCTCCAGAAATTAAGTGATCCGATATGATGCGCTTGAATATGCTCATGGTTTGGCTCCTCCTAAACGATACCCAGCTCTGTTGCCGCCGCGCGCATTTCGCCCGAGCTTATGGTGGTTACCCGGCCGGCCGCGTACTGGGCGTCAACCCAGCCTTTGAGCTTTTCTACCCGAGGGTCGCTTTTCTCTATTGTTTCGTCTGTAAAGATGTTTTTGCCCAACCACATGGCAACGCCAGCGCTGCCGCTGGTGGAGGTAATCGCCACCCCGGGCGGGCTTTTGAGCAGCCGGGTGGTGTCGAAGATATTGTAGATCTCTTCGTCTTTGAGTATGCCATCAGCGTGTATCCCCGCCTGGGTCATGTTGAAGTCGCGGCCGACAAATGGGGTCTGGGGCGGTATGTTATAACCCAGCTCCTGCTCGTAGTAGTCGGCTATGTCGCGGATAACGGTTGTGTCCATGCCATCAAGTGTGCCGCGCAGCTGGGCATACTCAATAACCATGGCCTCCAGCGGGGTGTTGCCGGTACGCTCGCCTATACCCAGCAGCGAACAGTTTACGCTGGACGCGCCGTAAAGCCAGGCGGTAGCGGAGTTTGCCACCGCTTTGTAGAAGTCGTTGTGGCCATGCCACTCGAGCTGCTCGGATTCATAACCCGCGTAGTTGCGCAGCCCATATATGATGCCGGGGATACTGCGCGGCAGCGATGCCCCCGTATAAGGTATACCGTAGCCCAGTGTGTCACAGGCGCGGATTTTGATTGTGAAGCCAGTCCCCCGGGAGAGGTTGTTGAGCGCGTGGGCAAATGGCACCACAAAGCCGTAGAAGTCGGCGCGGGTTATGTCCTCAAAGTGGCAACGCGGCCGGATTCCCACATCCAGCGCCTGGGCTACAATGGAGAGGTATTGGTTTATAGCCTGGGTGCGGTTCATCTTCAGCTTGTTGAATATGTGGTAGTCCGAGCAGCTTACAAGTATGCCGCACTCCTTCAGCCCCAGATCCTTGGCAAGCTCAAAGTCCTTCTTGGTCGCCCTAATCCACCCGGTTATTTCAGGGAAGGAGAGGCCAAGCTCTTGGCATTTGCGCAGGGCTATCTTGTCGGCTTCGCTGTACAGAAAGAACTCAGACTGGCGGATAACGCCCCGTGGCCCGCCCAGCTTACTGAGCATTTTGAAGAGGGTGACGATTTGCTCGGGCGTGTATGGCGCCCGGCTTTGCTGCCCGTCGCGGAAGGTTGTGTCGGTAATCCAGATTTCGTTTGCCGGGTCTATCGGGTTGACACGCTGGTTGAATGTACACTTGGGTATTTCCCTATATGGGAAGATATCGCGGTATAAATGCGGGTCTTCACGCTCCTGCAGGCTGTAGCGATATTCTGATTCCATTAGGAGCTTTCTCTTTTGGTCAAAGTAAATCATGCTTTAGCCTCCCGTATATATATTCAGGGCAAATATTATGTAAGCGATCCATTTTGCATAAGTATACATCACATTATAATATTTATCAAGCATATAATCAACGGTGTGTCGAAATATATACTTGGACGATAAAGCCTGCCAATGTCGGCATTGTAAAAGCCACTACATTATGCTAATATGAAAATGACACCCTAACAATACTTGGAACTGTTAGCGGAGCATGGTACTAAACTTACTGAGAGTGTGAAGTTGCCGACTGTTCCAAGACCGGGAAAGGAGACCAAAATGAAAATAATAATAATCGGCGGTATAGCTGCGGGTATGAGTGCTGCATCCAAGGCCAAGAGGGTCGACCCGTCCCTGGAGGTGGTGGTTTACGAGAAGTCGCGGTATATCTCGTTTGGGGCTTGCGGGCTGCCATATTTTATGGGCGGATTTTTCGCCAGCCCGGAAGCAATGCTCGCAAAAACCGCCGAAGAGATGGCAAAGCAGGGGGTAAAAGTAAAAACCAGGCACGAAGTTACCAGTGTCGACGTAAACAGCAAAACGGTTACAGTAAAGGACTTGGAGACCGGCCGGGAGTTCACAGACAGCTACGACAAGCTCGCGATTACCACAGGGGCCAAGGGGAAAGACCTCACCATTCCTGGCACCGACTTAAAAGGCGTCTTCGCGCTGAGAAGCATGGAGGACGGCCTGAGCTCAAAAGCGCTGATAGCGGGGGACGAAGTAAGGGATGTCGTGATAATCGGTGCCGGACCCATAGGGGTAGAAGCAGCCCACGCCGCCCGCTACCTAAGTAAAAATGTGACGCTGATAGTAAAGCAAGATAGAATTTTGAGCCGGTTTTTCGACAGCGAAATTACCGGGGTCTTAGAAGAAGAGCTTGTAAGGCACAAGGTAAACCTGCGCATAAACGAGAACGCGGCAGAGCTTACCGGCAGCTCAGCCGTTAGCGGGGTGGTCACCGACAAAGGCTGCTACAAGGCGGATATGGTGGTGCACTCGATAGGCGCGACGCCCAACACGCAGTTCCTGGAGGGCAGCGGTATCGCCATGGAGAAAGGCGCGATAATTGTAGACGAGCGTGGCCGTACGAATATTGAAGACGTATACTCGGCGGGGGACTGCGCGAGCGTACACAATATTGTCAAAGGCGGGCAGAGCTACTCCCCGCTGGCTACGGTCGCCAACAAGCTGGGGCGCATTGTGGGCGAAAACATGGCCGGTGGCAGCGCGGTTTTTACCGGGTCGCTGGATTCGATGTGCATACAAGTTATGGATATGGAGGCCGGGCGTACCGGACTCACCCAGGCCGAAGCCGAAGCGATGGGTCTTGACTTCCGTACGGTTTTTGTACGCGACAAAAACCAGTCGGGCTACTACCCGGGGCAGGAAGAAATTTTTATAAAGCTTATCTACGACGCAAAGACTAGTGTGCTGCTGGGCGGGCAGGCTGCCGGCAAGAAGGGCGCGGTGCTGCGGGTTAACACCCTTGCCGCCTGTATATACGGCAAGATGACCACCCGCGACCTTGCCTTGTTGGACTTGTGCTACGCCCCACCGTTTTCCAAGCCGTGGGACGCGCTCAATGTTGCCGGCAGCGTAGCAAAATAGAGCTGGGAAGCAGGATTAAAAATATTGGGAAGTGAGAGATTGATGATGAAAAAGCTGGAAGTATTCTTTGACTACTCTTGCCCATACTGCCTCAAAGGGTATTACTACCTGACCGAGCTGTTGCCCGAATACCCCGAGCTGGAAGTGGTTTGGCGCTTATGTGAAGCCCACCCCCGCCCAGAAGAAGGCTTTGGCAAGCACACCGACCTCTGTATACAAGGGGCGTTCTTCGCCGCCCAAAAGGGCGTGGATATGATGGCCTACCACGAAAAAATGTTTACCCTTTATCATATAGATAGAGTAGACGTTGAAGACGCAAACGTACTCGCGCAGGCCCTGAGCGACCTGCTGGACATCGGCGAATTTGCCGAGGCGCTAAGCAGCGGCAGGTACGCCAAAGACCTGAAAGCCGCCAACGCCTATGCCTTCGAGCAGTCCGGCGTTTGGGTAATACCCGCCTTTCGTATGGGCGGGAAAAAACTTGACGCGGCAGCCGGTGTGGGCGTAACAAAAGAGCAGCTCAGAGAGTTTCTTAATATGAGTAGGCAGACCGCCGGATAGAGAGCTATTCTTACGGGGCGGCCGCCGCATAATAATGGGGGTGTCCACCAGTGGAAAAATATGATAAAAAGCGCGACCCCGAAGACATCCGGGAAGAACAGCCAGACGCACAGCCCAGTGAGACACCTCAGCCGGAACAGCCGATCGCTCCAACAGTGGACGCCGAGCAGCCGGATAACCAGAAGCCAGCCGATGAGCCAGCCGAGCGGAAATTGGACACTGTGCAGCCAGCCCCGAAGCAGCCGGACGCAAAAAAACCGGTAGGCTGGCCTGGCGGTGCGCATTCCCTCGTGAAAAGGCTGGACAAACGCGTCCTTGCACTGCTAGGAGGAACCTTGCTTCTGGTGCTGGCGCTGATATGGTCCGGCGTGCACCAAGCAGACGGCCCGCAGCCACCGGCGCTGCCTGAGCGCACCCATGTTGAAGCCATAAACGCGGACGAGACCGGCATAGCGCCGGACACCATGTTTAGGATAACCCTGCCCGAAATCGTGCGTACATATGAGCTTCGTGAACGTGTTGAGATTGTGCCGCCCTACGAGTTTACCCTGGTAAGTCTTGACAGCGTGTTTGAGCACTTTATTATGCTTGACACGCTGATGAACAAAGACAGCGCGCTCAGCATCTTCGTGGACGGCGAGGAGTTTGCCTTCACCGTGCGCAACGAGCTGGTTGTTACCGGGCAGTTTCCGGCGGAAGCCGCGCACGGGGTACCGGTTGACTCGATGGTGACGTTTACGCTAAACTCGCCCTCGAGCATACATCGGCAGGACTTGCACGAGGCTATCATCCTCCGCGAGGGGGTGGGTGGCAGAAGGGTGCAGATTGACTTTAGGCAGCAAGGCCGGTATATACATATCATGCCCCGTGAGCCGCTGCGGCCACAGACCAGGTACATAGCCTCTCTCTCGCCGCCTCTGGAAAACGCGGACGGCGCGCGACTGCTGGCTGCACGCAGCTTTTCCTTTACTACAGGCGGGGAGCGCCCGCCGGAACTCCCGCGCACTACATTTGAACTTGCGGGTAATCGGCGCAGCGTAAACATCCTGGCGGGCGAGACACCGGTTATACAGGCGCATATTCAGGGCTACCTAACCCGCGAAGCCCCAAATGCCGCCGTTACCGTGCGCGCGTTTGAGAACTCGCAGGGCTTCTTTGACGTGCTGCACAGGCCGAGTGACGTCTACTTCGACGCCGCGCACCTGCCCATAGCCGCTGAATTTGAGGTAGAGCCATTCCAGCCGCCCGAGGATATGTCGGCCTGGCGGAGTGATTTAATGCGGCTGTTGGTCTTCCCCGAGGAGCTGCCGGTTGGGTGGTACCATGTGGAGGTCACCGTGGGTAGCGACGAGCAGCGCTCAGGCACCGCCACAAGGCAGATTCTGCTGCAGGTCAGCGAGATTTCGGTTTTCTACATGGCAACCGGCAGCGATATGCTGGTCTGGGTGCACGACACTGTTACCGGCCAGCCGATTAGCGGCGCTCAGGTAATCTTTGGCCGCGACATAACCGCTGCCGGCACCACCGACAATAGGGGTGTCGCAATGATAAGCGGCGCCCAGTTCGCCGAACCGGAGGATGATGACGACGAGCGCGAGACATGGCGGGGCCGCCGCCTGGACACGCGCTTTACCGTAAACGCCGGCGAGCGGGTGTTCATGGCCGACGACTCCCTGCGCGACCACGTAATAGATCAAGGCAGCTGGGGCCGCGCGGATAGGCGCTATATAAGCTACGTCTACACCGACCGGGCTATCTACCGCACAACCGACACCATTCGTGTCTGGGGGGTTGTCCGCCCCCGGGACTTCACCATGCCCATACCCACCGGGCTTGAGCTGCGCCTGAGCCAGAGCAGAATTACCCAGCCGGTAACCCTGCTGCCCGACGGCACCTTTACCGCGACCATAGAGCTTGAAGACCTCGCCCCGCAATCCTGGGAGCGGATGGAGCTGCTGACATCCGGCGGATACTCCCTGGGCTGGGGCACGAGCCTGACTATTGAGGACTTCGTAACCCCAGTATTCAACGCTACCAGCGGGCCGGACGCGCCGGTATTCCTGTTAGGTGACGACAATGCTGTGAGCGCCTGGGTAAACGTCAGCATGTTCGACGGCACCCCGGTCCCCGCCCTGCAAATGGCGCTTTCCCCCAGCTGGAACTGGGGGCTTGAGATAATTACGCCACACCAAGAGCTTGTGACCGACGCGCAGGGCAACCTGAGCGTGGAGATGAGCATCGAGCGGGACCGCGACACTTGGCGGCCGCAGACCTACCACTACCGGGTATCCATAGACCAGGCCGTGGATGAGAACCTGCACCACATGCACGGGAGAGTAAGCGCTATCCACCGGGATGTTATGCTGACCGCCCGCCGTCTGCGCGAAAGCGAAACGATCGACATTGAGGTAAGCACCCACCGAGTAGATATCTCCGGTATCGAGTACGCCCACCAGCTTTGGAAGGACGACGCCCTGCGAGGCGCCGCCCTCTCCCAAAACGTGACCGCCGAGCTGCACCGGGTCTACCACACAAGGGAAAGAGTGGGCAACTTCTTCGACTTTGTCAACCGTCAAGTCCGGCCGCGCTACAGATTTACCCGCCACGAAGAGCTGGTGGAGACCATCACCCTGACCACCGCGGGCGGCAGCTATATCATCCGCGACCTACCCAGGGCCGAGAGAAACGAGCACTTCTTCCTGATACTGCGCACATACGACTCCCTGGGCCGCAGGGTGGAGCAGCGGGTGCATATAGGCACCATGCATATGAGCTTTTACGAGCGGTTCCAAGGGGGCAGGAGCGGGTACCGCTTCTCGCTCACAAGGGATCTCGACGAGGAGTTCGACGGCGAGGACTTTCAGCCGACACACGACCAAGATATTGGCAGCTGGCACTTCTGGAATATGACCCGCCGCTTCGGCGACGGGCAGGACGTGACCTTCTCTTTGATGGGCAACGGCGAGCCGGTGGAGGAGACCGACGGCTTTATCCTCACAGCCGTCGCGCAGGAGGGATTTTTCGGCGCGTCTGTCACCCAGGGCACCCAGGTGTCGCTGCCGTTTTCCGAGAGCCTGCTGCCCAACTATACCATCACCGGGGCCTTCTTTGACGGGCGGCGTATCTTCGAGCTTGAGAACACCGCCATGCACTTTAACCCCGAGCGCCGTGAGCTTGAGATAACCCTGACCCCGGACGCGCAGCGGTACTCGCCCGGAGCTACGATGCAGGTTGAAGTTGAGGTGGTGAACGCCTTTACCGGCCAGCCCGCCGCCGACACGGTGGTGCTGCTCAGCGTGGTGGACGAAGCCATCTTCGCGCTGAGAGAGCAGCATATAAGCATCCTGCGCAGCCTTTACCGCAGCGTATTCCACCCGCATATTCACAAGTACACTTCCTTTACCCACTTCCCCTACTACTCTAACGGCATGGGCGGCGGGGGCGACGACGAAGCCAGCGGTATGCGCACCGACTTTCAAGAAACCCCCCACTTTGCCACCGCGACCACCGACGCGTACGGGCGGGCCACCATAACCGTGCAGCTGCCTGACAACATCACCAGCTGGCGACTGACCTCCCTTGCCATCTCGCCGGATAACCACGCGGGGCACACCATAGCAAACACCGTGGCCACGCTGGATTATTTCGTGACGCCGATAGTCAACCAGACGCTGCTGGCGGGCGACCATTTTGTGGTAGGGCTGTACAGCGCAGGCATTGGCGTGGCTGCCGACGACCCGGTTAGCTACCGTGTCCGCCTTGTGGGCGAGGGCGTCAACATGGTCCGGGAGGCGCAGTCCACAGTGCGCGGGTACGCAAGTGTAGACTTCGGGCCGATTGGCCTGGGCGAGTACACCGTCACGGTCGAGGGCTTTGCAGGTGAGCACCGGGACGGCATAGAGCTGCCAGTAGAGGTCATAGCCTCCGGGATAGAAATATCGAGGGTGGAGACCTTCCGGTTGAGCGAGGGGATAGATGTAGACCCTCTGCGCTTCCCGGTCAGCATCACATTTTACAGCGAGCACAGCCGGGTATACAACGCGGTCTTCCGCTCGGTGTCCGGGGCCTCCTGGCGGGGAGACCGGGCCGAGGCCCGCCTGGCTAGACGGTTTGTGGCCGAGCAGCGCGGCTGGCAGAGGGGCGAGCGTGAGAGCCTCTGGGATATAAACGGGCGCAGGGTCTTCCCCATGCTGCCCCAGGCTACTACCGATATCGAGCTGACCGTGCTGGCTCACTTGGCCTTGCCCGAGCTGGTCAGCGGCGACTTTTTGGATACGGACTTTGCAGACCCGCGTCACGAAGGCAGGCGCACCGCGGTCGATATAGCCCGGGCGCTGGCCGGGGAAGAGCCGCAGGTGAGCCCAGCTGCCCGGATTGTACTCGCCGAGACGGTCGGCCTTGACCTTGTCGACAAGATTTACCTTGCCATGGCGATGGCGATTTCGGGCTACACCCCCGAGGTCGCGCACCAAAGCGCAGAACAGTGGTACATAAGGCTGGTGGGCAGCCAGCTGACCAGACACACAGGCCTGGACGGCTCGGTGGCGCTGTCACTCACCGACCCCGACAGAAATGTCACCCGCGCGGAGGCGACTGCTGCCGCTCTGATGCTGGCAACCCTGCTAGAGCACGACGACGCCCACGGTCTGGCCCTCTACCTAGCCGAGAGGCGCCCCCGCTTTGAGGAGCCATTCCTGCTCGAGCAGATATTCTACCTGCAAACCTTCGAGCCTCTGGGTGCGGATGTGGGGTCGCTGAGCTTTCGGCGGGACGGCGAGACAATTACACAGACACTGACCCGCCGAGGGGTGACGCTAAGCTTCAACAGGAGCGAGTTTGCACAGGCGAACTTTGAGGAGCTTACGGGAGTGGTCTACGCCGACGTATACTTTATCGGCACACCCGAGCAGACCGCGGACGAGGCTCAGCGGCATATCGGCTTTACCAAAACCCTGGAGCCGGTGGACGGCGTGTTCGAGCCCGGCGCGCTGGTAAGGGTTACCCTTACCCCTGATCTTTCGGCGGTTACTATGCGACCCAGCACAGGCAGGCAGATGATAATTGACGACTATATACCCACCGGTATGCGCTTCGAGCGCTTTGCCAATACCGGCAGAGGCAGCTGGCCGAACAGCTGGCACCCGGGCAGCCGCCAGGGCCAGCGCTTGCAACTGAGCGCCCGGGGTAATTTTCCGCCAATAGTCTACTATGTCCGGTGCGTAACACCCGGCGAATATCTGGTTGAGAGTGCGTTTATCAGCAGCGCCTACTCCGCTGTTTGGGGGATGAGCGAGCGGGGCACGGTGACCATACAGTGATAGCAGTGCATGTATAATTATACAAAAAACATACAATGCGGGCAGGGCGTTTCTACGGCGACCCCGCCCGCAAACAGTTGATTTTTTCGCCCCGCTGATGTATAATCATCCTCATTAAGTGTGCTTGCAATGGAAAACGAGAGAGGGGACCACCATGAAAAAAATAGTTATCATCGGGGCGGCGGGCAGAGACTTCCACAACTTCAACGTCTACTACAAGGACAACCCCGAGTGCCAGGTAGTGGCGTTTACAGCCGCGCAGATACCGGACATCTCGGGCCGTAAATACCCCAAAGAGCTGGCCGGGAATGCCTACCCGAACGGAATCCCCATCTACGCCGAGGACGAGCTTGAGCAAGTTATCGAAAAATACGACGCCGATGAATGCGTTTTTTGCTACAGCGATGTAAACTACGGCCATGTAATGGGCATAAGCGCACGGGTAAATGCTACTGGCGCGGCCTTCAGCCTACTGGGTCCCAAGCAGACCATGCTCAAAAGCGGCAAAAAGGTTATCGCTGTATGCGCAGTCAGGACAGGCTGCGGCAAAAGCCAAACCACCCGAAAGCTTATCGAGATTCTAAACGCGCGGGGGCTTAAGGTCATCGCTGTCCGACACCCAATGCCCTACGGCGATTTGAACGCCCAAAAAGTCCAGCGGTTCGCAAGTCTCGACGACCTCAAAAAGCACAACTGCACTATCGAGGAGATGGAGGAGTACGAACCCCACGTAGCCAGCGGAAACGTAATCTACGCGGGTGTCGACTACGCCGAGATTTTGCGCCAGGCCGAGAGCGACCCCAACGGCTGCGACGTCATTCTCTGGGATGGCGGCAACAACGACTTCCCGTTCTACAAGCCCGACCTTATGGTTACGGTTGCCGACCCGCACCGCCCCGGCCACGAGCTGAGCTACTACCCCGGCGAAGTCACCCTGCGCATCGCCGACGTTGTAGTGATAAACAAAATAGACAGCGCCGACTTTGCTGGCATCCAGACCGTGCGCCAAAATATTGCCAAAGTTAACTCTGCCGCCACGGTGGTCGAGGCCGCTTCTACAATAAGCGTGACCGACCCCGCAATCATCAAGGGCAAGCGGGTGCTGGTAATAGAGGACGGCCCAACCCTAACCCACGGCGAGATGAAGATAGGCGCGGGTGTGGTCGCTGCCCACCGTTTTGGAGCGGCAGAGATAGTCGACCCCAGGGCGTACGCGGTAGGCAAACTGGCCGAAACCTACAAGGCCTACCCGAATATCGGCATGGTGCTGCCGGCCATGGGCTACGGCGAGCAGCAGGTTAAAGACCTGGAGGCCACCATAGCCGCTACCCCCTGCGACAGCGTTGTGGTGGCGACGCCAATAGATCTCGGCAGAATCGTTAAAATGAACAAACCGAGCACACGGGTAGCCTATGACCTGCAAGAGATAGGCAAACCCTGCCTGGATGACATCATCGCGGAGTTTTTGGGGAAATAACGAGAACTCCCGCCGACATAAAGGGGTGAAGACAAAATGAAGCAGCTGGTTGTGTACTACTCTTACACCGGCGACACGGCAAAGCTGGCGGCCGGGCTGGCCGAAAAGCGCGGCTGCGACCTTCTTGAGGTAAAGGACGCAAGCGCTTGCCCAGGCAAGCTCAGAGCCTACACCAGCGGGTTGCTGGCGGCGCGTGCCGGCAAAAGCTGGGAGATACAGCCGCTCGCGCTGGACCTTGCGGAGTACGACCGAGTTACGATAATGGTCCCGGTTTGGGCGGGAGGCCCGGTCCCACAAATAAACAGCCTGCTCGAGCTGTTGCCGGGCGGCAAAACCGTGGAGATGATACTGGTCTCCGGCAGCGGGAAAAGCAGCTGCAAGCAAAAGCTGGAAGATAAGCTGAGCGAGAGAGGCTGCACCATGCTGGGCTTGCAGAACGTGCGCGCCAATCAAGCCGAGCTGCTGGAGTAAAACTTTGTGTTGCGGGGGCTAAAAAACATGCGGGCAGACGGCATTTCGGTGCTGGTAACAGCGGGCGGCACTGTCGAAGACATTGACACCGTGCGCTCTATCACCAACCATTCGACCGGGCGGCTGGGCAGCCTTGTGGCCGATGAGTTTGCGCGGGGCGGTGCGCGGGTCACCTACCTTTGCGCCGAGAGCGCCGCCCGGCCCAAAACCCCGCCCGAGCGGACAATTACCATACGCAGCGCGGGTCAGCTGGCCCAGACCCTTGAGCGTCTGCTGCGCGGGCAGCCCTTCGACTGCGTGGTGCACGCCATGGCGGTCAGCGACTTTACCCCCACCGGCGTGTTTACCCCCGAGGAGCTGGCCGGCGCCCTCGAGCAGGGTACACGGGGGGACAAGCTCACCACCGAGGCGCTAGGCGAAGCCCTTGCAAGCGCCGCTGGCCGGTCCGAGAAAAAAATAAGCTCCCGCTCAGACCGGCTGATACTGGTTCTGGAGCAGACCCCAAAAGCTATCGGGCTGATAAAATCCCTGCAACCGGATACGCTGCTTGTGGGGTTCAAGCTCCTCTCTGGTGCTGGGGAGGCTGAGCTTGTCGCCGCCGGGCAAGAGCTTATGCGGCAAAACGGCTGCGACTTTGTGCTCTGCAACGACCTGAGCGAGATAAGCCCCGAGGGCCATGCGGCCCTGCTGCTGGGGGAGGCCGGGGTAGTCTGCCGGGCAGAGACCAAGCCCGATATAGCGCGGATTATCTTCGAGCAAGTGTGCCTGGCCGGTGTGGGAAAGCACGGCTAAGCAAGCAGCGCGGGCAAATAAGAGGTGCGTATTATGAAAAGCTTTGAAGCGCGAAAAAGCAGCGGGGGCTCCCCGCAGCGGATAATTCTGGGGGTAACCGGTAGCATAGCCGCTTACAAAGGGGCAGACCTGGCAAGCGCTCTGGTAAAAGGAGGCTACGAGGTCAATGTGGTGATGACAAAAGCGGGCGCGGCGCTCGCATCCCCACTGACCTTCCAGGCGCTGACCAAAAACCGCGTCTTTACCGACGTCTTGCAGGAGGACGACCCCGGGCGGATAGTCCATGTCGACTTGCCCCAAAAGCACGCGGATATCCTGCTGATTGCCCCGGCAAGCGCGAATATTATCGCAAAAATTGCCTGGGGGCTGGCTGACGACATGCTCAGCTCTATGGTGCTGGCCACCCCGGCAGCGACCCCGAAGATAATTGCCCCGGCAATGAATACCCTGATGTACGAGAACCCGGCCACCCAGCAAAACATCGAGGTGCTTAAGAATCGCGGGTGGGTGGTGGTTGAGCCCCGGGAAGCCCGCCTGGCCTGCGGCTATGTGGGCAAGGGGGCGCTTGCGCTGGTGGAGACAATTGTGGAGGCGGTGCAAAACGTTTGATACTGGCGGTAAACATCGGCAATACAAATGTGCGGGTGGCGCTCGGCAAGGACAGCGTCACCCAAGATGCGGTGGCCCTCTGGGATGAGATACCATCCTCGGAGAGCTTTTTGCGCTTTCTAGAAGAAAAATTTGGGTCGGGGCTATGGACCGGGCTGGAAGGCTGTATAATAGCCTCGGTTGTGCCAGAGCAGACCCCTATAGTCGCGGACGCGCTTAAGGCAAAGACGGGCCGCCCCCCAAGGCGGGTGGATCTCAAAAACTGCCCAGGCCTTGACCTTAGCACATACAAAGACACCCCCGGGGAAGACAGGGTTGTCTGCTGTGTGGGTGCGCTACAAAACTACCCGCCTCCGCTTATCCTCATCGACTTTGGCACGGCTACCACCGTTAACGTCATAGACGAGAAGGGGCGATTTTTGGGCGGCGCCATACTTGCCGGGCTGCACATCTCCCTGGAGGTTTTGGCCGGGCGGACAGCCCAGCTCCCACTGATAGAGGAGCTTTCAGGCGGTGTCCCTCTAATCGGCGCCGGTACCAGGGAAAGCATGGTCTCGGGTGCTGTACTTGGCGAGGCCTTCGCGGCGGAGGGTTATGTAGAGCGCATTAAAAAAATTCTGGGGCCGCATACACCGGTGATAGTCACAGGCGGGCACGCCCCGGTAATACTGCCTCATGTCCGCTTTGAGCATGTACACGCGCCGAACCTGCTGTTGGGCGGGTTGTTTGCGATTTGCCGGGGTTCGTAGGGGTGGTGGGGGTTTGCTGTGGCTTATGCGGTGTAAGGTCAAGGTCTTTAAGGTCTTTAAGTTCAAGGTCCCAATACTGATTCTGCCTGCGGGCAGAGAATATTGAACCGCTCATGCCGCGGGGGCACTTACTTTTC